>ERZ761594.175-NODE-175-length-28263-cov-10.228091_pt1 | contig 28263 bp, 31 predicted proteins | sample MGYA00511036_ERZ761594 | MGnify/ENA primary metagenome ERZ761594 (study PRJEB28899, sample SAMN03785561) | bioreactor sludge metagenome | biome: EBPR Sludge; feature: EBPR Bioreactor; material: 0.22µm filtered reactor supernatant | place: Saint Lucia: Queensland... | reverse complement strand
TCAAAATATCCCCCCAAAAAAACCTTCATCACAATGAGCTTCTTAACACTTAACCCTGTCAAGAACCGTGAAATAATAGCCTCTCCTTCATTCCCTACAAACTTTTGCACAATCTTATTTCCGTACCTTCGTGCAATGAGAAAATTAGCAAGATATGCAGGAGTGGTTACTAAATAAATGGTCAGTGCCCCAACAAATGGCCCAAAGAGCGCAAGAATAGCAAGTGCAAACGCAGAACCTCCAAGGGGAGCTATTACAATTGCCGTAACTTGGGCCACCACATACGCAATAATGGCGTATGCGCCAAAACCAGCTAACCAGTTACGAATTTCTTGTGGATTTGATACTACTGTCTTATTTAAGAAGAATGTGAAGATGACCAAAAGAATAAGAGGAATCGCAACGCGGACAATAGTTTTGAAGGAATACTTTTGCATTACACTTGGCGAAGCTCTTGCTCCTTTTTCTGACCCAACTCCTCAACTTTCGCAACGAACTGATCAGTTACCGTTTGTACTCGTTTTTCTTGGGCAAATTTATCATCCTCAGTAATCGTTTTTTCTTCAAACGCCTTCTTGATGTCATGCATCATGTCAGCTCTCACTTGTCGCAAACCAACTCGGCCTTCTTCAAGCTTTCCATGAAGGAGCTTTACATAGCGTTCACGATCTTCCGTAGTAAGCGGAGGCAATGTGATACGGATTTTGTCATTATCAATAGTTGGGTTTAATCCTACATTTGCAGCCAAAATACCTTGACGAATTTCTCCAATGATCGACTTATCCCATGGTTCGATAATAAGCATCGTTGGTTCTGGAACTGTGATCGATGCAGTTTCCATAACACGGAGACGTTGTGCTCCACCATAGGCGCTAACCATAATGTCTTCCACTAGTGCTGAAGTTGCACGACCAGTTCTAATACCTGAGATTTCCTTTTGAAAATTCTCAATTACTTTCTGCATTGAAGCCTGCATTTTGGACTCGTCCATACGCCTAGTATATCACGCTTTCTTAACAGCCAAAATTGCCATGAAGAGTGGGAATTCAGATCGAGCTCTATTTTCACTTTTGGCTTTAACCCCAGCACTTTCTTTATCAGAGGTCCATTCCTCAATTGCCTCAATTAAAAAGCCATGGTTTTTAAGCATTTGAGAATATCGAGAGATTGGTAAGTGATACGACATAGTTACCGATTCCTTTTTGTGAGAAGGGTGCATATTAATTGGAATCTTTAAATAACTCATGTATCGATTAATCCACCGCTGCTGTATCCCGATCAATTGATCACTCCAGCCACTTTGACGTGGGATACGAAAAGCGGGATGATTTAAAACGATCAAGAGCTTTCCGCCAGGGATCAAATGAGTGGATGCGTTTTTAACGAGATGATCTGGGTACTCCATATTCTGAAGGGCCAAAATACACGTTGCATGAGTAAAATCCTTTCGAATGCCGGAAAGTGGCCGGGTTGCGCTGAGCACTTCAAACCTGTGGTGCGGGTTACTGTCAAGACGCTTTGCAAAGTCTATTAATCCCTTTGCATTATCAACTCCTACATAAGAAGTCGTTTTAGGAAGCACACGGGCAAGCACCCCTTGACCACAGCCAAGGTCCAACACACTACTATCTTTGGAAAGATGTAGTAAATCTAAACTTTTTGGAATGACAACATGTTGGTGGTAATAGTGCCCCTTGTCCCCTACCAAATCATTGTATTGCTTAGATTCTCCATTCCACCCTTTTTCGTGCCTTGTGCTCCCTCGTTCGTTTACAAACGGTTTCTTAGTTCCTGAATATCGTGATCGGTACATATGAATAGTATACCTGAAAGATTTGGAACTATTTGACAAGATCTGCCACTATCTGGCAATATCTGGCAAGAATGCTTATTCCCCCGAAATATACCCTCACGAAAGAAATCACGGAACTGCTTACTGAAATCGAGGCTGCCCGAGCAGTTATTGATGCAACAAGCGTTCCTGTTGAGATAGAAACAAATATTCGAAGACAAACAACGTTGCAAAGTTCACTCTTCTCTGCACGTGTCGAAGGAAACACTTTAACGCTCAATGACTTAACCCCTGGATCAACTGTACAGAAGAAAGCTGAAGTATTTAACCTTTTGAAAGCACTTGAGTGGCTTCGTGAACGAGAGCGAAAGGATATTACACTCACAGAACTTCTCACTATGCATAAAATCGCAATGAAAGGCTTAACGCCGGATGCAGGAAAAATGCGAAATGAAGTCAGTGCAATCTTTAATCAAGCTGGAATTGCCATTTATATGCCTCCGCCGCCTAAGCAAGCTCATAAGTATTTAGAGAAGCTTCTTAAATATGCGAGTTCTGACAAGGAGCGATTTGCTCCAATTCGCGCAGTACTCGTTCATTATGCCTTTGAAAAAATACACCCGTTTCTTGATGGCAACGGCAGATGTGGCAGGCTACTTCTGCAAAAAGTGCTCATGCAGTCAGGTTATGGAATGAAAGGCTTAATTGTATTTGAAGAATACTTAGATACCCACCGGAGTGAATATTACCGTTCACTTGAAGAACCTGAAAAAGAGGTGACCGATTATGTTGTCTTTATGTTAACAGCACTCAAAGAATCAGCTCAAAAGGCGATGCGATTAATTGAACGGAAGCAAGATTTTGAACCTGAAGATATGTTACTTCCCAGGCGAGGTGAAATTATTCGAATCATTAAAGATCAACAGATGATTAGTCTTAATATGTTGTCACGCAGGTTTCCCGGGATAAACCCTCGAACCCTCAGAAACGATATGCAACGGCTGGTTGAAGGTGGATTTGTAAAAAAATTGGGTACAACAAAGGGAGCGTATTACACGCTCCCTAAAACTAAACAGTAGTGTCTGTCCTACTCTTCGGGGTTATCCACGGTAGTAACGACACTTACGTCATTCAATCCGCACACGTATATCAAATCTGGTTCCACTGTGATGCGCAGAGTCGCATTTAAAAACACCGGATCCAAACTTAACGAGACTGCGGGCGGATTTTCCAGCTTGGGATTAAGAAGCTGGTTTAGGGCACTTGCTACAAGCGGTGACCCCTCGGCTGGACTGATTTCAACCCGCTTCAGGATAGTCGCCAATGTCGGCTGAATATCGTGCCAGATACCTAACAACTCATGACGAAATGCCAATATCAGGGCAACATTTTCCCCATGCGGTTGATAATCGTACGGGTTAACACTAGGCCGCATACGCTCAGTTACAAACGCAAACATGAGTTTCAGATAATCACTGTCCCCAAGTTCAGCTCGGAGGCTTCGCCGTTGCTTTTCGCCAACTGACTTCCCGCTGGTAATAGATTGCAACACCGACTGGACAGTTTTTTGCATTTCCAACACCGATTCCGAGAGAAACACATCATGCTCAAAGCCAAATCGGTGCATAACCGTAACCGGCAAATGAAATGCATGGGTGTATATTCCCAAACGAGTGACAAAAATGATCTTCTCTCCAACGGCACTCGCTGAGAGTGATCCAATTTCACAACCGCCTACCGATGCCTCTCGAATGGCGCGAACTCGCCCAAGCATGTTCGATAAAAGCAGCGAATCCGATGCCAGAGTTGTTAACTCCATGAAAAGAACTCCTTAGAATAGATAACTGATGGGGTAATTATACCTTATAATACTAAAAAGAGGAATTTTACGAAGAAATGAAGATTACTTGCCGATTTCAAGACGTACGAATCGACCTACTTGCACATTTTCGCCAGTTTTAGCGATTACTTCTTTCACGAGATCTTCCATTGTTTTAGAAGGCTCTTTGATAAATTCTTGTTTTAACAACTCTTCAGTGTCTGCTGGATTCATGGACACAATTTGAAGTGCAATATTTTTCCCAAGTTCTAAAAACAATTCATTTCGTGCGACGAAGTCAGTTTCACACATAAGCTCAACCAAGGTTGCGACTTTTCCAGTGTGGTGAGTGTAGGTAATAATACGACCTTCAGCGGTTGCTCTGTCAGCTCTCTTAGCTACTTTCTCAAATCCTTCTTTTCGAAGAATCTCGAGTGCCTTTTTTTCATCTCCATCAAGTTCCTTTAATAATTTTTGAACGCGGACTACTGGAGCACCAGTTTCTTCTCTTAATCGTTTAATTTGTTCTGTGTTTAATGCCATGAGAATTTATGCAGTAGCTTTAGCTACTTTTTCTTTCTTTACAGCTGCCTTTTTTGCTTTCTTAGCTGGTTTTGTCTCTGATCCTGAAACTGGAAGTGCTTCTTTAACTAAATCTAAAACATAAGAAACAGCTTGTGTTGCGTCATCATTCATTGGGATTGGATAATCAACGTCATCTGGGTTTCCATTTGAATCAACAATTCCAATAACAGGTACTTTTAATTTTCGCGCTTCAGAAACAGCAGTTGATTCTTTGTGTGTATCAACGACGAACACAATATCAGGAATTTTCTCCATTCCGGCGAGTCCACCAATCATTCGTTCAAACTTCTCTACTTCTCGGCTAATTAAGAGTCTCTCTCGTTTTGTGTATCCAGCATACTCACCATTTGCGAGATTCTTTTTCATATCTTCCATCTTTCGCAAAGACTTTTTGATTTGCTCAAAGTTTGTAAATGTTCCACCGAGCCATCGCTCCGTTACGTAGAAATTATTGGTAGCCTTAGCAATCTCCATTACTTTGTCTTTTAATTGCTTTTTGGTACCGACAAACAAAATTTTCTTTCCTTCAGCAACGCTCGTAGCCATAAGTTCAAGTGCTTCTTCAAGCAATGCTTTTGTTTTAATGAGGTCAAAGACGAATGTATTGTCTTGTACTTTGTATAGATATTCTTCCATACGAGGATTCCACCGTCGCATTTGGTGACCAAAGTGTGCGCCGGCTTCCACTAATTTTTGAGCTGATACATCTACTTTCATATTGGAAAATTGTATTCTATAGCTTTCCTTGTTCCGCTTCAGAGAGTGCGAGGACTTAAGGAGTACTCAGGAAAGCTTAACCCTCTGAATGTGTAATACTTTGGCTATTATACGCAGCCTCGAGTAAGTTTTCAAGTAGGGAGACAATTGTCACCGGGCCGACTCCTCCAGGTACCGGAGTAATGAAAGAAGCCTTGCTTTTTACCTCACGAAATCGAACGTCACCCTTCGGAGACCCCACGTCAATAACAGCAGCACCTTTAGCAATGTGCTTTGCCGTAATTAAGCCAGGGGTTCCTGTTGCACTGACCACTACATCAGCTTTTAAGCTCATAAACGAAGGTACTCCCCACAAGTCTCGCCAGTCTGCAACCGGTCGTTTGTCAAAACCCTTCGCTTCATACCCCAAACGAGTTAAATGTTTGAGAAGATTTTTTCCAACTGCCCCATTTGAACCTACAACGAAGACCGGTGGTGGTTTTCGAAGGAGCACCTGTCTCCCCGCCTCCTCAATAATGGAAATGATTGCTTTCACTGTTGCTGGCATAAAGGGACTCTCTTCTCGCAAACCGTCTACATCTTTTTCCGGTCGAATTGCCTCAAAAATCCACTTCTGGTACGGCTGGTATCGTTTGGCTAAAGGGAGTTGGATCATAATGCCATGGACCAATGGGTCGCGATTAAAGACTGCAAGTAAATTTAAAAAAAAGCGATAATCCCGGCGATTGGAAACTAATTCAAACACTTCCATTTCAATACCAACGCGCTCTGCTGCTTTCTTCTTAAGTTTTATATAGAGTTCACTAGCAGGATCTCGTGTTGTTATAACTGCCACAAGCTTTGGATGAATCCCCATTAATTTCAACTCATTGGCGCGATTAACGAGTTTCCGTTCTGTTTCATATGCAAAGGCCCTTCCATCAAACACATATGCTTCAGAAACGGGAACACTTGGAGCACTTAACTCCTTGCGTGGAACCTTCGGTTTTCTGTTACTTTTCATAGCTATTTATGGTACCATACCCCATCGTCTTGAAGCATGGAATGGAGGTTATTATGCCCATGTTGTCGCTGAGTTGGTTGGTCAAGGATACGGATCAAGTGAAGACCATTCGAGGGTTTGTCGAACGGGTCTTTTACAATTTTCATGCAATTCGGCTTGCTGCCGCAAACGGCGGTCAAGCGCAGGATGCTAGCATTCGATTTATTACCGACGACACCCTCAGAGCGCAATGGAGTATGACAATACAAGACAGTGATCATACCTACGTGTATATCTCAATCACGAGTGACGCAGAGCCGACGGTTCACTTGACCGTTAAAGAGAATGGGATGTTGGCGGCTCAGTATAAAATCACGATAAACCGTGATGATCCGGCGAAAGAGGACTGGAGATTTGTCATACCGTACAAGCCAGATGAACCGCTTTCCGCAGATTTACCTCGTATTGAGGGAGAACTCGAAGATATAACCTTTTGGCTGACACAGCTCGTTTCACTATTGCCTGAAGAAGGAGGTTAGCAGACGGACTGGATGGGCTACTCTTTTTCATCGTGATTGCAGCAATGTGCGCTGCCGGATGGGTTGCACTGTATATTAATGGCAAGTTACAAAAACCAAAGAAGCGGCGATCAAACCCACGTCGTTTCAATGAGATCGTCACAAGAAGAAAGAACTAACAGGATGGCTGGACGGAGCAGATATGTGCTCCGTCTTTTTTATGTAATTGGAAATAGTTTGCAAAGCGCGCGAACTTCATCTTTTATTCGCACTAAAACTTCTTCATTTGTGCGATTTTCAATTGCATCATGAATATAGGTCGCGATTATTTTCATTTCATTCTCCCCCATTCCCCGTGCTGTAATTGCAGGAGGCCCAATTCGAACACCTGACGGATTTCCGGGAGGGCTTGGGTCAAACGGAATTGCATTAGCGTTTACCACAATCCCTGCTGATTCGAGTGCAACTGCTGCTTCTTTTCCAGTTAAGCCCTTGTTTCGCACATCAAGAAGCATCAAATGGTTTTCAGTTCCACCACCGGTGAGAGTAAATCCCCGTTCCATTAATTCTTGAGCAAGTGTTTTTGCATTCAAGACAAGCTGTTTTGCATATTGAGTGAATGAATCAGTCCCCGCTTTTTCAAGCGCTAATGCAATACCGGCTGTTACATTATTATGAGGACCTCCTTGAAGGCCTGGAAATACTGCTTTATCAATTTTCTTTCCCATATCAGGATCTTTTGCGATTCCTTTCTCAGTTACCAGAATCATGGCACCCCGTGGACCACGGAGCATTTTGTGGGTAGTCGTTGTAACGACATGTACATGGGGCACAGGATCTGGATGAAGTCCAGCAATAACAAGACCTACAAAATGTGAAATATCTGCCATAAGGATAGTGTCAGTTCCCTCAGCCGCTTTAGCAAATTTTCCAAAGTCTACGAGTTTTGGGTAGGCTGACGTCCCAATAACTAAGATCTGAGGCTTTTCAGTAAGAATTTGTTCTCGTAATTTCACAAAATCAATTGAGCCATCAATTTCAATTCCGTATTGCACGCTTCTAAAAAACTTGCCTGAAAACGTGATATTTGGATGGCCGTGGGTAAGATGACCACCTGAACTTAAGTTCATTCCCATAATGGTATCTCCTGGTTTTAAAAGCCCCATATAGACCGCTGCATTTGCAGGTGAACCAGAAAGTGGCTGAACGTTTGCGTGAGGGACTTTAAATAATTCTTTAGCAGTTTCAATCGCTTTGTTTTCTATTTGATCAATAAATTCATTCCCTTGGTAATAGCGTTTGCCTGGATATCCTTCAGAATATTTATGCATGAGAACGGACCCTACAGCCGCTCTCACTTCAGGGTACGTGTAGTTTTCTGATGGGATAAGCATGAGGGTTTCCCTTTGGCGTGCTTCTTCTTTTTGAATTAATTCAGTAATTGTATGCATGTGTGCAGTATACAGTGTGTTTCTAGCGATAAAAAAGCCGCTCTAAGCAAACGAGCGGCTGAATTAAAACACTACAGCGGATGAGGAAGCATGAGTTGCGGATTCCATGTTTCCCTTAAAACTTCAACATCGTCACCCAGTTGATAGTGACCGGTATCCGAATACAATCCGTCAGGCTTTTCAACACCGAAGAAATGTATCTGTGCGATGCGTGTTCCCACCGTCAACACGATAGTAAATTCCGTCGTGTTGTTGCGAATTTCCATCGTCCAGGGCGATATATATCCAACGTCGCCCCATCCAGCACACATACATACAGAAAATCCATCACGCCCGGCTGTTGAGCGAGCGTTCATCGCACCGGTTGACCGTTGTACACCTCCGATGAACTCCATCGTGTGAGCCAATATCAACTCGTTTGGATAGAGTAATATCACCTGCTGATCCGGGTGGATTTCATGAATTTCCATGTCCTGCGCGGTCAGCCCACTTAAATATGCAGATGTGGCCATCTGCGGCTCTCCCCAACGACGGTTGATACTTTCCTGGCTTGATGGGTTAAATATCTGCGGCGGAAGGTTAATTCTCTTCGCACGGACAAACCATGGCCCAAGCCGAACATCGTAGCTTACCGTATTTAAATGTTCTGGAATGAACGGATAGATTACGATATCACCATCCTCCATTGCTTTGCGTATTTGATGATCTACCATCAACATGACAACTCTCCTTTTTGGTAAATTAACTGCCAAATGATATCACTTTTATTAAATGAAGTTTAGGATTCGCGTTCTCTACTTATAATTCCCTCACGATCTTCCCGCAGCGAAGATTTCGTTACTTCCCAGACTAATTCATGAATAATCTCTGGTGGTAATAAAGATCCTTCTGATGCGCACTGAATTGAAGTCACCTCGGGAAGCACTTCTGCCAATTGATGGTACATTTTGGCAGCTTCTATTTGATGAGCAACATCAGCTTCCAGTGCATCTTTCTTTTCTCCATTTAAATACGCTCGTTCTGCTTTTTGTAAAACTAATTCTTGTGTGATTTCTATTGGGACATCAAGGTGCACATATAAGTCAGGTTTTGGGATTGTGAAACCTTCTTCACCGTATTCCATCCTGTATAACCAGCGAATAAACTCAACTCGCTTCGCTTCAGGTAATCGTGCTGACTGGTGTGCCATATTCGAAAGTGTATATCGATTCGCCACCACAATTTCACCTTCGGCAATATGCGAAGCGATATATCCGCTTGCTTTAAGTCTATCTGCCGCATAGATAACGGATGCAATATGGGGATCAATATTACTGAGCGGGCCAAATTCTTCATGAAGCATTTGGCCAACGAGTTTTCCAAAGAGCGACGTTTCATATTGAGGAAAGTCGACGGTCACAACAGGCAAGCCTTGTAATTTGAGACGATCAACAAGTAACTTTTGTTGCGTGCCTTTCCCAGAAGCATCGGGTCCTTCAATTGCGATAAACGTACCTTTATTCATAAATCACTACAGATATATCACATCTGTGATATAAATACGCTGTCTGATTTAGTTCGTACATTTACAGAAAGGGTGTTCACATGCAAGCGGATGTAGAGTATTTACGCCTCCTAAGGAGGATCCTAAATGATGGAAGTAGAAAAGGAAACCGTACCGGGACTGATACCATATCTCTTTTTTCGCAATCGTTGCGATTCGATCTTATAGAAGGGTTTCCACTGTTGACCACCAAAAAGGTCAACTTTCGTGCAATTGCAGTCGAACTGCTTTGGCTTATTTCAGGCCAGACAAATATTCGTCCGCTTTTGCTTGATGGTGTCCACATCTGGGACGCATGGCCGTTTAAGCACTACTTGCAAAGTGTCGGCATGTGGGAGGAGTTAGGTAGAAACCAGAACTCTCCTGCATGGAAAGACTCCAAAGCTCGGTTTTGCGACAGAATCATTCATGATGATGAATTCGCCGCGAAATATGGTGAGCTAGGGCCTGTGTATGGCGCACAATGGAGAGCATGGAAAGGGGCAGATGGAAAGACGTATGATCAGCTTGCGATGGTGATCGATCTTATTAAGAGCGATCCATTGTCACGGCGAATGATCGTCAATTCATGGAATGTCGCAGATATTCCCGAAATGGTTGTTTCAGGACTTCCACCTTGCCATTACTCATATCAGTTTTATGTGAATAATGGAGCGCTGTCATGCGATGTCGTTATGCGCTCCGCAGATGTGTTTTTAGGCGTGCCGTTTAACATCGCCTCGTATGCGTTGCTCACTCACCTCGTTGCCAAAGTCACAAAGCTCGTTCCGCGTGAACTGAATTTGCACTTGGTTGATGCCCACTTGTATGTAAACCATGTTAACCAGGCGCGTGAGCAAATGTCCCGACCATGGAGGGCAAGTCCGACGATTGCAATCAATAATGCCGCAAGTATCGACGATTTCGGTTTGGAATCCATCGATCTTCAGAATTACGATCCACATCCACCTATTTATGGGGAGGTTTCAATATGACAGCGACGATTCAGATTGAGATGATTGCGGCCATGACGAAGGGCCTGCAAGTCATCGGTTCACACGGGACAATCCCGTGGATGCTTGCCTCGGACATGGTACATTTTCGGGATACAACTCGTGGGCAGATTGTCGTTATGGGAAAGCGCACCTGGCTATCACTACCAAAGCGCCCATTACCAAATCGGTTAAATATCGTAATAACGCACCATCCTGAAGACATCCCTGAAATCGCAGTATCTGCATCATCGGTGATTGATGCGATTAGCATTGCACAGCTTGCGATCATTGACGACCCGGAGCCAAAGAGAAAACTCATGGTTATCGGAGGAAGTGAAATCTATCAGGCGTTTATGAGACATGCCACCGTCATGCATTTGACCCATATCAATGCAACGGTTAGTGGTGACACGTATTTCCCCACAGTCGACTGGGACATGTGGCGGAAAACAGATGAACGTGGGTTTGAAGCAACACCGGGTACACCGAAGCTTGATCAGTACTCATTTGAAATCTGTAGATACGAGCGCGTGTAAGCTCAGAACTTGTCAGGCGGAGACTTCCTCCGCCTGATCCTTTTCAACAGGGTCAGCTTTTTCTTCAGTTTCTTTTCGAGGATCTTTCCAGTTTGCATAATCACATTCTGGATATGTGCTACAACCAAAGAATTTTCTTCCCTTTTTGGTTTTCTTCATGACAATGTCACCTTTTTCACACTTCGGACATTTCATATCAATTTTATTCACGATTTTTTCAGTATATTTACAGTCTGGGAACCTGCTACAGCTTATAAATTTTCCAAAGCGTCCCTGTCTCACCACTAACTCCCCTTCTTTACACTCGGGACATTCACGTCCTAATTTCTCAACTGCGATTTTGACGCGTTCAGCGTTTTTCTCAACGTCTGTTAGTTTCTTCCCAACTGGAGTCCAAAATGTTTTTATTTCCTTGTGCCAATCGAGTGTTCCTCCTGCAACTTTATCTAAGTTATCCTCCATGGAAGCAGTGAAGCTATATTCGAAGACATCGGCGAAATTAGTAACTAAAAAGTCATTTACTGCAATACCAACACTGGTTGGCTTAAACTTACCCTCATCTTTTTCGACATATCCTCGCGCTTGGATGGTGGAAATAGTTGGCGCATACGTTGACGGTCGGCCAATACCTAATTTTTCAAGCGTTTTAATAATTGATGCTTCATTAAACCTGGCAGGTGGTTGGGTAAACTTTTGCTCAGACAATACTTTTTGCAAATCGAGAACTTCCCTTTCATGCACGTCGGGAAGGAGTACGACTCCCTCTTCAGAAACCTTTTGAGGAAATAATTTTCTCCACCCATCAAATTTCATAATTTGGCCAGAGGCACGAAGCAGATACTCACCACCACCATTTGTGGCAGTGACACTAATTGAGGTCTCATCAAATACAACGTCTGTCATCTGACATGCAATAAACCGTCTCCAAATCAGATCATATAATTTATATTCAGTCGGATCGATTGGGCTTGTTCTATTGGTTACATTCCCCATCGTCATATCGGTCGGACGAATGGCTTCGTGAGCTTCCTGTGCCATTTTGCTCTGCTTTTTATACACAAGTGGAGATTGCGGAACATACTCTTTCCCATATTTGCTTTCAATAAATTCCCGGGCAGCGCTTACTGCTTGTTCCGCGATATTTACTGAATCAGTTCGATGGTACGTGATGACCCCTTCTTCATAGAGTTTTTGGGCAATACTCATCGTGCGCTTCGCACTCCATCCAAACATTCGCGCACCGGCTTGCGTTAAGGTCGATGTCGTAAATGGAGCATATGGCCGCTTCTTCACTTCACGTTTTTTTACTTCACTAATGGTATAGGTGCTTTTTTCAAGATGGCTAATCACCTCTTTTGCTGTCTTCTCATTTGAAACTTCAGCCTTCTTGTCGTTTATTTTCGCAAGCCAAATCGTGAGGGCTTTCTTCTCAGGTGTTGTAACATCAGCACCAATTTCCCAATACTCAACTGGTTTAAAGGCTTCAATCTCGCGTTCTTTTTCAACAATTAATCGAACAGTCACTGATTGTACTCGACCGGCAGACAATCCGATGCGAACCTTTTTCCAAAGAAGTGGAGAGAGTTTATATCCAACTAATCGGTCTAGCACGCGGCGAGCGGTTTGTGCATCAACGAGGTGTGCATCAACATCGCGCGGATGTGCAATCGCCTCTTCAACTGCAGATTTTGTGATTTCATGAAACACAATACGACGAATGTGCTTTTTGTCGACTTTCAATTTGGAGTCAGCAAGAATTTCAGCAACATGCGCAGAAATAGCTTCTCCTTCACGATCAGGGTCAGTTGCGAGATAAATATCGCTCGCTTTTTTTGCAGCAGCAACAATAGACTTTACATTGGATTCTTGTTTGGGGACGACTTCAAAAACTGGTTCGAAGTTATTCTCAAGGTCCACACCCAATTTACTTTTTGGTAAATCTTTAATGTGTCCTTTTGTGGCAATCACATCATATTCCTTCCCTAAAAATTTATTTAAGGTTTTAGCTTTGGTTGGCGACTCGACGATAATTAAGTGCATGAGACTTGAATCAGTAAAAAGAAGTGTACCAGCAATGTCAAGGCGTTGGACGAAATGGTGGCTCAATGAGCCACCAAATACCACATACTTTATGAGACATTATACTGCCCGGATGTTTTTTACAGCATCATTCCAGACACTTCTGCTGCATAAAATAATAACACCACCTGCTAGCACGACACCCGGAGCAACCACAATCACATATTCACGACCTGCATATACGAGTGTGCACAGAAGGAGTCCTGCCGCAAAACCGATAATGCTTCCTGCCAACCGATCAAGAACATCAGGAGGGCGATCTACATTTCGATTTTTGTAGAGATATATTCCTGCCCACACAACTGCAATTCCGCCTAAACTTACCGCTGCGCCGATCATACTTGACCCACTCCTTAACTCCACACGTGATCGATATGCATACCATATCAAACTACTACGGCGTTCTTACATGAAACCAATAGTCGAGGGCATCCCGCGCAATGGGAGCTGCAACTTTACTTCCTTCCCCTCCTTTTTCGACTAAAACAGTCAGAACTATTTCAGGGTTTTCAGCAGGCGCAATCACGGTAAACCACGCATGTGTAGGGCTTTTCTCACCTGTTTCTGCTGTTCCCGTTTTACAAGCAACTGGTGGCGTAAAATCAAAAAACGGATATGCAGTACCTCCAGTTTGACATGCTTCTTTCAATCCCTGGTAAATAGCATCACGAGTCTCATCGGCTATTTCGAGTTTTACGCACTTTGGTGTTTTTTGAAAAATAAAGGTTGGCTCACACACATACCCTCCATTTGCCATAGTCGCACTTAAGACGTTTGCCTGTAACGGTGTTGTTAAAAGATCTCCCTGTCCAATGGAAAAGTGATACGTATTTCCTAAAAACCATCGCTCATTCAAAACTTTTTGCTTCCACTCAGGCGACGGGAGGAGTCCTGAAACTTCACCGGGTAAATCTACATTCGTTTTTCTGCCTACTCCAAACTTGTCTGCCCAATAGACAAGTCGATCAATCCCAACGTATTCACCAACTTTATAAAAGAAGGTGTCAGTTGAACGCGCGAGCGCGCGAGATAACACGAGTTCTCCTTCGGTTCTTCCATATTGGGTGAAATACCAGGTTGTGTAGTCAAAGCCGTTCACACTAACAGTTCCGGTGTCGTTATAACTAAATTCTGGCGTGATTTTTTTGTCCTCGAGTGCCGCTGCTGCAGTTACTATTTTAAAAATTGACCCTGGGTGATACGCACCAGTAATTGCGCGGTTAAACAGTGGCAACTTCGTGTCGTTAAAAAGATCCCTCACGATTGCATCATTCGTCGGATTTGAAGTGATAAACACCGATGGATCAAATGATGGGTTTGAATAAAATGCCAAAATTTGCCCATTTATATCTGTTGCAACTGCAGCACCAGGCAATTCACCGAACGCTTCAGAGAGTCTTTTCTGGAGCCCGTAATCAATGGTTGTATTAATATTTGAGCCAGGGATTGGTGGCTTTCGACCCATGGTTCTAATGCGATTTCCTTGAATGTCAACCTCAACCAATTCTTCCCCATCAATGCCACGAAGGACACAATCGTATTGCTCTTCAAGACCACTTCTCCCAACCATCGTATCGCCACGACGGATACCTTTTTCAATACAATGAGGGTCGGGTTTATTTACTTCTTCTTCTCTGACAGAACCCAAATATCCAAGTGCATGCGCTACCATTTGTTTTGTCGTATATATGCGGTCCCATTCTTGAATCATTTCGTCCTTGGGAGTCTCACCTGTGACGAGCTGTTTTGTGTATCCTTTTTTCGCGTCAAAAACGACTGTCTTTTTTACTTCTTTGTTATCTGCAAGTATTTCCCCACCTCGTGCGTATATTTTCCCTCGAGGCGCTGTAATAGAAAGTGTTCGTAATCTATTTCCTTCCGATAAGTCACGATAATATGCGCCTTTAATAATTTGAAGTTCAGTAAGTCGCGTAAGCAAAATAAAGATCACAACGGCAAACGAGATTTTGCATAAAAATGAGAGTGTCGCGCCACGACGCGAATTATAGACCGTATTCATCATAAGGTTATTTTCGATTCTTGTAGGCCACTTGCGATAACAGCTTCTTGTCGCTCAAAAGCTTCCCACACCCACGCACAACAGTTGTGAGTGGGTCTTCAGCTATTCGCACTGCTACTTTTAGCCGTTTTCCGAGTTCTTGGTCAAGGTGACGGATCAGTGACCCTCCCCCGGTTAACACAACGCCATTTTCAAGGACTTCAGCAACGAGTTCTGGAGGTGCTTCTTCAAACAGTTGAATAACTGCGTCGCTTATCGCAGCAAACGATCCTTTGAGTGCTTCATAGAGTTCAAAATTAGTTATTCTCACGGATCTCGGCAGTCCGGTTTCTAAATCACGGCCTCGTACCACTTGGAACATTTCGTGCGTTGGAGCTGCATCTGCAAGTGCAATTTTTGTTTGTTCTGCTGTCGGTTGCCCGATTAAGAGTGAGTACTTGAGCTTTACAAATTCAATAATTGCCTCATCCATAGAGTCACCTGCCGTGCGAAGAGAAGTACTAAATGCTTCCCTATTGTCTACAAGGAGTGCAATATCAGTGGTGCCACCGCCGATATCAATAATTGCGCGTATCGAATCGTTCTTCCCTTTTCCCTGCGCACCGATACTCGCTGCAACCACTTCTGAAACCAGGTCTACTTTTCTAGCGCCTGCTTTCATTGCAACTTCAATAACCGCACGACGCTCAACTTCAGTAATGCCTGAAGGAATGCCGATTACGACATGAGGACGAGGAATGCGAGGGTAAAGCTTCCCTCGTTCGTGCACTTTATGGATGTAGTGTGACAAGAGAGCCGCTGCACCATCAAAGTCGGCAACAACGCCACCTTTTAATGGCCGTAATACTTCTATATTTCTCCCTGTCTTCCCCATCATTTTCGCAGCTTGATTTCCAATAGCCAAGATTTCTCGAGTCCTCTTGTTTCTCGCAATGGTCGTACTTTCCCGAACGGCAATTCCCTTTCCCACAACATACACGAGCGTATTCGCAGTTCCTAAATCGATACCTAAGTCATATGAAAAAAGGCCAAGGAAAAAATTAATCATGTTCTCGTAGAGGCAGTATAGTGCCTGCTATGGAAAATGAAAATCCGAAGGTACAATAGACTATGCTGAAAAATGCGCTGCGTGGATGTTACTTCGTATTGTTTCTTTTAACACCGCTAATTTTTTATCCAAAAACAAGCGAGCTATTCGAGTTTAATAAGATCATTCTTTTATACGTTTCAACAATAGTACTCGTAACTCTGTGGATTATTTTATCGATCCAAAACGGGAAGATAATTTTCAAACGCACCGCAATCGATTTTGCACTGCTTGTATTTTTAGGCTCTCAAGTGCTCTCTACCCTTTTTTCAATTGATCCTCGGACATCACTGCTTGGGTATTACTCCCGATTCAATGGAGGACTCTTTTCGAGCGTTTGTTATGCACTCTTGTACTGGGTCTTTGTTAGCGTTATGGAGAAAAGGGATGTAATTCACTCGATCAAGATACTCATTATCTCAACAACAGTCGCGAGTATCTGGGGTACTTTGGAGCATTTTGGCGTAAGCCCCAGTTGCTATCTCATCACTGGGACTGTTGGTGTGGATTGTTGGGTACAAGACGTACAACTCCGTGTATTTGCAACATTTGGTCAACCAAACTGGATGGCCGCATGGGTAGTCGCACTGATTCCACTCACCTGGGTTGCATTCTTCTTACGAGATGTTTTTTATACAAAGTTTTTTGTCATGGCAACACTCTTTTCTACGCTTTTTACGGCAGCGCTCTTGTTTACTAAATCACGATCAGGTGTCTTAGGGCTCCTTGCTGCTGGGACAATTTTTAGTGGAATGCTCGTTGTCTTTTTTCTAAAGAGAGTTCAAAAAGGCTCAATAAAAAAGATGACAAAAGGTGTTGCAATTCCAATCGCGCTCTTGGGTACGGTGTTTCTCATAGGCTCGCCCTGGACCCCATCATTTTTTGAAATGACGAACAAAGACACCATTACTCAGCAAGAACTCGTTGCACAAGCAACAGGACCTGCACTTGAAAGCGGAGGTACTGAATCAGGAGATATTCGAAAAATTGTATGGCAAGGAGCATTTAATGTGTGGAGGCAATTTCCGCTCTATGGCTCTGGAGTAGAAACATTTGCACTCTCCTATTACAACGGAAGACCGCTTGCACACAATCAAACATCAGAATGGAATTTTTTGTACAACAAAGCTCACAATGAATATTTAAATTATCTTGCAACAACGGGACTTGTGGGATTCATTTCATACATCATTCTCATAGGAACAATAGTCGTAATACTCTTTCCGTTTGAATTGATTTCCAAACGTGGAACACAACAGGACTACTCCACGATACGACTGAAAACAGCATGTCTCTCCGCATTTGTCAGTTTGCTTGTGACCAATTTCTTCGGGTTTTCGGTCGTGCCTACAAGCCTTCTGTTTTATATGCTGCCTGCATTTGCCATCGCATTTCAAACATCGAAGCTTGACCATCAGATTCATACCACGAAAATCGATATGGCTAAAAAAGCCGGGATTGGGTTCGTTATCCTGACAGGGGCGTTTCTACTCATGCAGTGCGCGAGCTACTGGTTTGCCGATTACCTGTTTGCTCGTGCATCTGCTGAACGAGAAGCAAATAATTATGCAAATGCGGTAGATCTCATGAACACAGTAGTTGAATTGCAACCAACTGAAGCACTCTTTCACGCAGAACTCGGCTCAATCTATGCTGATTTAGCGAAAGCCTCACTTGAAGACAAAGAAACGTCGGTCCTTTTTACCGATAAGGCCGTGGCTCGTTTAGATACTGCAACAACACTCTCTCCCAAAAACGTTCGAATTATAAAGTCTGTTGGAAATTCATATTCAGACTTGGGCGATATTGATCCGCAGTACTTACTAAAAATGATTGAACTCACCTTTTTACTACAGAACTTGGCCCCAACGGACCCGTCTGTTCACTACCAACGATCCCTGGGTTATGCAAAAATTGGAGAACTGCAAAATGCAATACGAGAAGGTGAAATTGCAGTAGGCATGAAACCTGACTACAAAATAGCTCGTCGTTTACTCGGATTCCTCTATAAAGAGAATAACGAAATAGACAAAGCGATTACAGAGCTTGAGTACATTCTCACAAACATTTCTCCGAATGATGTTTCTATTCAAAAAGAACTAGAAACTTTAAAGAAAAAATAATGCAATTTTGTGCGTAGTCCTATATAATTTGACCGTATGATTCGCAAAATCCTCTCAGTGAAAGAAAAGTCGCTCCGAGAACGCAGCCGAGAAGTTACAAAAATCGACAAAAAAATCTTAGAGCTTATTGAAGATATGCAAGATACGCTGGCAGCTCAACAGGACCCTGAAGGGGTTGGTCTCGCAGCACCTCAAATTGGAAAGAATCTTCGTATATTTCTTATGAAATATGATGGAAAAGAAAAAATTGTAATAAACCCCAAGATCTCTGACATGGATGAAACTAAAGAAGTCGCGAAAAAAGGAAAAGGAAAAAAGAGAGAGAAACTACTTGAAGGATGTTTATCTCTTCCCCACTATTACGGACCACTCAAAAGATCCCGAAAACTAACCCTTACCTATCAAGATGAAACCGGTAAAAAAGTCACAGAGTCATTTACCGGGTTTTTAGCGCAAATTGTGCAACATGAAGTTGATCATCTTGATGGGATTTTATTCATTGATCGTATTCTCGAACAGAGTGCCCCTCTCTATCACTTCCATGGAGATGAATGGGAAGAGGTTGAATTAGTATAAAAAAGAGCCGGGTGTTACACCGGCTCTCTGCTAAAAATTAACTGACGATAATCTCCTGCATTTTATTGCAAATCCGCGCTTCCTCCGAATTGTCATCGAATACAAAACACTGAGACGATGCTGCTTTCTTACCAATAACACCCCAAAAATAGGCATTATCTTGCCACCCGCCATGCTTCGCACCGGCAGCATGTGAGAGCTCATGGATAAGCGTTTGAACATCTGAGTAAAAATCGCGCAGAGAACTTGACCATGCCACTATAACGGGAACCTGCGGGCTCACTCCATCTATTGGCTCTAACATGCAATCGTCAATAAGGATTGCTGGCCCATAAGCACCTTGGGCGGAATCGTTCTCAGGAAAGATCCGCAATAACTCATCTTGGCTATCGGTGAACTGAATATAAAGCCGATCATGAGGCGTGCCTGCATATTCAGACAAGATGACCTGGTACAGTTTTGCGACTTTTTCGTTGTTGAGAATGTAGTTAGACCAAGCATATCCACCTTTGACAAAGACCGCAGGACTTTCCATCACCTGCTCGAAGCACTCTATTTGAATCATCGGATCAGATGAGCCCGAACCAAAACATGGAACTTCATGAACAACCCAGCTCGCAACATACCCAACAAGTGCTGTATTTATGGTGATTTCATACCACTGACCTTCAGTGCGAACCACAGTTGCAACCGTTCCATCAGTCAGGGTTCCCGTAACTCGAGCGTTTATCTCCGGCAATTCCCGAATGTTTACGGATTGCGCGGTGCTAGGTGTTATACAAAACACCGTTTGTGCCATTGCTGGGGTAACGCTTGCTTCGGGTGAAGCAGGTTCAGTGACAGTACAACCTACGAGTAAAAGTAAAATGAGCAAATACTTCACAGATTTCTCCTTTTCGTGTGAAAGTTTCACCAATTATAGGTTATTTCCTCCGGTTTTACAAAAAAACTCGATCTTTCTGATACAATCAGCAAATGAAAATCATCTTTTTTGGCACACCTGAGTACGTTGTTCCACTGTTGGAAGGGCTTCACAAAGCATACAACAGAAACCGTGAGCGTGAATTAATTGGAGTTGTGACTCAACCACCCAAACCGGTGGGACGCGAGCAGAAACTTGAATATTCAGCAGTTGATACATTTGCGCACCATCACAAAATCCCAATTTATTTTGACACAGACGAGTTGCCTGAAGCGGATCTCGCAATTTGTGCAGCATACGGAAAAATCATTCCACAGAATGTGATTGATAGCTTTCCAATGGGAATTCTCAATGTTCACCCATCCCTGCTTCCAAAACTTCGGGGTGCTTCTCCTATCCAAGGAACTATTGTGTCTGGAATTACACAAACAGGAGTGAGCATTATCAAAATGGACGAACTCGTTGACCATGGTCCAATCGTCTCTGTCTTAAAGTCAGAAGTACTTCCAGAAGACACAAACGAAACGCTTAGAGTGCGGCTTTTCCAAGAAACAGTCGATTTTTTGCTTGATCTTCTGCCCCATTACATTGCTGGAAAGGTCACGTTGAAAGAGCAAAACGATCAGGACGCGACATTTACCAAGCCGATTGTCAAAGAAGATGGGTATATTAATCCTCAGTTTATAGATGATGCCTTACGCGGTAAAACGACTGATGAAGCTTGGGACATTCGATTCATGAAAGATTACTCAGTTACTCCGTCGGCAGCTGTTATCGAACGATATATAAGAGCACTTGCGTCATGGCCTGAAGCGTGGACAACGATATATATAACTAATGAGGAAACATCCAAACGCAGGCTGAAAATCAAAACGGCTCACATTGAAGGAGATCGCCTCGTATTGGACCAAGTTCAACTAGAAGGGAAAAATCCCGTTACATGGGCGCAATTTGAAGAAGGATATCCAAACGCACGCTTTGTAGCATAAAAAAGAGCCACCCTATTTCAGGTGGCCCGAACACTTCTTATCTACAAGCGATATCTGTCCCAATCCGTACCAAGAGTCTCTTTCTGTAGCGCTTTGATAAAACGCTTTTCGAGAAGCGACTTTACAATTTCGCGGGGCAAGATACTCCAGGTGTGCCGGTCATGATAGATTGCAGATACATACAAACGCAATTCACTCAATCCCATTTTCTTCTGGCCGTGTTTCATACACGAAATAATAAAACGCGCACAAACAGTAGCCACCCTTTCCCACTGATTGCGTTTTTTTGCAATATCGAGGCACTGCGTATATGCCCGCACCGTTTCTTCAAGAAGATACTTATTCACATCGACCTGAAACAGCTCGTGTTCAAAAAGAACGAGCCATTTGGTGCCTTCATCCTTCATTTCTCCAGCGATCAAGATTCCTCTTAATGTCGCGTTTTCAAAATCCTGTTCGTCTTCCGTCAGTTGAGCGAGAAAGACTTCATACCGCCACATATCACGGCGCATTTCGTCATAAAAGGCGTATGCATCTCCTCGAACATCGACCGTTGTTTTATACGCGAGAGATATGATAAATCGATCTTTGTAATACGTGTAGAGAAAGCCTCGACATATTTTAAGCGCACGTAAAAACTCGTTCCCATTACGACGCGTTTTCATGATAGAAAACATGCTCCCCCAGGCAATGCGAAGGGTCATAAGCACCCGTGTCTGATCCGTTGAATTCATAGTGGCAATTTCTGACGGAAGATAGTTCAGTATGTCCCTGGCGATTTCATACGCGTCGGTATACCGACCAATAGTCCGTAATTGCTCCGCATGGAAAATCTGATCATTAGTAAGCATGAGACTGCTCCTTTGAATGAGCTAGTAAACTAGAGGATGAATTATACCAATGAAGCGAGCTTTACGCAAAGCTACGGTTTGCATCGAAGTTGATGCGTTTGATGCATTTTGCACAAAGAGTAACCTTTTTGTTTCGTCCATTTTCTTCGATTGAATATGGGTGAAGGTTCGCTTTAAAAACACGATGAGTTACAGCAGCTCGATAGAGCCACCGCTTACCAGCAACACCTCTTCGGTGTTTTTGAGAACGTCCGAGAACGCTTCTCTTTTCACATAGGTAACATTCGCGTGCCATAGTACGTGGTATTATAATATGATTTCTTAATTTCTACAATGCTAGACCTACTATTTACTAATCCAATCGTTTTTGTGATCTCAGCAGTCGCGCTTTTAATCGCAATTACTGTGCATGAATTCGCACATGCATTTGCTGCTGACAGGCTGGGTGACCCAACCCCACGCTTAATGGGCAGACTCACTTTAAACCCAATTGCTCACTTAGACCCCATTGGAACACTCCTCCTTCTGCTTATTCGGTTTGGCTGGGGTAAACCAGTGCAATTTGACCCGTATAACCTGAAAAACCCTCGACGAGACGCAGCGATCATCGCACTTGCTGGTCCATTTTCAAACCTATTGCTAGCGAGTTTCTTTTCACTGCTCTTGCGATTATGGATGATAACAAGCCCTGGTTTTGCTACATTTGCTGCTATTTTGACCCCATTTATCTATTACAACGTTATTCTTGCCATTTTTAATTTAATTCCCATCCATCCCTTAGATGGAGGGAAAATCTTGGTTGGATTATTGCCGCCAGAAAGCGCACGAACTTTTGACCAATTTTTGAATAGGTACGGGATATTTTTGCTCATGCTTCTCATTTTCCCTATTTTTGGTGGAATTAGTGTCATAAACACCGTTATTTCACCAGTAATAAACCTTTTATTGGGAATTTATCTTCCAGGCAGTCAATTTATTTAATCTTCTTACGCGTTTATAACAGTTTCATGTATAGATTAGCCTTGCTTACGCAAGGTATAATTAATTACCCTGCAAAGAGGGTCAGTCGATTATCAACTTTTTCTTAACACGTTTATATCGGGAGTCTTAGTATTTAAGATGTATTTAGTAATAAATACGAACGCGTGCACAATTGAAGTCTTGCTCAGTAACATGAGTGACAATTAAGCCAGTTCACCCACCTGCAACTAGCAGGAAAAAGCTTTGATCGAATGCCTCTTGCAGGGTCTTTGAAGCTTCATTTCTTCACATTTTTCATATTATGAGATATAATCTCAGTGTACATTTACTTTTGTGGAGGGACGATGATACGGGTCATTTTTGTTCTGGTGTTGAGTTTGCTATTCGGCATTGCCACCACGCACGCTCAGATGCAGTGTTCTCCCTCAGGAGACGTTTGTGAATATCCACCGACGCCCCCACCGCAGTCACACGACACTGGATGTGGAGCTGGAGGTTGCTGGCAACCTGAGGTAGCACCGACACCAGATGCACTATTCTCCCAACCGCTGGTTTGTCCAGCGGGACAGTTTAAAGTAAATGTTCGATACGGCCCAGGAACGGATTATGGTATCGTTGATGCACTTCGTCCTGGTAGTTGCTGGACATATATGGGGGTAAACCCAATTCCCGACCCACTTCCTGAATGGATTGAGGTTGGTGATGGAGTCCAGCAAGGGTGGGTTTCCACTCAATTTACTGATTTGATCTCATCTATGTAGGGACAACAGTAATCATCATTGTTGGGACGTCGCGATATATGCGACGTCTTTTTTTGTCTTCTGAAGTACTTCCTTATATTCCACATCGTCCATCCCAGAGACGAATTTGATCAGCTGAGAGGAATCGAACAAGAACGCTTCTCAATGATCGATAGGTTCCACAATACTGCGCATAGGGGTTAGGAGTTGCAGTTGGACGTGGTGTAGCCGTTTGAGTTGGGGTGTTTGAAGGTCTCACACTTGGACTAACCGATGGTCTATTTGTTGGGCTTGTTGTGGGAGTATTGGAAGGCCTCACGGTAGAAGTTGCAATCGGGCTTGCCGTTGCTGTGGCAGTGGGTGAAACGCTTGGTCTACTGGTAGCAGTCGCGGTAGCTGTAGGGCGTGTAGTAGGTGGAACTGTTGCAATTGCAGTTGATGTTGGAGTTAATGTGCCGCTCCGAATACCTGACGCAACAAGCATATCCATTTCAGTAAATAACGGCATCGTAAAACCGAACGAAGCATTTACTACTTTCATGAATTCATTCGCATAAATTGCTGAATACACTGTTCCTGCGTGAATGTTGTCAGATAACTGCACGTGGTGTGGCTCGTCTCCTGAAGTTAATAAACTAATCCGCTCTCCCCCAACAATTAAGTTTCCTTGACTATCAACACCAGATAAAAGCTGTTGCGCTATTCGTTCCACATCAAATACTGCATATCCTCTTTGAGATATTTCAATGCGAAGCGCATCATTCACCGTTTTAATTGCATCAGACACGCGTTTTAATTTGGTGGTATCAGGGAATTGTCTTCGTGCAGAAGGAGCAAGTGACATGTCAGGAACAAGAGATACAATTACCCTGGCTCTTCCACTCTCATTTATTTTGGTAATAGCAGTTCGCACATTTGAAATAACTTGATTGGTATAGGTGTTAAGCGCTGAACCGCTGAGCCGCCCCGAGTAAATATCATCAAAAATTGAGTTATACCAAGCGAAATCGTTTGAACCGGCTTGGTAGTAAACGACTTGAATGCGACCTGCTGCGACGTGCTGACTCAAGGCATTATGTCCATCTCCAACTAATGCTGAGGCGGTTGTCGCACCTGAACGAGAATAGTTATATTCAAATCCAGTTCGTCGGTACCCTCCCCAATTTTGCCACGTGCCAGCATTAATGTTTTTATACTTCACCAGTAACTCGAGCCAATTAAGGGTTGTCGCAGCGTAAGCACCACCACGATTATCATCTGCCCGATATTCATCGGAAATGCTATCTCCCATTACTCCTAACGTAAACAATGCTGCGGCTTGGGATCGTTTATTCTGTGAAGAAATTGAAGAAGCAAGAAAAATGGAGACAACACCAACCACGGTTAATCCTAATAACAGTAGCTGTCTTTGTACTTTTACTTTCTGTTGATTGCGATTCATCTGTTACAGAATACATACAACCATAGCCCTCTGTAAATAAATGAAACTGAAGTAATTGAAACCGTTTGGTGCTGAGGGTAGGATTCGAACCTACGTAGCCCTTTCGGACGACAGATTTACAGTCTGTTGTGATTGTCCACTCCACCACCTCAGCAAGGAAATTGTGCGTATCTCTGAGCCGTCCTTGGGATTCGAACCCAAGACCTGCTGTTTACAAAACAGCTGCTCTACCGCTGAGCTAGGACGGCACATATTTCGAACTTTTGAAGTATATCAACTTTCAGCGTATTTAACTACCAACTGACTAGAAGTACAGCCTATAGGTTGATTCATTTCGTGCCTAATGGTATAATTTACCCATCAATTAGCTAGTTCTTTACAAGGGAGTTCATAATGCGTGGCAATTTCCAAGAAACCCGGGCACTGCAGCGGACGAAGCAGTGGACAGCCGCAGCGATCATTGCAATATTGCTCTTTTTCGCACTCAGTCAGGCTGAAGCAAAAGGCCCATCAGATGAAGCCTGTCCAACCGTCACAATCGCAGATACCCAGTGGCGTAACGGATACACCGTCAATCGGATGGAACAGTAGCGCTTATTGATAAGCCGATGTAGAAGTATCTCATCACAGCCCTCTTACTAGAAATGGTAGGAGGGATTTTTTTGTTAAAATACCCACAATGAATATTGAACAGCTCTCCTATCACTTACCACAAGAGAATATTGCCCACGCACCGGTAAATCCACGTGACCACTCCAAATTACTGATCATAAATAGAAAAACCGAGGAATTGTCACACAAACGATTTTTTGAAATTGAATCACTCCTCACGAGTAATGATGTATTAGTCCTCAATAACACAAAGGTCTTTCCGGCACGCATTTTTGGCAAAAAAGAAACCGGAGGCAAAGTTGAAATTCTTCTATTGAAGGAAAAAACAATGAATCAGTGGGAAGTATTAGGGAAAGGGATCCCCAGGGTTGGTGAACGTATTATGTTCCCTCATTTTACTGCTGTCGTTCATGATAAATCTGACCATGAAGTAATTCTCACGTTTGATGTGAATAAGCAAGAATTGTTTGCAAAATTAGAACAGGACGGATCAATGCCTCTTCCACCATATATTCATAATACTGACTCACAAAAGGAGCTTAAAACCAGTTATCAAACAGTCTATGCGAAACACGACGGGTCAGTGGCTGCACCAACCGCAGGACTCCATTTTACAAAAGATCTCCTCGATAGACTGTCCAAAAAAGGCATCCAGGTTGAATATGTTACGTTGCACGTTGGCGCAGGAACATTTCTTCCTATTAAAGAGAGTGACATCACAAAGCACCCTATGCATTCAGAATGGTTTCAGATAGAAAAAGATACACTTGATCGATTAAATGCAGCAAAACGGAGCGGAAAACGCATTATTTCAGTAGGAACAACTACCACTCGTGTTCTTGAATCTATTGCAGAAAACCAAACCCTCATCGGGAATACTCTATCAGGTGAAACAAAGATCTTTATCTATCCCCCATACCGGTTTCAATTTATTGATGCATTAATCACAAACTTTCATCTCCCTCATTCAACACTCCTTGCGTTGGTCTCTGCCTTTGTTAGTGCCCCAAACACGCCCCACTCGTTTACTTCATTTAGTGAGTCATTGGCAGGGCGTGCATATGAAGAAGCAATACAGCTGAAATACCGCTTTTATTCCTTTGGAGATGCTCTTTTTATCGAGTAACTCTTCCTACAAGGAACTACTCTCATTGGTGTATAATTCGCCGTATGCCCAAGTAGCTCAGTGGCAGAGCACGTTCTTGGTAAGAACGGGGTCGGTGGTTCAATTCCACTCTTGGGCTCCGAATTGTCTTTGATCAACGATTTTGATACAATACCCACGCTATGGCAAAAAAAGGAGCACGAGAAATTGTTGGAATGGTTTGTTCTGTGTGTAAATCACAAAATTATGTGACCACTCGGAACAAGGTTAATATGGAAAACGTAAAGCTCCAGATTCAAAAATATTGTAAAAAGTGTCGCAAAAACACTGAGCATAAAGAGACTGCAAAACTCAAGTAACTCTTCAATTGATAAGCCTATAGCTTGACAAATGCGCGTGGTCGTGTTACTATACGTTGTCTGAAACTATCAATTAATTTGTTTTCTTGGAGGCTTAAGATGGTTGGTGGGAAGATCGTACATTATACGTCGCCGAATGGGCAGCCGATGACTGAATGCGAATGCAATGGGTGTCACCGCAAGGTTCACCTGCTAGGCACGCAGAATCCGGCGCAAATGCCTGATCATACGCACAATCCGACCGCGGGTTTCGTGGGGGTTTATAACACCCCTGGCAATCGCAGTCTCGGTAAAGCGCTGAGCGGCAGCAACGAATAAGATCATCCTTCAGACTGGGGCATTTCGCTTGAAATGCCCCTTTATAATGGATATGAGAGAGAATATCTCGAAAGAGAAAGGACAGGTACAGGATGGTGAAGTTTCCTGGTTACAAGATCGTCGCCCAGAGTGGGAATTGGGTAAGAGCTGAAGAGTTAACGACTGGGGTCCGCACGGACTACTATTACACCAAATGCCCGATGTGCGGAGTAATGCACTATACTCCTGAGGGTGAGGATGTTCGTAGAACTCACAGGCCATGCAAGGAGAGCTTTTCAAATGGTTCCGTTAAACATTAATTTTTTGAGGGTCTGCAAATATTACTTTGCAGGCCCATTTTTATGTCAAAATTTGTCGCTTTAAAATTCTTAATAGGACAACTACAATACCCCTACGGCGAGACAGATTTATGTCTCCGTGTAAGTTGGAGGGTTCGATGGCTACCTCAAGCAAACGCTCAAAAAGTGCAGTGAAACTTGAAGTACAGTCGGTTTGCCAAAACAATGAGTGCGGAAAACTACTGGACTCAGAGGATCTGGCCGCAGTAGAGCGCAGAAAAACAGTGCGCACTCCTGCGCATTCCAGTATCAGCGCTCAAGAGCCGCTTTGCGAAAAATGCGCGGTGAGTCAAATGGGAGCAAACATGGCAAAACGCCTCCCTGCCGGAGTTTGATGCACCCGAACCCCTGTTTCGATGACAGCTTGTACTAAAAGATGAAGATTTTTTACTAACAGTAATATCTTAGTCCACAGTTCAAGCGACAAGCCTGTTGTACGTTTGTGCAACAGGTTTTTTATTGCCTACAAATCCTAAAAAATGAAATGAATACTTAAATGAGGTAAAATGCACCATACCGAAGGGGCGTCGTTCAGCGGTAGGACAGCGGTCTCCAAAACCGCCAACGAGTGTTCGATTCACTCCGCCCCTGCCAGAAGTAAGGGCAATGTTGGGCTTTGTCCTACAACTTTAATTACCGATGAATTACCCTACACTTTACATCACATACGCATATCCTCTAGATAATCGACAAAGACGCCTTTTTGAAAGCAAAAACTTCGGCTATTACCCCCCATTTGAAAAAGTTAAAGAAAAAACCATAGCTTGGAGAGAATTGTGGGAGAAAATAAACAATAATAATAAAA
>ERZ761594.174-NODE-174-length-28270-cov-36.541379_pt1 | contig 28270 bp, 46 predicted proteins | sample MGYA00511036_ERZ761594 | MGnify/ENA primary metagenome ERZ761594 (study PRJEB28899, sample SAMN03785561) | bioreactor sludge metagenome | biome: EBPR Sludge; feature: EBPR Bioreactor; material: 0.22µm filtered reactor supernatant | place: Saint Lucia: Queensland... | reverse complement strand
AACGCATGGCCGGCGCCTATGGCATCGAAACCGAGGCGAGCGCGGCGGCGGCGGCCTTGGAACGACTTGCGGCGGCGGCGGAAGTCGCTAAGCAGACGGCGGCGGCGGCTTTTATTGTTCGGCAGGGGGCGGCGCTCGACACTCGCGTCTCTGACGTGGAAATGCGAAAGCGGCAAGTTGGCATGTCGCCGCTAGATGCAAACTGGGATTCACTGGGCGAAGCATTTCGCAATAAGCAAACGGCCAAGCGTGAAACGTTTCGGGCGGCCAACGCCATGTCGAGCGGATTGCTTGGTTACGAAGAAGGACTGACGGCCATTATCGCCGCTCGCGACGCAGAGGTTGCCACCGCTGAGCGAATGTTGGGCCTGACGAAAGAACGAGAATCGCTCATCAAGGAAGGCAAGCAAAAGGAACTGGAAACTGCCCAACGTATTGAGAGCGTTCTGCAAAGCGAACTGGATAAGGCGCTGGCGATTAGCCGCGAAGCGATGGGCCGCCTCGATTCTGCCGAATCGCGATTAGCTGGCTTGTCGCCGGAAGAAGCTCGCCGCGCGCAAATTGCGGCCAGTAAAGCGGCGGCCGGCGAAGCGTTAGGGCGTGGTGAAGCAAACGCACTTCGCGGGCTGCCTGGATTCGAAGATGCGGTAAAAGCGTCGGATCGGGCGCGGATTACGAGCCTCGGTCTTGATCCCCTGCTTGCTGGCGCCAGAGGGGACGCTGCAAGGGCAGGCGGTGCGGTCAGTGCGGCCACGATTGCGGCTGAAGCAGCTAGGTCCACGACGGCGGCATTGCGCAGTGAAGCCGCCACCATTGGAGAGGAAATCGGCATCGCTCTTCGCAATCTGCTAGAAGAGATAAAAGTATCGCTGGAAGCAAAGCTTAGGGCCGAGCGGACGCTCAAATTGGATGCAGAGAACCGGCGGATTCGCGAGGGCGCACGAGCAAGGGAAGCGGCGGCGGGTGGATAGTCATCGGCCACGTAGGCTTGATTTGTCGCAAAATAGTCAGCATCATGGCGACTTTGGCCGCAAGTCACGCTTCCCAGCCCGAAATCACATCCATGAAGTTTTACGCCGCGATTGCTGCCGTTCTCTTTGTTGCAATGTTTGTTGTCGGATGCGACGACGGAGGCGCCGCCAGAATAAACGCTTTGGAGGCAAAGAACGTTAAGCTTGAATCTGAGAACCGGGATCTTCATGCAAAACTCAATGCGGAAGTAGAGAAGTCGCACAATGATTTGGTTAGACTCAAGCAAGCCATGGAAGAGATTGAGGCCATCAATAAAGAAGCCGCCAGTTCTGTCGTGAAGGAAACCGTAGAGCGATACAGAACGTTGCTCGATAAAAAGGACGAAGAAATCGCCCGCCTGACCGTCGAACTCGAAACCGCCAAGGCCGGCGGCGCATCGCCATAGCTGCGACAGGAGAAAAGATCGTGACCACAAACGAATTGGTCGTTGAATGGGAAGGATGGGTTCCGACGATTCCCGACGGGCCAATCATGGCGGTTAGCTTTCATCCGCCACTTGACCAGCCATCGCCCGAAAATTCGCGATTGCCTGCTGGCGGTCGTATAGAACCGGATGCGGGTCTCTTGGTCCATGCGGATTGAGGCAAATGCCGGCGAACGAGTGCTGCTCTAAAAATGCGACGGCATCCGATGCCGCCTCGATTGGCATTGCATAGCCTTTAATCTTGCTGGTCGAAATGAAATGCGCGGCGTCTCTCGCGTCGACGAACCAGGCGACGAACTTGCGTTCGACACCCTGCACAGAAACGCTTACGGAAGAGACTGGTGATTTGGCCGGCAGAGTTTTGAGCGTATATTCTTTGTCGATTTCACGAACGACAATGAACATCGGGAACGACGGCTGCACAGCTTGAGGCATGGCTTTTCTCCTTGGACGGCGTTGACGGTCAACCGCCCGAGGCATACCATGCAATAAGTCAGTCGCACGGGCCTCAGGCCAACTCGAAAGCCGTCAGTTACCCGCTGGCGGCTTTCGGCATTATAGCGGCCAATCTGGTTGATAAGTGGTACGCCGTCGGCCAACGATTAATCCATGGCCGGCATGTTCCTCAAATACGGCGACTACTCCCACGCCATCGGCGAGTGCGATATCGGCATCGGCGTCGAATCGCTCGAGACTGACGCCGGCACTCCCTACGCCCAACGCGTTCGCTGGGACATCCGCGGCCGTCTGGTTGGCGAAGATGCCGACGACATCAACGAGCAAGTCATTGCGCTAAAAACGGCCTACAGCGAAAACGACCGCGACATCACCATCTATCTGCCGAACGGCACGACGGCCAGTTCGCAGCGGATTCTCACGGCCAACACGATCGGCGGCGTGCGCGTCGTGGCGGCCAGCTTTCCGACGATGAACCGAGCCGGCTATGTGACGAACTACGAATACTCGATTGCCGTCGAAGCCGAAGTTCCGTTGACCAACATCGAAACGGCTTTGCGATCGTTCACCGAATCGCTCTCGTTCAGCGGCGGCGGACCGCGCTACGGCCACTTGGAAACGCTCGCCGGCCCGCCCGTCAAGCAATTGCTCCGCCAGCAGACTGTCTTTCGTGTCGAACAGAGCGGCCAGGCAGTGGGCCTTTATGCACGGCCGGCGCCCGCGCGCCCAATCTGGCCGGCGGCCCTGGTCGAAAGCGGCGCCCGCCGCGTGACGAGCCCCAAGCGGCGAAGGGACGGCTATATGGATTTCGCCGTCGATTGGAACTATCGCTTCGAATCGTCCACGGCGCTGATCGGCACGCCGCATGTTTGGGGAGTGAATTACTAGTGGCTAGCGAAATGGTCGCTAGTTGCCGTTGCAAAGTGGTACGCTCTGGCCGTACCAATTCAGCATGGCGACGAAACTCTGGCGCGGCGATGCCGCCCCCATTCCTCAGGTTTCTTGGATAACTCCCGGCGAAACGGCCGTCTCTATCGGCGACCGTTGGTCGTTGACGATCAATCGCAAGACGATTACCGTGACGGCGGGCGCCGCCACGCGGGCGAATCTGATCGCTCAAATGGTTGCGGCGATCGGCGATAGCCAGATTCCAGAATTTCAGGAACTTACGGCGTCGACCGGCACCGATCAATTCGGCGCCCCAACGCACTTGGTTCTGACCGGCGCGGGCGACGGCAAACCTTTCACGGTTAGCAGTTCGGCCAGTGCGGCACAGCCCTTGGGTGTGTCGATCACCGAGGTTCAAAAGGGGTCAGCCGCGCGGAACGAGATTCAGACGATCGCTTTGCCCGGCCCGCCAACCGGCGGAACGTTCACGCTAGCGTTCGCCGAAGAGACGAGCGGCAACCTTGATTACGATTCGACGGCGGCGGAAATTTCGACGGCCCTGGAAGGCTTCACAAACCTCGGTCCCGGCGGCGTCGACGTCAATGGTCCGACGGGCGGACCTTGGACGGTCGAATTCCTGAACTATCCAGCGGCGAATGTTCCGCTGATCGTCGCCAACGGCGCGAATTTAACCGGCGCCTGTCGCATTCGCGTCACGACGCTTCGCGATGGCGAATACCCGTACATCAACTGGGAATGGACACTGGCGGCCAGCGATTCGTCGCCCGGCTATTATCGGATCGGCGTCCAATACGGCGAAGCGTACGGAACCGGCGGCTCGGCATTGCCGGCGGCGCCAACTTATTCGACAGTCACGATTGCGCCGCACGCCACGGCGGCGGAGGTGCAAGCCGCTCTCGAGGCTCTGCCGAATGTCGGCGTTGGCAACATTGCTGTCTTTGACAACCCAGACGATTCAACTGGCTTCGGCAAAATCATTCGGCCGCTGGGCGCCTTCGTCGTGCAAACGGTGGCGGCCTTCGATCCGGTTTTCACGGTTGACAACGACGACTGGTCGATCACCCAATCGCAAACATCGACCAGCGTGGCAACCAGCGAGGCGCAGCTTGTCGAGATTTTGGGTGTCCCCTCGGGCGGCACGTTCACGCTCACGTTCGAAATGGAGGTGACCGGCAACATTACCTGGACCGGCGCTGACATTTCGGCGGCTATCGACTCCGCCTTGGAAGCCTTGTCGAATATCGGCGCCGGCGAAATCGCCGTCCAGCCTTACAAGCCGGACGGTTCTACCGACAGCATTTACGCCTACATCGTTTTCTTTTCCAACACGACGCGGCGCGATGTGTCGGAGCTTACCGGATCGGCGGCGAATTTGACCGGTGGGCGAATCGGCGTAACCACCACGCAAGAGGCGGTGGAAGCGATCAACGAAGTCATCGACGTGACGCTCACTGGCTCGCCCACTGGCGGCACGTTCACGCTCACCTACGATGGCCAGACGACCGGTACGATCGCGTACAATGCTTCGGCCGCAACAGTCGAATCGGCCCTGGAGGCTCTTTCGAACATTGGCGTCGGCGACGTGACGGTGACCGCGAACGGAACGCTGGCGAGCGGCTACGGGTACCGCATCGAATTCACGGCCAACTTGGCTGGCGCCGATCAAGTCTTGACGGCCAGCGGCGCCAGTCTCACCGGCGCGGGCTCGGACACCTTCACTGTTTCGACGGCGACGACGCCCACCGGCCCACATCATTGGGATAACGCGAACAACTGGGACGCGGGAACCGTTCCGGCGAACAGCGATGACATCGTGTTCGAAAACGGCGACAGTGATTGCCTCTACGGTCTGGACGCTAGCGCGGTCACGTTGACGAGCCTCACGATCAAGCAGAGCTACACCGGAAAGATCGGTTTGCCGGTGAAAACCGACACCGAGTATTACGAATATCGCGAGACGTATCTGAAGGTTTCGGCGACGACGCTCACGATCGGCGGCGGCGAAGGAGAAGGTTCGCAGCGAATCAAGATCAATGTCGGTTCAGTCGCTTGCACGCTGATCGTCGTCGATAGCGGCCAGTCGGCCGACGCCTTGCCGGCCATCCTCTGGAAAGGAACGAACGCGAGCAACGTCGTTCGCGTTAGCAAAGGTTCGCTTGGCATCGCTTGGTTGGCGGGAGAAACGGCCACGGTTGCAACGCTCGCTATCGGCTATCGTGAAGATCAAGACGCCGATGCTCAAGTCTTTTGCGGCGTCGGCCTGACGCTCACGAACCTCGATCAATCCGGCGGTTCGTGTGAGATCGCCAGCGCTTCGACGACGATCGACCAGACGGCCGGCACGCTCGTTATCAACGCCGCGGCTCACGCCTCGATCGACATCGACGGCGGCCGGATGATCTACAAGAGCACGGGCACGATCACAACGCTGACGGTCAGCGGCGAAGGCGTGGCCGATTTCTCACAGGACATGCGTAGCAAGACAGTTACGAATGTCGTCCAGCTTTATCGCGGCGCGACGTTCGACGATCCCTATGGAATCGTAACGCTCTCGGCTGGGTTCAAGACGAATCGCTGCACGCTGGACGACGTGAGCGTGAATGTGGGGCCGGATAAGACGTATGCGGTGAGCTAGTCGCCGGGAACTGGCTCGTGAGAGTCGAGGCATCCCAGCAATTTGAGAACGAGCAGCAGGACAAGAAATAAACAGCCGAGGATGAGCTTGAGTTCAAACTCGGATTGAGATTGACGCATGATTCATTAACAGGAGAAGGCAATGGCGGCGAACTTTATCGACTCGAATCCCGGTCAGCCACTCACAGCACGGCTTCATTCCGGCCTACGCAAAATCCGCGATGGACTCGACGAACTCCGCGAATGGCGAGCGGCGTTCATTCAGACCCGCGATGGCGATGGCAGCGAGGCAGGTCATTACGACTTGAGCGCGACACTGGGCGGTTACTCGCCGGGTGATTATGCCTCGTCGGCGGCGGCGGCGAAAGCGAGCTTTGATGAAGCCGATTCGCTTTACGCGAAACTCTCGACCGATGGGAGCGTGTCGAGCGTCAACGCGGCGATTTTGCAGGCTTGTGCGAAGCATGGGATTTAGCGAATGCCCGCGCCTGTCCTCCAATCAATCAGCGCCGTTGCCGAGTCGGCAACATCCTCGCTCGCGATGAACGCGCCGAGCGGCGTTGCCAGTGGTGACTTTTTGCTGGCGGTCGTCACGTCGGAAAACCGGCAACAGGCCAGCACGCCGAGCGGTTGGGACTTGGTGCATTACATCGAAACAGCTGTCGTGAACCTTGGACAGACGGTTTTTCGGCGGATCGCAACGGGCGGCGGCGACGATACGCCAACGATCTCGTTTCCGGGGTCAGCCGCGCTTTCGGGGATCATTCTTCGCATCAATGGGCAAGCTGCCTCAAGCCCGTTCGATGCAAGCAATTCCGCCGCTAGCGGTTTCGCGGCAACGATGGCGGTGCCGACGGCGACGGTTGCTCAGAACGATTCGCTCTGTGTGCTGGTTACGTCGAGCATCAGCCAATCGCTCACATGCTCGGTCGATAATAGCTGGTCCGAATTTGGTGAATATCCAAGCACTACAACGGGAATCGCCGCTTACCGTCAAACATCAGCGGCGGGCACTTCGCCAGGCGGAACGATCACCTGGAGTTCTAGCACTCGATTTGTAGCTTCCACGGTGATTATCAAGCCAGCGGCGGCGGCCGGCGACCTGCTCTTGCGACTTCAAGGCGAAGGCATCTTTGGCGGAGGATTGATCTAGTGCGGCAAATCAAAAAAGGGTCAACAGATCAGAGCGTAATCATTCGCATCGTCGATAGCGGCGACGGCACGCCTGAAACAGGCGTCGAACATAACACGTCAGGCATCGACCTGTTCTACCGCCGAGAAGGTGCAGCGGTTGTCTCGATTACTGAGGCGGCTTTGTCGGCACTGACCGACGCCCATAGTGACGGCGGCATCGAGCATATCGGTGGCGGCTATTACCGTCTCGACCTACCAGACGCGGCGGTGGCGAGTGGCGCGAACGGTGTGTTCGTTGGCGGCACGATCACGAATATGGTGGTTATCGGCTGCTACATCCATCTCGTTGACTTCGACCCGCAAGACACGGTTCGCCTTGGCTTGACCGCATTGCCAAATGCAGCCGCCGAAGCCTCTGGCGGGTTGTACACGCGAGGCACGGGCGCGGGGCAGATTAATCAGCCAGCGAACGGGGTGGTGGACGCCAATGTAGTAAGTGGAGCCGGCACCGCTTGGAACTCTGGCGCAATCGGACCGAATACACTGGCGAGCGATACGATTGCAGCGGCAAAAATCGCAACCGGCGCAATCACCGCTGGCAAGTTTGCAGCGGACGCAATTACCTCGACCGTGGTTGCCGACAACGCGATCACCGCGAACAAAATCGCCAATGACGCCATCGCAGCAGCGAAGATTGCCACCGGAGCGATTACCAACGCTAAGTTCGCAGCCGGTGCAATTGATGCGGCGGCGATTGCCTCAGACGCCATCGCCCTAGCGAAGCTCGCCTCAGACGTGAAAGCTCGCCTGCTTGCCAGCGCCTCCGTCACGAAGTTGGACGCCTCTGCCTTGACCATCATTCTCGGCACGGTTGACGACACCGTTTCACCGACGACGACTCAATTTGAATCTGACGACATCACCGAGGCGACGGCGGACCATTACAACGGGCGTTTGGTCATCTTTACCAGCGGGGCGTTGCTCGGGCAAGGGACGACGATTGAGGATTACGCCTTGGTGAGTGGACGCGGGCGTTTCACCTGCACCGCCTTGACTGAGGCTCCGGCGAACGACGTGACGTTCATCATTATTTAGGAACACACATGCGCGGGTAGGCGATAGAAGATCGTCGAACGGGCGGCGCGCCGGCAACGGCTATCCGTGATGACCCGCTCCATTTTTCAATGGCACTCAAGACCGACCTCAAAGTCTGGTACGACTCACTTGGCTCGCTTTCGCTTGCCCAGTCCTGGTGGTCTCGTCAGCGCGGTTTCAACGTCCCATCCACGAGCGATTCGATCCGAAATAATGCGCTGATGAATGCCTGTGAGTTCAGCCCACTCCGCTTGAGTCTTTGTCTCGCCGCGAAATGTAAGAAAACAATTGGCTCGCGTGTTTCTCATTTGTGCTGCACGGGTAATCCAGCGGCAATTGCGTTTGCAATAATTTCCGTCGTTGTCGATGCGATCAAGTGTCGTTCCTTCCGGCCTTTCTCCCATGTCCTTGAAAAAATTATCAAACTTCAACCATCGCTTGCACACGCGAATCCCACGGCCTCCGTACTCCTTGTAGTTTTTGTGATTTTTGTTGTTGCATCGCTGAAGCATTCCTGCCCAAACGCAATAGATCGGCTTTCCGGCCATGCCATGCCTTGGCCTGCCAGCACGTCGGATTGCATCTGCACATGCGCGGCACCTTGTAGAAATGCCGCCTCGCAGATTACTGCCAGAACATGGCCTAATAAAACCGCACGAACATCGGCATTCCCACATCGCCCCGTTATTGGCCGATATGCCAATGTATTTCAATACTGTCCATTCACCAAAAACTTTACCAGAAATGTCGATGATGTGCGGCATGAGAACACTGTAGTAGTAAAGTCTCCTGAAGTCAAGGAGGTTATGTAGCATGGCGCTGAAAAGCGACTTGAAGGTGTGGTTTGATTTATCAGAAGCCAGCGGCAACGCCGTTGATGCGCACGGTGGTCATACGGGCGTTGAGACTTCGGGAACGATTGGGCAAGACACCGGGCCTGGCGGGGCGAGTTCGGCTCGTGCGTTTGCAGCCGCCGACACTGAATACTTTGAGGTCACGGATCACGCCGACGTTTCTCATAGCGACGCCAATTACACCTGGCAGGCTTTCGTTAAACTCGCCTCGACGCCGGGCACGAACATGCACGTCGTCAGCAAGTGGAATGGCGCTGGCGGTCAAGATGAAGTTCGACTGTTTATCAACACGTCCAGCCAAGCAGCGTTCCAGGTCTCAAACAACGGCACGGCAAGCACTACAGTCGCGGCAACAACCTTTGGGGCGCTGTCCACTGGCGTCTGGTATCACTTGCTCGGCTGGCACGATGCGACGAACGACATTATCGGCATCTCAGTCAACGGCACGGAAAACACGACCTCGCACACAACGGGAATTTTCGATTCGACGACGAATCTCGTTATCGGTTCACGCTCCAACGCCGCTCAGTATTTCGACGGGCTGATTGCCAGAGTCGCGAAGTGGAACCGGCTGTTGACGGGCGATGAAAAGACGGAGCTAAACAACAGCGGGCTGGGGATGCTGTACGCGGAACTGGACGCGGCTGGCGACCCAGCGACAGCGATTACTCAATTGTCGCCGATGGCGTTGCCGGGCAGGCGGTATTCGTTTGCGGCGAAGACGCCGGCGGGGGCTAGTGGTTCGATATTTGGCCTCGTTGGCCGCACAGGCTTGGTTGGTCGAGGGGGAGGGTTGGCGATATGAGACCAGACTACGCGCTTGGATCAACGATTGATTTCAAGTTCACTTCTCGCAGGTTCAGCACCGGCGCACCGCATACGCTCGCCGGCACGCCGTCGGTCGCGATCTACGCCGACAATTCGACAACCGAGATTACCGCTGGCGTCACGCTCTCGGTCGATTTCGATTCGCGCACCGGCCTAAACAACGTGCGCGTCGTCGCCACTTCGGGCAACGGTTTCGCGGCGGGGTCGAACTATCAAATCGTGATTACGGCGGGAACGGTCGATAGCGTTTCAGTCGTTGGGGAAGTTGTTGGCGAGTTCTCGATTGAGGCTCAGTCGCCACTACGTCCGACGACTGCGGGGCGAACGCTCGACGTTTCCGCCGGCGGCGAAGCGGGGATCGATTGGGCGAACGTGGGTTCGCCGACAACGACTGTTGGACTGACGGGCACGACGATTGCCACGAGCCAGGTGGTCGCTAGCGTCTCTGGCGCAGTTGCCTCAGTTACCAACCCAGTAACCGCTGGCACGGTGAGCGACAAGACTGGCTACAGTCTTACGCAATCATTCCCAGCGAACTTTGCTGATCTTGCCATTACGTCTTCCACCGGGCGAGTCACCGTCGGCACCAACGCCGACAAGACCGGCTACTCGGTCACAGGAACCATCAACGACCTCGACACGCTCTACACGGCGATCTATGCGGCCAGGAATGATTTCAAGGCGACTGGGTTCTCAACGCACTCAGCGGCGGATGTTCGCATCGAGATGGACAGCAATAGCACGCAATTGGCGGCGATTTTCGCGGCCGTCGATTCAGAGATTGCCACGCTGTTGACGAACCTCAGTACGGCGAATACGAATATCAGCACGATTCTCGGATTGGTCGATACCGAAATCACAGCGATCAAAGCCAAGACCGACCAACTTACTTTCACCAACGCGAACAAACTAGACGCTTCGTTGCTCGCAGTTGCAGATCTGGCAGCAGCGGTCGCCAATAAGATTGCCGATCACGTTCGGCGCCGCACGCAAGCCAACGTGGAGGCGTCCAGCGATGGCGATTCGCTTTCGCTGTCGAGCCAGTACGGCATGATTCAGCAGGCTCAGGAATCGAACACCGACGACAATCCAGGTGAGCTAACCGTCTATCGCACCGATGGAACGACGGAGCTCGGGCGGCGCACGCTTGCGACTGATGGGACGGCTGAACCGATTACCGGGGTGAGTTAATGGGCTTTGTCGATTTTCTGCGCAAGATGCTCGGCTGGTGGAGCGGCACGACAGCCGCACCGCCGGCGGTTCGAAGTGCTGTTTATTGGCCAGACCTGCATGGTACTGACAACCGATTTTGCGAATTAAATGGCCCCGACGACACATTTCGCGAACTGAACGGCGAGTAGCCTGTTATGGCCTACGAAAACTCCGAACAGATTCACAACGTCACCGATCTCGATTCGCTCACGCCAATCGGCCGAACGCTGATGCGCGGTGGCGAAGCGATCGATGGAACGTCGTTAACGGTCGAAACGAAGCTGGTTGCCGACGGCGGAACGGTCATCCACGACTGGACGACGACCGGCGCTTCATGGTCAGTCGCCGCCAGCGGCAAGGCTCAATACGACTGGCAATCGGCTGATCTGACCGCCTTTCAAGCCGCCGCCGACGGCGCCGAATTCTGGCTCTGGTTTCGCGTCAAAGTGACCGGCGCCAGCCCGGCCGAATATGACACGTTTCCACACGATGGACGGAAACTCAAAATTGTCGTGAACAAAGCGGAGTAGTCTTGTCGCGTGTCTGCTCCCCAAGGTCTCTTTTATTTCGCCGGCATTCGCTCGCTCGTCGCGGCCTCGTTCACTTTCACGCCAGGCATCTCGCCGAACGCCTGCACGCTTTACATCGCGCCACAACGCGAGAACGTGGCCGACGTGGGCCCGCTCGTTTTGCAGTATGCCGGCGGCCGCCTCACGTTTCCCGAGTGCAAGGCGGATAAGGTCGATTTCGAGATCGGCGGCGACCGTCGCATTATGGTTCTCACCGTCCTCGATCGACGCTGGAAATGGCGATTGCATGGACGCATCAGCGGCTATTACAACGTGCGGAAAGGCGACGGTCGAACGGCGGAAGATTCGATCGTCCCCGAAACGCTCCGCAGCACGCGACAACTGGCGACCATGTGCCTCGACGCCATGGGCGAACGGCGCTATGACGTTTCGCTTCTACCGGACGATCAATATCCCGTCACCGAATGGGATTACGAACTGCCGGCGGAAGCTCTTGCCAGGCTTTCAGAAGCGGCCGGCTATCGAGTCGTCTTGACGCTGAACAACATCGTGAGAATCTGCCCGGTCGGGATCGGTGCGAAACTCCCGAGCGGGCCGAACGTCACCGAGGACTCGGAAACGCTCGATCCGCCCGAGGCGCCCGATCGACTAGTGTTCGTTGGCGGGCGAAGTCGTTTCCAGCAAGATTTTTTGCTCGAACCGGTGATGAAGGAAACCGATGGGCGAATTGTCAAGCTGAACGATTCGGCGTTCAAGCCGAAGTCAGCCAATGGCTGGTCCGATCTGGATTTCCCCGATTGCGGCTCGATCCCCGATATTAAGGCCCGTCGACTCGTTCAGGCGTGGGCGTTCAAGGCATACCGGATCGTCACGCCGTTGACGCTGTTTGGCGCCGGGCGCGGGGGCGGGCCGGAAGTCATCAATAATCTGTCGCGCATTTTGCCGATCGAGTCCATTCAAATCGAAACGGCCGAAATCGACTTCAAGAAGCAGCCCAAGCCGGCGCAAGTTTGGGGACTGTTTAACACGCTCAATGACAAGCCAGGCGACGGCGTTCGCGATGCTTATGGAGACAACGTTTCTAAGCCGCAACCGAATTTACGGGCCTTTCCAGAAAGCGAATACGGCTACAATCCGTACGACACAGAGAAGCAATTTCCTGGCGGTTTTTCGATCGACCAAGAGAACGGAATCGTTCATTTCGCTGAGCCAGTCTATCGCTACAAGACGACAATCGGCGGTGCGGGCGCCGGCGGCTTCGTGACGATTCGATTGCCGATTCCCGCCAAGCTATGGCTACGCACAACGTGCAGTGTTCGTGACGCGACAACCCGCGGCTGGCTGCGCGCGGAAGTCTTTCGCGATTTGCGTCGCGGCAAGAGCAAGCTGGGAAACGCTGATCGCTATCTAATTCACGACGACGCCACCTTCGAACATTGGATCTCGCACGATCCGGTAGCAAATCAGTCGCGAAGCAACGAGCGGGAAATTAAAGAGAAAGCGGCATATTACTTGGATGCGGCGCAGCGCGATTACCAACTGTCGCAGCCTCGTAGCGTGTCAATCGTAGGCTGGCTTCCCGTCTCACCCGATGGCGCTATTTCTCAAGTCACCTGGAGCGTGGGTGAAGATGGCTTTGCCACCATGCGAGCCAGCCGCAATCGAGAAGAGGCCTTGCCGACGCCGAATCATGCCGAGCGGCGTTTATTCGAGCGAGTCAGGGCGGCTCTACTTGTGGCCGACAAACCGGCCCGGGCCATGGCCGACGATCGGCATAAGGACCGCGGCTAATGTTCCCGTCGAACTCCCTTCAATCGAAACGCTGGCTCAGGTGCAAGAACGCCGGCAGCGACACGATACCGCCACACGCCATTCTGCGGCTCGTCGATCTGAATGAGGATGGCCCCGGCCGTCGCAACCGATTCTTCAATCAGGAGCTTCACGGCGACCAGGTTGTATGGCGGGTCGATAAGCCGAACGAAGAGTCGATCGCCACAATGGACCCCGCGATGTTCGTCGTCAACGGGCCGCAGTCGATTTTGCCCGATCGCTATGGCGTGTGTTCGCGCGACTGGCCGTTGCCCGTTTTGCACGATGGTAGCGACGACGACCTGCCCAACGGCGCGCCGTGCGGGCCGATGGCTGGCCAGTGGTGGGTTTCTTCAACCGGCTACTGCTTCACCTGCATTTCTCACGATGTCGCCGCCCGCTCCGGCAAAGGAGAAATTCACACGGCCTGGATTGCTCCGAGCAACCATCAGGCCCGCAAATGCGGCGTAGGATTCGCCGGCGCGACGGTTGGTAGCGGCTTGACGATAACTCCATTGGATCTGCAAAAGGCGCTCGGCGTCACTCGCAACGAAGTGGGCGACGGCTTAATCATCGATCTCGCCGGCCTGTATCTCGTGTCGTTCGCTTGCACGCTAACCAGTTCCGACGCCCCGCGCGGTGCGTTTCTCAAGTTGACGCTTTATCTCGATCAAGACGACGCCGGCTATGCGGTCGAGCGATCGCAAGACATCGAGCGTGATAACTACGGCACGGAGTTTCTGACGACGCGAGAGAACGTCGCGGCGCCATCGTGCCTGGTCAACGCCGACAAGGATCAAGTCTTGACGGTGAAAAACACGAGCGCCTACAGCGTGCTGGTGAGTCACTTTTGGTTGAGCGTACTGCGCGTCGGACCTCGCACCGATGCCTTTGACGAACGAGGGGCAGGGTTGATTTATCCGTGAGTTACATCGATTCGAGACATTTACTAGATCGGGCCGTTCGCGAAGCATCCTACGGCGAACTGCAATTGCCCGCCGGCTTTTGGTCGACGTGGAATGACGCGCAGCGATTGAAGTGGGCGTGCGAGCGTTATGCAGCAGATTCGCCAGTCGCGGCGACGCCGACCACCTGGAAGGTGCTCTATGGATCTCCAAAGCGACCGCGGCCAGCGATACGCAATTTGATCTATCACGTCTGCCCGCTAAAAACGAACGACCTATGGCGAGCGAACGCGAGTCAACTTGCCAAGCGAATCGACGTGTTCAACGGTCATCGTCGAATCGCCGTTGCGACCGGCGACAATCTTTACCCAGCGAAGTTTGCGATTCGCGAAATGGAACGAGCCGGCATCGTCGCGGAATTCATGACGCTCCCCAATGATCCATTGCTTCGCGAGGTCGCCACTTTTTTGCCGCTGTTGCTTTCGGTCGCGCGACCGGTCGCCAATGAAGCGACGTTCTACGCTCACACAAAAGGTATCGACACGGCGTGCGAATTGCCGAACGCCACGCGAGGGGCGACGCTCTGGCGCAACGCGGCCTACCATCACCTGCTTGACCGCGCCGGCGATTGCATGGTTGAACTGGAAACGCACGTCGCCGCTGGTATCCACAAGATGATCTGGGCAGACAACCCGCCGTACCCGAGCGGCCTGCGCCACGGCAATTGGATGCTGGCCGGCACATTCTTCTGGTTTCGCAACGACGCGGTTTTTAGTCACCCGCGATGGCGAAACATTCCCATAGATCGCTATGGCGCCGAAGCGTGGTTGGCTGGGATGTTCGCGCCGCACGAAGCGGCCAGCATGTATCAGCTTTGGAATCCGAACGAGTTTCCGACGCCGAATCCTTATGATCCGGCGATTTATCCAGACCCGATTGAGGATGATTGAGAACGGCTAATGAACGGCGACAAGCTTACCATCGGCCTCGATCTCGACCAGACGATCTACGGCTTCCCGCGTTTCTTCGCGGCGTTCATTCCCGCCATGCACGCCGCCGGCCATCGGCTGTGCGTCACGAGCAACCATCTTCGCAGTCGCTGGCCGGAAGACTGCGAGCGCTTGCGAGCGCTCGGCATCGATCCCGACATGCTCGATCCCCATTTGATGCAGCAAGGCCCGATCGATCACGGCCGTGCTCATAAGCGATGGATGGCGAAGCACGTCGACTTCATGTTTGACGATATGGTCGGGTTCAATGAGATAACGAAGACGGTGGTTTTCGTTTGTCCCCACGAAAAGGCGGAGGATTAAATGCGCGTTTTGGTCACCGGCGGCGCGGGATTCATCGGCCGGCATGTTTGCGCGGAACTTCGCAAGCATGGGCATGAAGTTGTAGCCATCGACAAGCAGATTCCAACGATTGCCTACTTGCGAGAATCGGGCCTCGAGATTCATCATTGCGATGTTTCCAATTGGTCCTATCTCTACTGGATTCTGAAGAACTGCCAGATCGAGGCAGTCGTTCACTTGGCCGCCAGCGTGAGCGTCGCCGATAGCGCCGCAAACCCATTGGACTATGTTCGAGCGAACAGCGAAGCGACTGCTAGCTTCATGGATTTTGTTTGCAAGCGGTCGCCTTCCAGAATCAGCCGACTTGTCGTGGCGAGTTCGATGTCGATCTACGGCGAAGGCTGCCCGCATCGCCCAACCCACGAAGCTGACGCCGCTCTGCCCACCAGCGTCTATGGCCTGACCAAGTTCGACCAGGAGCGACTATGCCTTATCCTTGCCGAGCAAGCCGGCATTTCGACGATGGCTCTTCGTCTCTTCAATTGCTACGGCCCCGGCCAATCGCAGACCAATCGGCTCACCGGCGTTCTCGCCAACTGGGCGGGCGATATACTCCGAGGCGAGCGCCCGCGAGTCTGCGAAGACGGCCAACAGACTCGCGACTTCGTTTACGTCCGCGACGTCGCAAGAGCCTTTCGTCTGGCGGTTGAATCGGATGCTCGCGACGTCGTCAACATTGGCACGGGCCAGCGAACAACCTTGGCCGATGCGGCTCGCCAGCTCGCCGCCGCGTTCGGCCGGCCGGATATCGAGCCGATGATTACCGGCGAATCGCGACCGGGCGACATTCGGCATTGCGCGGCCGATGTGCGGCGCGCGGCCGAAGTTCTCGATTGGCGGCCAAGCACAACGCTGGCCGATGGGCTACGATTGTACGCGGTGCATGAACGTGAGCGCCAGCAGTTGCCGTCGAGCCCTCTTGCGCCGACATCGGCGCCCGCCGTCGCGTGAACGCTCTAACCGCCATCGGCTTTCTTTTGCTCGCCGTTGGCGTCGTCGGTTCGCTTTTCGCTGGCCTGCTCGCTCGTCTGCTAACGGCACCACTGGATCGACGCATTGAGCGAGCGAGCGTCTACGCGCGAACGCGCGATACGACGATTCCCGATGTGCCTGACGAATGGCCGGCTGGGGAAGTGGAAGAGCCGACGATTATCGTGAGTGCCGACGTAACAGAAAGAGAGCGGTCGCCGATACCGCGGATTGAAAAGAGATAGGCTGCTACCGCAAGCAGCGGCAGACTGCCCACGTCTCGTTCGCTGGTCATCGCGATTCTCTCCACGCCCGAGCAAGGCGTTCGCCGGCTGGGTTCTCATATACGCCGATTTCATTGCCCGCCTCGTCTCGCTTAATTCTCGCTCTCATGCAGTCCATCTTGAATTGAACGGGAATGGCGTTTGATTCCACATCAACCACTTCCGCCACGGCATCGCGTAATGCGTTGAGCTTCGCGGTCAGACGGTTTACCGCTTCATTGGCATCACTGACGTAACGCTGGGCGGTCTGCCATTGCTCTTCGTATGGTCGCAGCCGCTCGATCTCCGCATCCTTCGCGTCTCGTTCTAAGACGAGGCGAGCGACCCCTTGATGCTCTAGCTTCACGCTGTTGACGAGATCGACATTGATCTTTCTCATTCGCTCGGCTTCAGCATCGCTTTCGTCTCGTTCGGCGATGAGCGTGTCGATGAAGTCGATGGCGGCGGGCATGGCTTCAGCAGACGTTTCTAACCACGCTCGCTGAAGGCAGTACCACTCGCGAGCAAAACGCAAGTTGTTTACCTCCGCGTCTAGTTGTGATTTCAACCGCCGCAATTCATCGCGGCCTTCGCGGGTTGTGGGGTCGGGGGTGGTCATAAGTCTCTCCCAATCTCTTCACCAAGAGCCTTCACCGCCGACTCAACTTCATCTTCGGCGTATCCCATCTCTTCCATCCAGCGACTAAATATATTCCAGTTGCCGGTAGCGGGACCGCCACCTTGGACGAACTCCACGAAGTAACCAATGATTTCCAAATGCTCTTTATTCATCTCTCACTCAACCTTTCTCGGCGTCTTTCGCCGTGTAGCAGGGGCAGGATTGTCCGTCGTCGATGTGAATCAGCATCTTTTGAAAGTTGGTGCTATAGCACGATGGCACCGGCGCAAGCGGAAAGTGACATCGACCATAGCCGAGTTTTTTGTGTCGGTCGGAAACACCCCTGCCGGACCACTCAGACCACTTGCACGTTCCGCACGATTGTTGTGGTTGAGTCATTGGTTCTCCTTTCTCGCCCATCGCTTCCATTCTGCTTCCAGATTCAGCCAGCACTCCGCAGAAATTCCAGTTGCTACTTCTAGCCCGCTCGCCAATTCGTCGCCAATCGTGCAATCGACGTACTTCATCGGGTCGCCGTCGAAGTCCGCCATTGCGATCGTAAACTCCAACGCAAGGTGGTTTGTTGCAAAGTCGCCCGGCATGCGCATCGCACAGTCAGCCACACTCCATCCTCGCACGGCAAGCTCATCTTTCAGATACTCGCCAACGTGAAAGCCGTCAGCCGGCTCGTAGTGGGCAACCATTAGCCGTTCGCCTTTCTCGCCGCGTCGATGGCGGCGTCGTGAGATGCCTTGTCGCCGTCGATGATTTCTCGCTCGGCTTGAATCCACTCATCGAGCCAACTGTGCTTTACGATGTGGGCGTATCGCTCCGCATCATCCCGCAGCGTCGCGTTCTCGGCTTGCAGCTTCTCCGTCTCTTCTTTCCACGTTGTCTTCTCGAATTGCAGCCGCATGATTCGCTGCTGCTCGGCGGCTAGTTCTGTTTTCAACTTCTCCACCGTCGCATCCCTGGCAAATGCAATCCGCTTCCGATCGCCGGAACGCGACTCGACAAGCAGGCTGCCGTCGTCGTACTCTTCGATGATGAGCCAGCCTTCGAGGGAGTCGTTGGCGCGGCGGGCGCGTAGGCGCTCGACTTCGGCGACAAGCCAAGCGACCTCTTCGCGTGACGGTCCATAGCCTTGCCGTAAGTGTTCCAATCTCTCGCTCGTCATCGGTTGCATCACGTCGGCTCCTTGTCGTTCGTAACTTTCTCTTCACCGTCGCCTCGCACTGCAGCCATGACCATCGCAAGCCCGCGAAAGAATCGCGACATTCTCTCTGGCGACCAAGTTTTTATTTCGCTCGCCAGCACAACGACCTTCGTGTTGAATCCAACGAGACCGGCATCGTCTATCTTCATTGCGTCGGTTCCTTACGACTCTTCAATTAAAAGAATGATTCGCGGTGGACACTCTGGCCCGCAACTACTGCAATAGCAGTACGCCAGCGGTTCGTCGCCGGTGGCTTCGCGTCCGTCGTTTTCGGCCAGGTACTCTTGCCAACCCGCAGACTTCAGCGATTTTGGCGACAAGAATTGCCGCACGCGGCACTTGGCTGGATACCCGTCCGTGCCTCTCACAGGTGTTCCGACGAAAGACATCCACTTCCAGCCAAGCATTTCTTCGCAGATGCGTTCCGTAAAGTCGTGTTTCGTTATCGCTTTCACGTCGGCTCCTTCGGCGTCTCGTTCAGTAGTTTCAAAATCACCCCAACATCGCCGCGTCTCACTCCATCCGCCTCGGGCATGAACAGTAGAGCGAGGCGTTCGTAGAGCGGTTGCAGCGGGGAGGGGATGTAGCCGGCGCCATAGCACGGATCACATGACCAACGGCGGGCAATGTCGCCTGGTGGAGCGGCGACTAAGCCTTCACCGTGACATATCTCGCAAGGGACTTCGAGAAGAACTCCCGCGCCGTCGCAGCGGGTGCAAGGAACGAACATATTCTGCTTGAGTCGGTCAGATCGGTTGCCCTTGTCGCACTCTGGACAATCACGCCAGAGCTTGCCTTTCCTTCCTGCTCCAAAACACGCGGGGCAAATTTGGGTAATGACATACTTGGCTCACCACGGCCGGAAATTTCCAGAATTCTTGCCAAGATACTTGACTCACCGACGAATATCTCTATGATTAGGTAGTTGACTCACCACTAACGCAGGGAGAACGGCAATGCACGAATCGTACGCGGCTCAACAGAAACCGGTCTCCGACCTTCACGACAGTCGAGAAGAAAAACGCATCAAAGAACTCAAGGCGGCGGGCGCGGTATTGGAGCGCCGGGAAGATCGCCACGGCGACACCAGGAAGGGATGGTGGCTGGATGGTGTGTATCTTGGCGAAAACTCCCGATACGCTCTTGAAGCAATGAGAGGCTAGGCAATGCGGAGACGCTACACCTATCGCGCTCACCACATCGGTCGTCTGCGACGAGCGGCGGCCGATATTCTCTCGCGTGGCGTTGGCTTTCAAATCGACCCAGACGACATCAAGCCGGCGACCGGCTCTTGGCGAACCCGAGTCGAGAACGACGTTTACCGCTGGGAACTTTTCACGCGAGACAGTCGTGGAATGCCAATTGTCGCCGGCTGCTGGTTCACATTGACCGATTTTGTGAAGCACGCCAAAAAGGAAGGCTGGCATTTTGACCGCGATGGTGAAATCGTTCCCGGAAAGGCGAGCTAAGCAATGACCGACTGTCCTCAAACGATGCTCGAAGCCGCCCGCTACTTCGCTGACCGCGACGTGTGCGAAGACTACATGCGCCGCATCAAGTGGCCTGACGGCAAAATAACCTGCCCATCGTGCGGAGCAACCGGCGACCGCATCGGCGAGATTCAGACGCGGCACATGCTGCGATGCAAAGACTGTCGCAAGCAGTTTTCGCACAAGGTCGGAACCATCTTTGAGGATTCGCCGCTCGGCTTGGATAAATGGTTCGTCGCCGTCTGGGCCATCGCCAATTGCAAAAACGGCGTTAGCTCGCACGAATTGGGCCGCGCTATCGGCGTCACTCAAAAGACAGCTTGGTTCATGCTTCATCGCATTCGCAAAGCGATGGAAATTGAAGGCGAAGACAAGTTCGACGGCCCGGTGGAAGCCGACACGACCTACGTTGGCGGCGAAGCTAGGAACATGCACGCCGCGAAGCGAAAGAAGAAAATCACCGGGCGCGGAGCGGTCAATAAATCCATCGTTCACGGCATCTTGCAGCGAAAGACGGAAACGCAATGCAGTCAAGTTCGCACGGCCGTTGTCGGCAGCGACGGCGGCGAACGGCTGATGCCCGAGATTCGCAAGAACGTCAAGTTCGGCGCCGAGGTCTATACCGACACGGCCGGAGCGTACAACGACATAGGCCTGACTCACTGGCATCGGTCGATCAATCATTCCGTCGAATACGTGAAGGGGACGGTTCACGTCAACGGCATGGAAAACTTCTGGGCGCTTTTCAAGCGAACCTTGAAGGGAACCTATGTCGCCGTCGCTCCCTACCACCTGTTTCGCTATGCGGCCGAACAGGCGATGCGGTTCAACGAGCGAAAGACGAACGATGCGGGCCGATTTCTGCATGTCCTGGCAGGCGTGCTCGGCAAGCGACTCACCTACCGCGTTCTCACCGCAGAGGATGACGCGGGCTTTATGGGGATTCAGTAAATGAGCCTCATGAAGAACGGCAGCATCCGCTGCGATTGGTGCGGGAAACTTACTCGCAGCGACCGAGGCGAGTATCTGAAACCCGATGGCGTCTCGGCGGGATACATCGTGCAACCCGAGTGGGAGCGATTCCCGGGTGGCGACATGAAAGCCGATTCGATCCGAAGCACCAACGACATTTGCGAAGAGTGCGCGGACAGCCTTTGTCCGTTCTGCGGTAGCAGCCAAATCGTCAAACCGACGCCGGCGATTGCCGGCCCCGTCGGCTGGGGCGGCAGATGCAAGGCGTGTCACAAGAGTTGGTCGATTCAAATTGAAAGGATGCCCGATGTCCAAGAAGCCAACTGGTTGGAAGGCGTTCGATGCACTGGCGCGCAAGGTCGCCAAAGTCCCAAAGGAGAAAGTTGACGCCAAGATCGCGGCCGACAAAAAGCAGCGATTGAAGAAGCGTAAGAAAAAAATTTGAGCGGTCATGCGATCGATCGCGGTTTATGGGTTTGGTGAGTCAAGTATGTCATTACCCAAATTTGCGGCTCTCTCGCCTGTGGTGTTGAGCCGGGGAGGATTGTTTTGCCGTTGCCGCAACAATAATCGCAGCGATCCAACGCATCATCGACCGCTCGGATCAACGGGCCGAGCACGACGGGGCGGAGGGCGGCGAACTTTTCTAGCCGTCGAACACCAGTCCCTTTGCACTTGCCGCATCGCCCCTGTGGTTCTCCTGACCGACTGTCTCTTGGTCGCAAAGGTTTTCCTGCCCGAACAAATACTGAGCCGTAGCGATGAACACGTCCTTTGCCGCCACACTTCCGGCACCGCTCACACGCCAGCCGCAGCATCTCACCCAGCGGCTCCCCGCGTTCCTCAAGTAAATCGCTCAACACAAGCCGAACCGCGATAGCTTCGTCGCCGGTGGAGCGGAGTGCGAGCGTGGTGAGTTGGTCGATGGTGGTCATGTTGACCTGCGGATAATTTCGGTGAACGGAACGGATGAAATTGCGTCGAGTTGTTTTTCTAGTCGGCTTCGTCCCCATCGCTTGATTCGATAAGCCCGCAACTGCCGAACGTAATCCATCGTCTCTTCGTACAGTTTCGCATCGTTGCTCACAGATTCTGCAAACGAGAGTTCGTTTTGTTCGGCGCTAATGCACGCACGGCGAAGTATCTCGCTTGCGGATAGCTTGGTGGTCATGCTTCAGCCCTTCCGGTTCCGTTGCACCAATCACAGGTCGCGTCGTGAATCGCTGGATAGTAAATCCCGTCGATGAATCCTTCTTCTCGATTGAAGATGCCAGTCCCGTTGCAGTCGGGGCAGTCTTCGATAGTTGTCGCTAGCTTCGCCGCTTTCAGTTCCGCACGGCAGGCGGCGAGTTCGGCTTGCAGGTCAACTATCATTTTGCGGGCATCAAAGAGGGAATCTTCGAGATACCGCTTGTCATGGCGTAGTTCGGCGTTCTCGGCGAGGATCGCTTCGCGGTCGGCGAGAAGGTCGGAAACGTCCATGTAGTCCGAATCGCGTCTTGCCACGCTCTCTCGCTTCTCGGCAATCTTGGCGTCACTCAGGCGGCTCATTGGTTCCTCGTTTGGTTGGTGGTGATTCCGGCTCCAAACCGGCTTTGATTGTGGCGGCGAGTTGGACGAGGGCATCGTATAGCCCAGCCTCGTCAATCGCTTCGTAGCAGTCTTGGCAATATCTGATCTCCCGCAACGCCTCGGTGAGCGTGGAGCGGAGGTAGTCGTTCTTCAGCCCGATGATTCCATGCACGCTACCCCATGCGTCATGCTTATCGTTCATGTACGCAGGCGTGCCCCATGCCGGGCACATCTTGTGGAGTTCCCGCAGTCCGCAGCCTCGACAGATATGCTGCTCCTCCCGCAGTCGCGAAATTTCGGCGGCTTGCTGGTCGCGTTCTGCTTCCAGTCGCTCTATCTCCCTACGAAAATTGTCAGCGACGAAAATTGCGTGTTGCTCTGGCGTCATGGTGTTCCTTTCGTGATCGCTTGTTCCAGGTGGTCAGCACATTCGTCGTACACAATGGATCGCTCTAAAAACTGCTCGACCTTACCGCTGATACTATGCGATTGCCTTCGTTCATCCGCAGCGGCGGTTCTCGCATTGGAGGCATCGTCTCGCCACGCTTCTATCAAACCACGCAACCGCTCAATCTCCTTCTCTCGCTCCGCCACCACCGCCTCAAGCTCGACGATGCGAGACTCGTACAGCGGCAGGTCGTTGCAGGCGGCGACGATGTAGGCGGCGTCAACCGTCCCTTGCTCCGGGTTCTCGTGGTCGCATCCATCTTCATCTGGACAGCGGAATACTTCACCGACGCCTTTGCGACACCGGATGCTGTAGTACTCATTGGAGAGCACGCCTGCGTAAACCAGGTATTCGTGTCCCTTCCAAGGTTCATACGGTCCAGGCGTTGCCGCCTCTCGCAGCCGCATGTTCTCCGCACGGCGGTCGGGGGTTAGGTCGGTCATGGGTTTCCTTTCGATATGGCGGCGTCAATTACAGCACGAGACGGAACATTCCAGTGGGGACCATCGGCATCGCTTCGCACAAAACAGTGCCCGTTAGCGATAAGCCAGTCCAGTCGGTCAGCATCCTGCCGCAACCGCTCGTTCTCTTCCCGCAGCCGCGTGCTCTCGGCTTGCAGGGAGTTGGCTTGGCGGGCTTGGCGTATAAGCCTTGCGTCTAAGCTGGATAGGTGCGGCAAATCGGAGAGTTCGGCAAGGTACTCCTCATCCAGCGGTTGCAACTCTTCACTCGTCAGCATGGTCGGTTCCTTTCAGAAAATAGGCGCCGTCTCAATCAACTCGCTCACGTAGCACCACGATTCGCATTGCTTCCACCACTCGCCGCCCGGCTTCCATGCCGCGCGCAGCCCGCGGATTTGAGCGAACCGCTCTGGCTCGGCGTCGTCGTACGTCTCGGTCCAAACCGCGACGATCTCGGTTAAGTCAGATCGTGAGACGTCAGGGATCTCTGGCGAGCGCTGGGCGCCACCGGGTCGCCATCGCACGGTCGGCTGACGCAACAACTCCGCCGCGCGCCGAAGGTAATTGCGATGCACTGTGGCGGCCGTCCCGTCGCCGATCCGGCGGATAACTTCGAACATGTGCGTTCCGTGATTCGGATCGCACGTTTCCGGCTGCAAGTCTGGCGGAGCAGGGAATCGAGCCAACCACGATTCGAATAAACCGGCAAGTTGTTCGGCCGATAGCGACGCAGCCGATTTTTCTGAGATTTCTGTCGCCATTCGCAACTCCTTTTCCGCTAAGGGATTTCGCTCGACATCCAACGTGGATAACCGGTCAACCGCTAGCACTGCTGGCGAGCGAGAGACCAGACGTGTCAAACATCACTGCACAATCGTTCACATTGGAATAAACGGCCACGGAAACGCCAGTGAGAGGGTTTCAACCATGAGGCTGATTCGATGTCGAGAAAACGAACGGAACGCGGTCAGGGACGATCGGTGAATGACAAGAGGCCGGGGAAACGTCCAGGTGGCGATCGCGGCAAGTCGCGGCGCCGGGCGGCAGACTGCGGCGCACCGCGGCAGGTTTACGTCGCCGGCACGTTGATAAGGTGCTGGGTGATCGGCGGCGGGATAGGTTCGGGATTCGCTCAAGCGGCGGAATAGGAGCGAAGCACTATGGACGGTTACACCGCCGATTTGTTCGTGATCGAGCGCCCGGCCGATTGGGCTCCCGAAAGCTGGCGCGACACGCCGCCGGCAATCCGTTCTCTGTGGCGCGAGCACTCGGGCATTCCGCTTGAAGAAGCGCTCGCCATTCAGTTCGGATTCAACGCCGCCGCGATGAAAGAGGGCGGCTCGATTTGGGCCTGCATTCTGATTTCGTGGTCGTAGAATTGTCGATGCGAGGAACCGCAATTGCCATAAGTGATTGAATGGCAATCGCTTGCGACGAACCAACTCCCGACTTAAAATCCTGGGTCCGGTAACGGGCGTGAGGGTTCGATCCCCTCCGCGGCCACTCAAAAACCTAATGAAAACATTGACAAAACCCAATGATTCGATTGGCGAAATGCCACCTGCAATGACACCCCACGCAAGGCTAGTTTGTATCACGGTGGGACACTGATACCCCAGCGAATCCCTAAACCTTGGTCGGATACGTGTCGATGTTGGCCGGCGCTGATTACGCATGGCGGCGACCTTTCTTCGGCGCGGCGTCGGTGCGGGCCGGCGCATTGCTCGTGGGCAGTTTCGGCAACCCGTCGAGCGCCGCTTCCAGGTCTCGCATTTCGACGTGCGTATAACGAGCGGTGAGCGTTGGCGTGGAGTGCCGGGCCATCTCTTGGAGAATCTTGCCGTAGGTGCCCCCGCGATGCAGGCTAGTGATGTAGGTGTGCCGTAGGGCGTGAAAATCGAGAACCCGGCCGCGGGCATCGCGGTAATCAATTCCGGCCGCCGTCAGATCATCAACGAGCATTTCAGCCGCGCGGCGAAACCATCGGCCCGGCCAGAGTCGAGTATCCGCCGTACGGCCGGATAGAAACTCGCGAAGCAGTTCAACCAAATCGGCGCGAAGCGGCTGCTCATCTTGGCGCCGGCGCTTGCTGTAACCGGCCAGAACGGTTACCCGCTGGGCGTCCAAGTCGAATGAACTGGCGGTCAAGCTGGCGAGCTCGCCGGCGCGCAGGCCCGTATAGGCGGCCACCATGTAAAGAATTGCCCGCGAATCGCCGCCGATCTTGCGCCGATCGGTTCGGCCACGCGTCGCCTTGATGAGGGCGTGAAACTCTTTCTCCGATAGCGCCCGTCGCTCGCGGCGAATGTCGTCGTCAGCGTTCATCGCCTCGAGGTAGTCGAGCGGATTGTGCGGCGCCCGGCCATCGCGAACCAACCAGCGGCAAAAGCCTTTAAGGGCCGTCAGGTAGTAGTTCGATGTCCGCTTACCGAACCCAGCCGCCCGGTTCGTCGCCTCGTCAACATCGCCGGCAATATTCTTTTCCCGCTGTTCGGCTAACCAGGCGGCGGCGCGCGAGCCGGAAATATCCGCCCAGTGGCCGAATTCGCACTCGCAAAGCAAGCGATCGATGCGGCCGACGGTTTCCTTGACGTGGTTCGGGCCGTCGCCTTTGGCTTCCAAGTGTCGGCGATAATCCGCCAAGTGTTTCGTGAGTTCCGCTTTGCGATGCTTCTCGAATGGATCTGCGAGGCCCGCTAGTTCGCGTTCGACGGCTCGCTCTAAATCGGCCGCCATTTGCTGGGTAAGCTGCTTGTCCTTCAGGCCGCGGACGACGCGGCGCTTCCCGTCGGCCGCCTTGTACTTGATGTACCAATGGCGATAGCGGCGCCGGATGGATTTGCCGGTCTTGGGACACTTGGTCTGGTAGGACGGCTTGTAGATGGAGGCCACAGGCTATGCCTCCTCTTGCGTGTCGGGTGCGATCCGAATCCATCGCGTCTTGATTGATTCCATGTCTTCGACAAGCCACTGCCGAAGTTTATCGTTCGTTGCGGCGTGCCGGCGAGCGCCGTAAAGCAGCGCAATCCCAAGTAGAAGCGATCCAAGGGAGAAAACAGAAACAGCCACCTCAACGACCAGCGGCAAGATCGACCCGCCGTTTGCATTCGGATGCAAGTTGACACTGAGGGGGAGCGTAACGGCGGTTAGGGTCGCGCTGCTTGAAAACCCAATACAAGACCACGCGAACGCAGCCGTTTTATCGATGATTGCATCGGTGTTTTTGATGCGCTCCATGTAGCGGTTCCAAAGCTCTACAGACACGGGAATTATCGGCTCCTTTTTGTCTGGAAGGGTTATTTCGCCCTCGTTCGCAACCGTAATTCTGCCAGGTTGTTTAGGCATCGGCCGATACCTCTTTCGGCTGCTTGGGAACGATGCCAACTTCCAGGGCGTTGAATAATCGCAGTAGGCCACAGCGCTTGCAGATAATCGTGACGACCGGCTGCACCTTCGACCCGACGACGACACTTACGCCGTTGTGCGGCATAAGGCAAAACATCGTATCGCTCAGCATCCACTCTTCGTTTCCGCACGCCGAACAAGCTCCAACGCTTTGCGTCGCCTTTCCCTCCTGAAGCTGAATCCACGCGATGATCCTTTGAAGTTCGCCGACTGAAAGCTTTCCAGATTCACTTGGCATTGCGCGCCTCCCGATTGAAACCGCCAACCGGAAGGCGAACCAACGCTAGTCCGCTACCGGCTGACTCTCGCACCACTTTTCAACTTCGCGAGAACTCCACCGCACCGAAAAGCCATTCAGCTTTCGCGGCTTGGGGAACTCGCCGGCCTCGACCCAGCGGCGAATCGTTTTCACCGAAAGGCCGAGATAGTCGGCGACTTGCTTGATGGACCACTGTTGATTCGGCGGCGAATCACCGCGACCCGTGGAAGATTTTGACGCGGGCGACGCGAGAACGGGAGAAGGCTTACGGGAGGGCATGGGGTGGCATCCTTGGTTATGGGATGCCGTAAGGATACACAAGCGTCAACATCGGGACAACTATCTGGACGGATTTTTTTTCTTCGCCGCCTCGATGCGAGTTGCTGCCGTTTCGAACCTGAGCTTCCCTCGCTTCGCAGATTTCAACTTGCCGACGATCTCCTTTTCCCTCCAGTCGTCAAGCGTGTCCATCGCCTGAATGAGCCCGGAAGTCTTGCCGCCAACTTTCACGGGAAGCCACTTCTCCTTTATTTCTCCAGACGAATACGCCTTTTCAAGTTCGTCGGCATCTTTGCTTAGATTGGCGGCGAATTGCAAAAGTCGGCCGACAATTTCGGTTCGGATTCGCTCGGGAGTGAAGTAATCCATGCCTGTGCCTGCTTCGTGAAGGATGCTCGCGCCACTGTCTTCCTTCTCCCTATCACAGGTTCCTTGCGCCCGAAGTCTCTACGTGGAAACAGGATACGGAAACGTCAACAAATTTTCTAGTCCCGATGTTGACACAACCGATAATGCCTGTACAATCTCCAACGTCGGGACGAACGGATGGACAAAAACGGAATCGATCACGAATGACTCGGATCATCGACAGAGTGGAAGTCGCCCAAGGCAACCACAAGTACGACTGGAAGACGCTGGCCGACGGAAAGCCACGCGAAGCGATTCGCGGCAAGGATTTCGAGTGCGGCGCGGCGTCGTTCAAAAACATGCTCTATCGCCACGCGAAACAGAACGGCATGTCGGTGATCGTCAAAGTCGTGGACGACGACACGATTCAATTTCAGTTTCGGCGCTCGAAATCTCGCCAGCGAACAGGAGCCAAATAATGAAAGCCTTCCTTCTAACAGCCTTCCGCCCCACCACCCCGCGCTCCTTCCCCATCACCACCCGCCACGGCGTTCGCTTCCAAGGCGGCAAAAAGCCGGACGGGACGGTGACGCGGGCGCGAGGAACGAGCAAGGGCGTGAAGATCAATCCGGCCGCTCGAAAGGCTGGATAGCGAATCAACACGATGGTCGACGTCAGGCGCTCATGACCTCCAAAACTTAACGGAGCGCTCGAGCCAGTGTGAGGCTGGCATTTTTAGTGGGGTGGAGCAGTTGGCAGCTCGCAAGGCTCATAACCTTGAGGTCGCTGGTTCGA
>ERZ761594.173-NODE-173-length-28727-cov-9.496443_pt1 | contig 28727 bp, 42 predicted proteins | sample MGYA00511036_ERZ761594 | MGnify/ENA primary metagenome ERZ761594 (study PRJEB28899, sample SAMN03785561) | bioreactor sludge metagenome | biome: EBPR Sludge; feature: EBPR Bioreactor; material: 0.22µm filtered reactor supernatant | place: Saint Lucia: Queensland... | reverse complement strand
GCATTACGAAGTGAATCAATTGAAAAATTGAGCGAGAAAGTTATGGAATTGAAAAAAGAAATTGTAAAGGCAGAGATGCCTTCATTGGGAGAAAACCCAACTAATGTTAAAATTGCCCACCATTTGAAAAAGAATGTGGCTCAAATTAAGACAATTATTACTGAGAAGCAAAAAACAAACTAATTACTATATGAAAATTATCACTGGAACAGTAACCAGCACAAAGATGGCAAAGACTGCAACAGTCACCGTCATCCGATTTGTTGCGCATCCTTTATACAAGAAACGAATGAAGCGAGTGAAAAAGTACCAAGTGCATGATGAAGTAGGTCATTCAGTTGGAGAAATCGTTGATTTCGTAGCATGTGCACCAATCAGCAAATCTAAAAAATGGAAAATTGTTGAAAAGGCACCGAAAGCTGCAAAAGTTGAATCTAAAAAAGAAGTAGTAGCACCAAAGACTGCAAAGAAATCAGTTGCTAAAAAAGAGGTAAAGGCAAAGCCAGCAAAAAAGGCTGCTAAATAAACACATATGATTCAATTACGAACCATTTTAAAGCCAGCAGATAATTCAGGAGCAAAGAAATTTGCAGTATTCGGTATTTCTCACAAAATTGGGAAAAAGGCCACTGTTGGACAAGTTGTGAAAGCAGTTGTTCACGGTGCTGATCCAAATGGAGCAGTTGCAGATCGAGAAAAAGTGAACGTTGTTATTGTTCGCACGAGAAAAGAAATTCGAAGAAAAGATGGAACGTATTTGAGATTTGACGACAACGCAGGAGTGGTTATTGATAAACAAGGTCTTCCTCGAGGAACTCGAGTATTAGGACCAATCGCACGAGAAGTAAAAGAAGCTGGTTATACAAAAATTGCATCACTTGCACCAGAAGTTTTCTAATATATGTTAAAAATCAAAAAAGGAGACAAAGTACGCGTTATTTTAGGAGCAGACCGAGGAAAAGAAGGCACGGTTGAAGTAGTGTTCCCTAAAAAAGGAACAGCATATGTCCCAGGAGTTGGTCTGTATAAAAAACACGTGAAGCCATCTGTTGCACGAGATGGAAAAGGTGGTATTTACGAACTCTTTAGACCAATTGCATTAAGTAAATTAGCAGTTATTGATCCGAAGTCTGGAAAGCCAACTCGTGTTAAATTCCAGATCTCAGGTGACAAAAAAGTTCGAATTGCAGCTAAAAGTAATCAATTAATTGACACTAAATAAATATGGACGATTCACAAACAAAACACATTTCAGTAAAAACTAAGTATAATACGGAGTTTCCAGAAACCTTTATGAAGGAATTTGGATTGACAAACGTAAGCCAATTACCACGAATTAATAAAGTTGTGGTAAACATTGGAACTGGACAAGAATTGCGAAACAAAGAAATTCATGCTCGGTTGCTCTCAGACTTTAGTGCAATGACTGGTCAGAAGCCAAAAGTTCAGCAAGCACGAATTTCAGTTGCTGGATTCGGACTTCGTGAAGGTATGCCAGTTGGATTAACTGTGACACTGCGAGGAGACAGAATGTTTTCTTTCTTAGACAAACTGATTTCAGTTGTTCTCCCTCGGTTCCGCGATTTTCGTGGAGTTCCAGCTAAATTTGATTCTCGAGGAAACTACACATTGGGAATTGCGGAATACACCGTGTTTCCTGAAATTGATTTAGCAAAAGTAGATCGCGTACGAGGTCTTGAAATTACCGTTGTCACAAACGCAGGAAGCCCAGAAAAGGGACGAAGAATGCTTGAATTATTAGGTATGCCGTTTGAGAAAGAAGAAAATTAATAAATAAATACTATGGCAAAAACAAGTAAAGTTATTCGCGAAACAAAGAAATTAAAGTTTAAGGTGCAGTACCGCAACCGATGTAAGTTGTGTGGAAGACCACGCGGATATATGCGAAAATTCGGAATTTGCCGAATTTGTTTCAGAGAACTTGTAAATAAGGGAGAAATCCCAGGAATTAGAAAGGCTAGTTGGTAAAAACACTTATATGATTACTTATTCAATAGGAGACTCAGTTATTCGAATTAAAAACGCAGCACTTGCTCGTCACAAGTCAGTTGTTGTGGTGAATTCAAAATTCGTTGCAGCAGTGGTCGACGCAATGAAGCGCGCCGGACTCGTTCGAGAGTTTGAAGTGAAACCAGAAGATCGAACAATCGTTGTGCAACTCGCATATCGCAAAAAGGAACCTGTGTTAATGGACTTGAAGCTCGTTTCAACACCTGGACTCCATTTGTATATGAGTGTTCCAGAACTCGTTGCTCGAAAGAAATCAAGCTTATTAATTCTCACGACATCAAAGGGAGTCTTAACATCAAAAGAAGCATTAAAAGAGGGTGTTGGTGGAGAGATTTTAGTAGAAATCTTATAAAAACATATGTCACGCTTTGGAAAATTACCAGTTCAAATCCCACAAGGAGTTACGGTCACAGTTGCTGATCACGTACTTTCTGTGACAGGACCAAAAGGAACACTCACCAGAAATCTCCCTCAAGGAGTAACTGTGAAGCAAGAAGGTTCTGAGGCAACCATTGAAGTGAAAAACGATTCAAAGAATTTGGCTAAAAATCAAGGAACAATCAGAGCACATTTAATCAATATGGCAACTGGAGTAACAACAGGTTGGAACAAACAGCTTGAAATCGTTGGAGCAGGATACCGAGCGGAAGTTCGTGGACAAGATCTCGTTATGCAAATTGGATTTTCTCATCCAGTAATCATTACTGCGCCAAAAGGATTGACCTTTAAAGTAGACAAATCAATCGTAACCGTAGAAGGAGCAGATAAGGAAGTTGTTGGCCATATTTCATCTCTTGTTCGAGGTTCACGACCACCAGAACCATACAAAGGAACTGGTATTAAATACACTGACGAAGTTATCCGCCGAAAAGCAGGTAAACAAGCAGCTAAATAACACACTATGTTAACTAAAGACAGAATCATTCGAAAAAAACGAATCCGAGGTAAAATCTCAGGAACGGCAGCGCGTCCTCGACTTACCGTATTTCGTTCTAACAAAGCTATCTATGCTCAAATCATTGATGATGTAAAAGGCGTCACGATTGTGGAAGCTCATGGAACTGAAAGCCAACAAGTAGGAGCGGATATCGCACAAAAAGCAGTGAAAGCAAAAGTAACCACTGTTGTTTTCGACAGAAACGGATATATTTATCACGGTCGAGTGAAAGCGCTTGCTGATGCAGCTCGTGCTGGAGGACTCACATTTTAATTTCTATGTATAACAATAACCAAGGAAACCAAAACAATAATCAATACGGTGGATACCAAAAAGAATTTGATGAGAAAGTCGTTGAAGTAAATCGAGTTTCTAAAAAGACAAAAGGTGGAAACCAAATGCGATTCTCAGCACTCGTTGTTGTCGGGGATCGAAATGGTAAGGTTGGAGCAGCAATTGCAAAGGCGAAAGATGTTCGAAGTGCAATTCAAAAAGCAGTAACAAACGCTAAAAAGCATATGATCGTTGTCCCAACACGAGGAAACACGATTCCTTACGAAGTTCGAATCAAATATGGTGCTTCTAAAATCATGTTGAAACCAGCACCTCCAGGATCCGGTATTATCGCAGGAGGAACTGTTCGAGTTGTACTAGAACTTGCTGGAATCAAAGATGCTGTTGGAAAGACCCTTGGAACAAACAACAAAATCACAAATGTATATGCAACAATTAAGGCAATTGAAAAATTAACTAAATTACAAGAAAGACGACAACCAAATGTATAACCAATTAAAAGTAGTCACCAAAAGTAAAAAACGCGTCGGACGCGGAGTTGGAAGTGGAAAAGGATTCCACACAACCGGTCGTGGGCAAAAAGGACAAAAGGCTCGATACACAGTTGGTATTCTCTTTGAAGGTGTAAAGACAAAGAAATCTTTGTTACACCGACTTCCGATGCTTCCTGGAAAGCAACGTTTTAAAGCACAAGCAAAACCTACATCGGTTTCAATTGCAAAGCTTAATTTGATCCCAGCGGGGGATGTCACAATTGATACGCTTATTCAACACGGATTTGTCAATAAAAAAGACAAAGGTCGTGGTGCAAAGATCGTTGGAATTGGCGAAGTTACCAATAAATATGTGCTCCATGTTGCTGCATCAAAGTCTGTGAGTGAAGCTGTCACCAAAGCTGGTGGTACAATTGCCTAATGCTGACAAGTATTTTTTCTTTCTTTAGAAGAGCAGTCCAAATCCGTGAGGTACGTCGAAAACTTCTCATAACGGCTGGGATTATCGTTGTATTTAGACTTGCTGCACACATCCCTGCAATCGGAATTGATCGCGAATCCTTTGGATCACTCCTTTCCGGAAACGCATTCTTCTCACTCCTTGATATCTTTTCAGGTGGAACGCTTGCGAACTTTTCAATTTTGGCGCTTGGATTAAACCCTTATATCAACGCATCAATCGTGATTCAGCTTATGTCATTTGTTATCCCATCTCTTGAGGAATTATCAAAAGAAGGTGAATTCGGCCAAGAAAAACTTAACCAATACACGCGGTTCTTAACACTTCCCTTAGCTGTATTTCAGGCATTTGGAATGTACGCACTTTTGAAAAATACAGGAGTACTTCCTGATTTGAGTCCACTGGGACTTATAACGTTAGTCGTAACCATGACAGCAGGAACCCTCTTTACCGTCTGGATTGGGGAGTTAATCACTGAATATGGTCTTGGAAACGGTGTTTCATTTTTAATTTTCGCCGGTATTATCGCACGATTCCCTTCTCTCATTAACCAAACCTATACAACATTGCGTCCTGAAGATACGGTTAAAATTGGTATTTTCTTAGTAGTTTCACTCCTTATCATTGGAATGGTTGTCTTTATTAATGAAGCAATGCGCCAGATTCCAATTCATTATTCTCGACGTGCAAAGGAATTTATTGGCGGAGATCGTTCATACATTCCGCTTAGAGTTAACCAGGCCGGGGTTATTCCTATTATCTTCGCTGTGTCATTAGTGCTTCTGCCTACTCTCATTTCACAGTTCCTTTCTGGATCTGGAAATCAGCAACTCGCAAGTATTGCAGTTGGTCTCACACAGTTGTTTAATCCACAGTCTGTCGTATATAACGTCTTGTACTTTACCTTAGTGGTCGCATTTACCTATTTTTATACTTCAGTAGTCTTTAATCCTGAAAAAATCGCGGAGAACCTGAAGAAGAGCGGTGGGTTCATTCCAGGCGTTCGACCTGGTGATCATACAGAAAAGTACCTGCGGTACGTCTTAAATCGAATTACGATGGCAGGAGCAGCCTTTTTGGGTCTCATCGCAGTCCTTCCATCACTCTTCCAAAATGCGGTGGGTACAACGACATTAGCTATCGGTGGAACGAGTATTTTAATCGTTGTTTCAGTCGTCCTTGAATTGGTCCGCAATATTGAAAGCCAAATGATCATGAATAAGTACGACAAGTACTTAAAGTAGGGCATCTTCAGTTTCACTTCCGTCGTATATCATCCTTTTTGTAGTACACTGGATTTATATGAATATTGCACTTCTTGGACCTCAAGGCTCTGGAAAAGGTACCCAGGGTGAAATGCTTGCAGAAAAAACAGGAATGTATTACTTCGATGCAGGGGCGTATCTTCGTCAAATCGCTAAAACCCGCTCTGACATTGATCAAATCGTCAATAAAATAGGTGCACTGATTCCAGATGACATGATGTATAAGCTTGTTCGGGACCATTTCATTGAAAAAAACCAATTCGATAACGTTATTTTTGACGGATATCCGAGGTCTCTCCCTCAGTGGAATTTAATCACAGATTTTTTGCAATCCCACGGGTCTGGAATAGAAAAAGTGATTTTTTTAACAATTCCCGAGGAAGAGACGGTGAAACGATTGTCTGCTCGTCGAATGGATCCTGTTTCAGGTAAAATCTATAACTTAATAACGAACCCACCACCTGCTGACATTAATCAATCAACATTGGTGCATAGAGAAGATGATCAACCAGACTCTATCAGAAAACGGCTCTCTGAGTACCATGCGAGCACCGAACCACTTATTAATGCAGTGAGAACTCAAGGAAAATTGGTTGAAATAGATGGCTTGCAGGCAATTGATGTGATTCAACAACAAATTCTGTCCAATCTTCCGGGCTTTTAGTCAAGCATTCAAGCTCACTTTAGCGTATAATATCTCCATGCATATTCCCTTAAAAGATGAACGAGCTATTTCTGCGATGAAGGAAGGCGGAGAAAAACTCGCGAAAGTGAAAAAAGCGCTCTATGAGCTGGTAAATCCAGGCGTCTCTGCGTGGGATATTGAGCTTGCTGCTGTAAAGCTTATCGCAAACGAAGGAGGAGAAGCTTCATTTAAGAAAGTTCCTGGATACAAATGGGCTACTTGTATTAACGTAAACTCTGGTGTTGTTCACGGAATTCCTAAAAAAGAGACGATTTTTGCTGAAGGAGACGTCGTGAGCGTGGATGTTGGCATGTTTTACAAAGGTTTTCATACTGACACGGCTATTTCTAAGTATTTAGGCGTAGACGAAAGTAAGGTACACTTCTTATCAGTTGGGCGAGAAGCTGTAAAAAATGCTATAAAGGAAGCTCGAGTTGGTAAGACTATTGGAGATATCGCACGCGCCTATGAGCGAACGCTCACAGATGCTGGTTTTAACCCCATTAAATCGCTTACAGGCCACGGAGTTGGGCGTGAACTGCATGAAGACCCCTATATTCCCTGTTTCGTCAGCGGCGCACCTGAAGAACGTGTTAAAATAGTCCCTGGAATGACCTTGGCGCTTGAGGTTATGTACACCGAAGGAAGCGGACAACTGAAACTTGATAAAGACGGTTGGACATTACGCACAAAGGATGGTACAATTGCAGCGCTTTTTGAAGAGACCGTGGCGGTAACTGCTACCTCGACTCTAATACTAACCAAATGACAAAAGGCAAAAATACTGTTGTAGTGGGAGAAATATTAGAGATCTTGCCAAATACGATGTTTCGTGTGAAACTCGTTGACGGCCGAGAAGTCTGGGGTATTCCTTCAGGCAAGATGCGCAGAAGCTTTTTTAAGCTCATGCCAGGAAGTCGAATTTTAGTTGAAATGACTCCGTACGACGATAAACGCGGACGAGTTATCGGAAGAGCAGATAATTAAGAAACAATTATGAAAGTTAGATCATCAGTTAAAAAGATTTGCATGAAGTGCAAAGTGATTAAGCGCGGAGGCGTTATTCGCGTGATCTGCGAAAATCCAAAGCACAAGCAAAGACAAGGATAAAATAAATATATATATGGCACGTATCTCAGGAATGGAACTACAAGACAAATGGAGAATTGATTATGCGTTAACACGCTTAAAGGGAATTGGCTGGGCAAAAAGTAGCGATGTCTTGAAAGATGCAAAAATTGAAGCATCAACCCGAGTTAAGGATCTTTCAAACGAAGAGATTGCACAAGTTGCGAAAGCACTTGAGCCACATCTTGTTGAAGGAGATTTAGTTCGTGCTATTCGAGAAAACATTCAACGACTACGTGATATTAGCGCATATCGAGGAATTCGACACAGTCGAGGACTTCCTGTTCGGGGACAACGAACAAAGAGTAACGCTCGAACAAAGCGAGGAAAGCGAAAGACTGTTGGTGCATTTAAGAAAGAAATGCTTGCCAAAGTTGAAGCCGCTAAAAAAGATAAATAAATACCATGAACGGAAAAATTTATATTTCAGCAAGTTTTAACAATACATTAGTAACAGTTACTGATGAACAAGGCGCAACTATTGCGTGGGGTTCTGCTGGAAATGCTGGATTTAAAGGGGCTCGAAAGTCCACTCCGTATGCTGCAACCACTGCAGTTGAAGCAGTTGTAAGCAAAGCGAAAGAAGCAAAAGGATTAACTGAAGCTGAGGTTTTTATTAAAGGACCTGGACCTGGACGAGACGCATCATTGCGTGCAATCCGAGCAGCAGGAGTTAAGATTTCTTTAATTGCAGACGTAACACCTATCCCACACGATGGGCCACGAGCAAAGAAGAAACGAAGAGTATAACAATTACACTATATGGCACGATACACTGGACCTAAAGACAGATTAAGCAGACGCGAAAACTTTGACCTTTTCAATAAAGGAGCAAAGCTTACTCGTCTGAATATTTTTCCTGGAGTTCATGGACCAAAAGGTGCAAAAGGTGCTCCTTCTCAATACGGAAAACAGTTGAGAGAAAAGCAAAAGGTAAAGCGAATGTATGGAATGCTTGAAAAGCAATTTGCAAGCTACATGGAGAAAGCAATGAAAACCAAAGGAAATACTATCAATGCGTTCTTCTCTTTACTTGAGAGACGACTTGATAACACTATTTTCCGACTTGGATTCACAAACACTCGACCAGAGGCACGACAACTCGTTTCTCATCGACATGTGCTTGTAAACGGCAAGAAAGTAAACATTGCCTCATACCAAGTTATGCCAGGAGATACCATTACTTTGACTGCAAAAGCAATGCAAATGCCAGGGGTTGCGTTAAACTTAAAGAAAGAAGATACCGTTGTGCCAGCTTGGCTTAATCGCAAAGCTGCAGCAGGACAAATAGTGAGACTTCCTTCACGGGAAGATGTACCAGAATCATTCCAGGACCAAGAAGTCATTGAATTCTACTCACGATAAATTTTTAAGGAGGTGATACGTATGGAACCAATTTTTGAAATAAAAACAGAAAAACAAGATAAAACCTACGGGAAATTTGTGATTACTCCCTTGGCCGCAGGTTATGGCCATACGTTGGGAGTAGCCTTGCGAAGAGTTCTTCTTACAAGCCTAAAAGGAGCTGCAATAACCACAGTCGAAATCGAAGGGGTTAAACACCAGTTCACAACACTTTCAGGTATGAAAGAAGATGTCCTCGACTTCCTTTTAAACTTGAAAAAGGTAGCAGTTTCTTACTCTGGAACAGAACCTATTCATGCAACTCTCTCGGTGAAAAACCCAGGAGAAGTGTATGCTCGGGATATCGAATTACCAGCAGGAGCAACTATTGCTAACCCTGACCTCGTTCTTGCAAACCTTGCAAAAGGAGCAAAACTTTCAGCAAAATTAACGATTGAAAGTGGAGTTGGCTACAAGCCAGCAGCCGATCGAGAGCAAGAGCAAATTGGTATTATCCCGCTTGATGCAAGTTTCTCACCAGTTGTTCGGGTAACACCGAAAATTGAAGAGACTCGTGTTGGACGAGTAACCAATTATGACAAATTAACTTTAGAAGTTGTCACGAATGGAACCATTGAACCAATGGCAGCCATTACTGAAGCAGCAACAACTTTACTCTCTTATTTTGACCAGATTGTTCATCCGAAAGAACAAGTTGTGTCCGCACCACGAGAAGAAAGCGAAAGCGCTTTGGGAAGTGTCGGAAAGCTTTCTGTCGAAGAGCTCGGATTACCTACACGAGTTGCTAACGCACTCGCAAAGGCCGGATTTGAGACAGTTGAAAAGCTTTGCAACGCACCACGCGTTGAACTGATGAAGGTTCGTAATCTTGGCGGAAAATCTTTAGACGTCATTAATGATTTACTCAAGGAGAAAGGAGTGAAATTACAAGATGCGTAATAAAGTATTTGGAAAACAACTTTCTAGAAATAGAAAGAGCCGAGAAGCACTTTTTAACGGATTAGTAAAAGCAGTAATTGAGCACGGAAGTGTTAAAACAACACTGGCCAAAGCTCAGGCTATTCAGCCAGACTTGGACAAATTGATGAAATTTGTAAAAGATCCGACCTTAGCCGCGAAGAGAAATGCAGCAGCAGCACTCAGAAATGATCGTACTGCAGTCGCAAAACTCTTTACGTATGAATCTCTTGCGAAATCTCGCAATGGAGGATATACAAGCATTACAAAATTGCCACCACGACGTGGTGACAATGCAGCTTTAGCTACTATTAGTTTCATGGTAGTCGAAGGACAACCGGAAGCGAAAGCTAAAAAGGCTGAAAAAGGCGATAAGTCACAGGTAACAACTGAAAAATAAACCATTCATTTGTTACCTGAAACAGATTTCTTTTTTCAAACTATATGATTAAAACATTTCAACCAACAGCTAGTGAAGTAAAGCGAGAAACGCACGAAGTTGATGCGGACAACAAAGTCTTGGGTCGAGTTGCGTCTCAAATTGCTACCTATTTAATGGGAAAGCATAAACCTTCTTATTCCGCTCACATGGATAGCGGAGATTTCGTGAACGTTAAAAATGTAGAGAAGATTGCAGTCACTGGTGGAAAAGAATTGAAGAAAGTGTATCATAGACACTCAGGATTCCCAGGAGGTTTCAGAGAAATTAAGTTCATGAAGTTAAAAACTGAACAACCTGCGAAGATTTTGGAAATGGCTGTATACAACATGCTTCCTGGAAACCGATTGAGACAACAACGAATGCGACGATTGAAATTTGTTAAATAACCATGGCAGACACAACAACAAAAACTAAAGCTAAAAAAGACTATACATATGCAGTGGGGCGAAGACGAACGTCTTCTGCTCGCGTTCGTTTATATAAAGGAGATACTGAAAGCACCGTAAATGGTGATGTTATTGGAAAGTACTTCCCTGGAGAAGCTTCAACAAAGTTGTGGCAAAAACCATTTGAGTTAACTGGAACGACAGGAAAGTTTTATATCACTGTTAAAGTAGCAGGTGGAGGTAAAGTTGGACAACTTGAAGCGGTTGTACACGCAACTTCACGAGCACTTTCTCAACTAGACGCTGATAAATTCAGAGCTCCGCTTAAGTCTTATGGCCTCTTAACTCGAGATTCTCGAATTCGAGAACGACGAATGGTCGGAACTGGTGGAAAGTCACGACGAAAGAAGTCTTCACCAAAACGATAACCCCATAGCTTCAAAACGCGTTCATTTCGTGCTAAAATAGCGTACTCTCGTCCGATCGTACCTTGAAAGGAATTTGTAATGATTTACGTAGTATTACTACTTGCATTCGCGGCAGGTGGTACGTGTGCTGCTGTTGGATTTATCGCCTTAAGCATGTTTGTAGTTAGTTGGATGGATCTCGTATTCTCCAACTGGTTCCCACAGATAGTGTACCGATTTCGAAGTTCTGTGTTGCGTCATAAGTGCGACCGTCCACAACTGTTGTTTAGTAGATCAGAACTATATTTAGTGCTGGTGCAAACAAAGTGCATTGAATTAAGAGACACTGCCTTTACGCTTATCACAATTGGCTTAATTGTGGTCGTGGTTTCGCTGGAACTCATGAAAGCTACTCAATCTTGGCTATAAGGAGAGACCTAATGTTTCGAGGAGTACTGACTGTTGAAGACCTGGTCGTGAAGATGCTTATGAGAGTGGGGTTTGTAGAACTTTCATGGGATCATCGGATGAGCTTTTACTTTGTTGATAACAACAACGCGGTTGTGACAACAGAAGCAAATTATTTTCAGTGTGAACATCTCTTCGGAAAGCCTGGGAATGAATTGATCCCTGATACTCCGGGAGAATTGAGGTTTACCGAGGATGTTACCGTTGATGCGGATCTACTGCAAAAGTTTTTGGCCCGCAACGTAACGATGGCACTTCACGTGGCGAATGGCCGCATGAAGGGTATTCGCCTGACGTTTTTTGGAAGCAGGTCTGAGCAAGTCTATTTTGTTCGGGTACAGTCGAACGAACAAGATATTGTGATCTGGCTCAGAGAATTACTAAAGTCACAATTGTAAAATCGTGACAACCGGCGTCTGCATTGTGCAGGCGCTTTTTTTGTGCCTTGTTTTCCACTATACTTGCCTCATGAGTAAAAGTAGACTCGCTGAAATCAGAGAAATCCGACTTGCCAAAGTGGCAAAGCTCCGAGAAATGGGGATTGATCCATATCCAGCAAAATCCAACAAGGAAGAAAAGAACCAAACAGTTGTTGAACAATTCAGTGAATTTGAAGGCAAAGAATTAACTCTTACTGGACGACTCTTGAGTTGGAGAGAGCATGGTCAACTTATCTTTGGTCATTTAATGGACGAGAGTGGAAAGATTCAGATATTTGTACAAGCTGATTCATTAAAAGAAACCGATACTGAAAAAGGAACGCTCGGTTTTTCTGACTTGTCCTTAGTCGACATTGGAGACTTTTTGGAAGTTCGTGGGGTTATTACTAAGACAACACGTGGTGAAATTTCTATCATTCCTCATACGATTCGCATTTTAACGAAGTCTATTCGCCCGCTTCCTGAAAAGTGGGAAGGGTTAACTGATCAAGAGTTAATTTACCGAAAACGATACTTAGATTTAATTATGAATCCAGATCGTCGAGAACTCTTTAAAAGAAAGAGTTTGTTTTGGAAAGCAAACCGCGAATTTTTAGTTTCACAAGGATTTACGGAAGTAGAGGCTCCTGTCATGGAACACGTAACTGGTGGTGCTGATGCTCGGCCATTTGTCACTCATCACAATGCACTTGATGAAGACTTTTACTTGCGAATTTCAACGGAACTTCCGCAGAAGCGATTAATTGGTGGAGGATTTGAAAAAATCTTTACCTTAGCGCCAAACTTTAGAAACGAAGGAATAGACGATGAGCATTTGCAGGAGTATTACCAAGCTGAGTGGTATTGGGCATATGCAGATTATCGCGACAATATGAACCTCGTTCGTGATTTATTTAGGTATATCGCACAAAGCGTATATGGGAAAAGCACATTCACGAAGAATGATCATACCTTTGACTTAAATGCAGATTGGGTAGAAGTAGATTATAAAAACTCAATTCTTGAGAAATTGGGAATTGATATTGATACGGCGAGTGATGAAGAAATGCAGAAAGTATTGCTCTCAAATAAAGTACGTCTTGATGGAGCAATTAATAGAAATCGATTAGTTGATAATTTATGGAAGCTTGTTCGAAAAACAATAACGGGTCCTGCGTTTTTAATTAATGAACCAAAATTTATGTCTCCTCTTGCAAAATCTAAGCCTGAAAACCCAGATCTCACCGAGCGGTTCCACGTAATTCTCGCGGGGACAGAATTAGGAAATGGCTATTCAGAGCTAAACGATCCCGTTGATCAGTACCGTCGCTTTTTAGAGCAACAACAAGCTCGTGAAGCTGGAGATGACGAAGCACAAATGATGGATATCGACTTTGTAGAAATGCTTGAGTATGGAATGCCACCTGTTTCAGGATACGGACACAGTGAACGAGTCTTTTGGTTTTTAGAAAATGTGTCTGCACGCGAAGCAACATTTTTCCCTCAGCTGAAACGCGCTGTTGATCCAACTGTTGAAGAACTGTACCCGGAATTTTGGAAGTTGCTTCAAAAAGGAAAGAACAAGTCCTAACTTATTTGCGCATTTCCCACAGCGTGAAAAATACGGTGTTATCCAACTCTATGTGACTGCGTTTTGCTGTTGGATGTGCAATTTGAATCCCGCTACTTTCACAAAACGGTCCATCGACAACAAGGATATTTCCTCGAAGGTCGCTTTTTTCTGACAGCGCATCTGCCGAAGGGCAACTGTTTTGAGCAAAGGTAATGTGTTCGTACCTCCACGACCCTTCAGCTCGAGTATGCGCAGCGCTGTTAAACATCCGAGCATCTGGCTTCGCAAGAAATCCATACCACGGGTATAAGCTGTCTGGTTGATTCGTAAGCACAATGTGGTCATAGCGCTCTCCTGTTGTTTGTATCTTTTGTATAACTTCCTGTGCGCCATAGTTTCGAAATGAGGCGATATCGTTCTTTGCTGGACCAAAGTACGTAATAATAGAACTCGTTGTCGTCCCACAAAAATAACAGAGGATGAGTAATCCAATTATTTTTTGAGTGGTTGATTGAGTAAGTAAATGCCGTGCTCCGTATGCAGCGACTATGACGACAAAGGGAATCATGAGGAGAGATCGATGTAAGTTTGGAGAATCTTCAAATGTTATTGCTGCAGACAATGGAGCGATTAGTAATAACCAGAGAGGGAGTGCTGAATTGTGACCTTTGGCAATTGAGACAAATCCTGCGAGGAAAAATGCCGTGAGTGCAACTCCCACGATTCCAATACCAAATATTCGATATCGAAACGGCTTGGCGTCATCACCAATAATAAATGGCGCACTAAAATATTCTGTATACGAATCTCGCACTAAAACTGGATAAGACGGGATTTGCGTGTGCGCGCCAAGCACCTCATCCGTTTGCTTTGCTGCTAACACCGAGACTTGACTGAACCGGCTCAGAGAGCCCTTTCCCAATAAGAGAACTATTGTGAAACAGGTAAGTGCAGTAATGGCAATCACTGCTCGTCGGGGAACGGTCGATCTCTGCATCCATTGAAAAACGAGAATCGTCAAGAGAAATGGCACTGAGAGCGGACGAATTGAGTGATAAAAAAGAGCACTTACAATCATTGAAATGACAGACCAGGTGAAGTAGTGCTTTCCCTTTGAATATCCCCACAAGAAAAAGACCAATCCACACACTGTAAAAAAAAGGCTGATAATACCTTCACTGGTTGCGCGACTCACCATCCAATGCCAGGGAATGAACGCAATGAAGAATGACGCAAACAGCGCAGTTACCTCATCCTTTTTATTGAGCTGTTTTACAAAGAAGTAGATAGGGAAAACAGTCAGTGCCCCGAAGAGCGCCCCAGGCAGTCGTACTGCAAAGATATTTAAACCAAACAAAAGAATAGAAGGGATCGTTGTATAAAAAATACCCATCGGACGAAAGTCTCCGAAGGTATTGTAGTAGAGAGGGAATCGGTTCCCCCAATCATCGGCCCCTGTTTCGGCGATTGAATAGCTGTTCCACGCAATTCGCACTTCGTCTGCATGAAAACCAACGGGAGCTTTTTCGAGAAATATTACGCGAAGAATAAGCGCAAGGAGAAAAATAACAAACAATACACGATGTTCTCTAATAAATTTCATCTATGAAAGACTACCAGCTAATGCGAAGTTGTCAATTTAGTGGATTGATATAAGAGGCACCAGATTGCCCACTCCGATACCAACTAAAATCGCGAGTCCGCCCATGACTAACATTCGGATCCCGAGTTTTACCATAGAGCGCTTATATTGGTATGCACTTACAGCACCAAGGAAAAAGAGGGCAACGAGTGAGAACGCAATAGAGATAACAAATGCTTCTGTCGTGCTAAACATGAGATAGGGTGCAAGTGGAATAAGTCCTGCACAAATGTAGGACATAAACATAATAAGTGCTCCACCGATTGAAGCCATCTTGATGTTTGCCTTCGTTTTTGTATCCTCAGTTGTGTCTTCTGACAAAAAGCTTCCGACTCCCATTGAAAATGCTTCAACGAATACCAGAACTACGCCTGTTAAGAAAATATCAGTTTTTGTTACGCCAGCTACTGCAATTCCCGATAAAAGACCGACAGTTGAGACTAAACTGTCTTCTACCCCAAAAATGAAGTTTCTCATGAAGATTTCGGTCTCTTTTTTCTTTTTCATATGTCTGAATTCATATTACGCTTCTTAGCTCCTCCTTGACAAGCTCGCTGACGCTCGCGTATTTTGAAGCTACTTATGGAGGGGGTGAGCACACTATGAACGAAGTAAAGTTTTATAACGTCAAGACCCGTGACTTTGTAACAGTGCCAACCTCTCAAGTAAAACGAAAGAAGTATGAGAAGACGACAAAATCTGGGAGCACCCAGGTTCGTTTTGCCGTACGAGCTAACGTAGACGGTACAAATTTAACAAAGTTTGTGAGTAAAGACGTGTACGATAGTTTGAACGTACCTGAAGAATAATATTTTTCAGCCAAGAAACTTGAATCCTCGACCGCTGGTCGGGGTTTCTTGGTCCTTCTAATTGATATTGTGTGCAATACGTTGGTCGGGGTACCAGGAATTGAACCTGGACCGGACGCACCCCATGCGCCCATTCTGCCGTTAAACTATACCCCGGAAAATGAAATTTAAATCGTTAGATATTCACTAGGAATACGAACGTTCCCTTGTCTGACAATTGAAACGCCCTTGTCCTTTAGTATCACGACGGTTGATGGTTCTCCTCGTTTTACTCCCTCGTCTACAGCAAAGTCTAACTCGTTATCAAACGCTAATAATGCTTCTTCAATTGTTTCACTGGGTTTTTCGCCTTGCTTATTAACGCTGGTTGAGACGAGCGGTCCTGTTTTCTGAAGAAGTGTTACAAGCGGTTCTTTTTTGGGAACTCGAAAGGCAATTCCTCCTGTTTGCCTTGTAAGATATGAAAATCTTTGATCCTTCACTGGAAGAATAATACTTACGCCTAGATTCCAGAGAGTTGATGTAATGGTTTGTTGTATGGTTGTAAGCGAAACACTGAAACGAGAAACTTCGTGAGGATTATCGATTAATACAATAAACGGTTTATTGGTGTCTCTCAGTCGAATCTCATACATCTTCTCAATTGCGTTAGGATCAAGAGCAGATGCATGGATCCCGTAAATGGTGTCAGTTGGGAGAATCCCGATCTTTCCGCCTTTAAGAGCTGTTACGAGTTCAGGGGAACTAAAATTCCATAATTGCATATCTTGTATTGTACAAAACCATATGTTACAAGTGTAGACATGGCCGCAAAGAAAGCCGAAACACAAGCACCACATCGGGAGGAAAATTCAGCCGCTCGTCTCTCCGCTATTAAAATGGCGATGGATCAAATTGAGAAACAATATGGACGTGGGTCGATTATGCGTCTCGGTGAGCGATCAAATGCTAGTGGCCAAGTCTCTGTTGTCCCAACAGGATCTATTGCACTCGATCTCGCATTAGGCGTTGGGGGGCTTCCTTGCGGTCGTATTATTGAAATCTACGGACCTGAAGCTTCTGGAAAAACCACCCTTTCTCTCCATGTCATCGCAGAAGCCCAGAAGCGCGGCGGACAATGTGCTTTTATTGATGCTGAGCACGCTCTTGACCCAAAACGAGCTGAAGCGATTGGAGTGAACCTTGATGATCTTCTTATGAGCCAACCAGATACTGGAGAGCAGGCATTAGAAATTACTGAAACGTTAATTAGATCAGGAGCATTGGATGTCATCGTTGTAGACTCTGTTGCCGCACTTGTTCCGAGAGCTGAGCTTGAAGGGGAAATGGGAGATGCGGTTATGGGACTCCAGGCACGCCTTATGAGCCAAGCATTACGAAAATTAACAGGCGCAATTTCAAAGTCAAAAACAATTCTGATCTTCACCAATCAATTGCGTCAGAAAATTGGTGTTATGTTTGGAAATCCAGAAACTACCCCAGGTGGTCTTGCATTAAAGTTTTATGCCTCTGTACGAATTGATATTCGCAAGATTGAGAGCATCAAAGATGGGGAACTTATTATCGGTTCGAGACATCGTGCGCGTATTGTGAAAAACAAAGTAGCACCACCACTTCGTGTTGCGGAATTTGACATCATGAATGATGAAGGTATCTCAAAGGTTGGTGGTATTTTAGATGTCGGAGTGAATTTGGGAATTATTACAAAGAGCGGATCATTCTTTAACTACAATGGAAAAGTATTAGCTCAAGGGCGAGAAGGTGCAAAATCCGCATTACGCGAAGAAAAGAAGCTGGCAACTGATATTGAAAACAAAATTCGAGAAACAATGAACACTGGACAGAAGCTTCCGAAAGAATTAGGAGAAGAAGTTTCTGAAGATACGCTAGAAGAAGAATAACTTCATGGACATAAAAAATGTCCTCTCCGCATTGTACAGACTCCTTGGGCGAAGGCCGTATACCGAACACCAATTATACGAATGGATGACTCGTCGTGAAGTACCTGAAGATTTACAAAGAGAAGCGGTCAAAAAATTGATTGACATGAAACTTGTGAACGATTATGAATATGCCTGTGCTTTTATTAGGACAAGAAATCTTATGAAGCCCCGTTCCATCCGTGTTCTTCGCCTAGAACTACGGAAGAAAGGAATTGATAAGCAGACTGCAGAAAAAGCACTTCAATCAGTTGAAGTAGACGAAGTAATGCATGCACAAAGACTCATTTCATCTAAGGACTGGAGATGGAAAGCGTTAGATAAAGCAGAATATAAGCGGAAAGTATTTGAGTATTTAATGAGACAGGGCTTTAGCGGAGACACTATAAAAAAGGCCATGAACGTGGATAATTGACTCATTTCGTCGCTTCGGCTACAATACCCATAGGAGTGAAGATGATGAATGCTACTCGTCAGCTCAAAACGATAGTACTTGCTTTATAAAAGCTGACTTTTTCTCTTCTCCAATTTATAGATATATGGCTAAAACAAATGATCAATTGCATGAGGAACTGTTGGCAAAGCTTGAGAAAGCAGCGAACCTTTCTCGCGAAGATGCAAAACGAGAACTTCTTGATGAACTTCAGAAAGATTTAACGAGCGAAGTTGCAAAACGTATTCGAAATGCTGAAGAGCGTGTAAAACTTGAGGCACAAGCCAAAGCACGGGAAATTTTGTCTGATGCGATGAAGCACGGTGCAACTAATTACACTGCAGAATATACAATCTCAACCGTAAGTGTTCCAAACGAAGAAACAAAAGGTCGAATTATTGGTCGTGAAGGACGAAACATTCGTGCGTTTGAAAGAGCTGCGCAAGTTGAAATTGAATTAGACGAAACAACAGAAATTAGAGTAAGTAGTTTTGACGCAATTCGCCGAGAAATTGCGCGACGCGCACTTGAAATCTTGGTTAAAGATACTCGAATTCAACCTTCTCGAATTGAGGAAGTTGTTGATGAAGTGAGAAAAGGAATGGACGATGTCTTACTTGAAGAAGGAAAGAAAATCGTTGAGGAAGTAGGAGAATATAACCTTCCAATTGAGCTTATTCGAATGATCGGTAAGTTTAAATTCAGAACAAGTTATGGTCAAAATCTCGCACTTCACACTATTGAAGAAACAAAGATTGCTATGGCAATTGCTCGAGAACTTGGTGCTGAAGTCGAAGTTGTCCGTTTGGGTGGACTGATGCATGACATTGGAAAAGTGGTAACTGATGATGAAGGAACCCATATTCAAAAAGGAGTCGAAGTAGCAAAGCGCTTTGGTCTTCCAAAGAAAGTGGTAAATATTATTGCTGAACACCATGAAGACAAGCCATTCTCTTCTATCGAGTCAGTGCTCGTATGGGTAGCGGATGCAATTTCTGGCTCACGACCTGGTGCTCGATATGAACCTCATGAAAATTACATCAAGAGAATGAGCAACATTGAAGATATTTCAGCAAGTTTCCCAGGGGTAACGAGTGCGATTGCATTCCAAGCAGGACGAGATGTACGCGTTATTGTAAATCCTGATGAAGTTGATGATGATAGCTTAGTTGTGCTCGCTCGAGACATTGCGAAGCGTCTTGAGAAGGAAGCTGAGTATGCAGGACAAATCAAGGTCACGATTTTGCGAGAAACACGGGCTTCTGCAACAACCGCTGCACACTAAACCCCACATTGTTGACTTTTTCTTCAAACAACGTTACTCTTGGGTATGACAAAGAAACAGATTATTGATGTCGTTGCGAAGAAGGCACACTTAACGAAACGCGCGGCAGAAGAAGCTGTGGAAGTGCTTCTATCTGAAATCGGACGAACACTCGGAAAAGGAGAGAAGGTAGTTCTCTCAGGATTCGGAACATTTAGAGTTATCTCCATGAAAGGAAAGACTGTTAAAATCCCAAACACAGAAAAGTACGTTACTATTAAAACCCACAGAGCTCCTCGTTTCACTCCCGGCAAAAAGCTCAAAAAACAAGTCTTGCGTTAATTTTATATAATATAGTATGAATACCCCTGGCCGCGATTCTCACGGCAAAGCTGAAAGTAGTCGTGAACATGGTGACTTTTTGGAGGCATTACAATGGACTGACCAAACGCTTCTTGAATATCAAAAAGAAAACAATGTTGAAGGAATAACAGATATTCTCGCTTCTCGATCAATTACTCTGAGGCATTTATTTGAAAAAACAGGTGATCGGACCTTTCTTATTATTGCCCGGCATGAAGCAATGGCTGGAGTAGAAGTTGCGCGTAATGGCAATCACCCAAGTGCTCTGGTTATGCCGCTATTACGTCTCGCACAAGTACAAGAAGAGTTGTCAGAGTTTGGAGATGCCCTGCATTCGTATACTGCGGCGATAGAGACATTTGAAAAAAATCCCCCAGAGGCACATAACAGGCCTGCAGTATTGTTGGATATGAAAATACGAGCAACTATTTGTGCGTATAAAAATGGTGACACCACTGGTATTCCGAAAGTCCTAAGCCTATTAGCTGAATTGGAATCAAGTGATGAATGGAAATATAACAAAGATGTATGGGTTTCGGGTGGATATATGAATCTCGCTCTCCTTCTGAAAGACAGTGATCCTGAAGCTGCAAAAAAACACTTGGAAAAAGCAAAGACAATTATTGACGGGAATAATGAATTAATACTCCGAAAGGCACAATGGGAAAAATTGGCTAAGACCATTTCTTTGCAATGAACTCCCCTTTATTCCAAGAAGCACAAAAACTCCGCGATAACGGGCAAATTGATGAAGCGATTGATACATATCAAAGAGCCAGAACTGAAGCTTTGCAATCCAATGATCACCTAACTGCCAGTGAATCATTGCATATGATCGGAGTTGCACAGTATCAAAAGAAAGATTACGAAGCAGCGAATAAATCATTATTCACTGCACAAAAGGAGTTTGAGGATCAAGATAACGAGGAGTTTACTGCCTTTGTGTTGCGAGATAGAGGACTGGTTGCACTCAAGCAACGGAACTTCCATGGTGCTGAGATGCTTTTGAAAGAAAGCATTTCCATTCTGACTGAAGTAGGAAATGCGGGGCATTTAGGAATTTCATATGTGAAACTTGGAAATGTCTACGCGGAGCGAGGGATATTAAATGCTGCATTAAGCAAAATACTCCAAGGAATAGAAGAACTCTCCAAAAGTTCTGACACCTTTTTTCTCTCGAGTGCATACTTTGACTTAGCAAAGCTCTGTAAACAAAAAGGTGACACAAAGGAAGCTTTGAAAGCTGCTCAAAAATCAGTAGCGATTTTAAACACTATAGGTGAAAAGCATATGTTTTTAGAACGCAAAAAAGCGCTAGATCTTTTTATCGATGAGCTTAAAAAATAAAGTACTATTTATAGTCGGTCCGACAGCAACTGGAAAAAGTGCACTCGCCATCGATCTTGCAAAAACATTTAATGGAGAACTAATCTCTGCAGATTCAAGGCAAGTCTACCGTGGTATGGATATTGGAACAGGAAAACTGTACTCTTCTGAAATTGCGATTCATGGGTATGATCTTGTTTCGCCTGACGAATCCTTTTCTGTTTCGCACTTTCACTCATTCGCGACTAAGAAAATTGCAGAAATCATACAGAACCAGAAGCTTCCAATAGTTGTAGGCGGCACGGGTTTTTACGTGAGATCGCTACTCCATCCTATTGAAACAGCATCAATTCCCCAGAATGAAGCACTCAGAAAAGTGCTATCCGTACTGTCTGTAAATGATTTGCTTGTACGACTTATGCGGAGTAATAAGAAAAAAGCGCTTGCGCTCAATGAATCTGATAGAAAAAACCCCGCACGACTCATACGCGCAATTGAAATCTCGGAATTTGGATCAGTCCCTCAGTCAGATTCCATAGGATATGACCCACTTGTTATCGGCCTCTCTGCCCCAAAAGAGGTACTTGAATCAAGAATTTATGCTGCTGTCTTACGAAGAATTTCTGACGGATTTGAAGAAGAGGTACAATCCCTGCTTTCTCAAAAGAACGACTTTTCAAGTCAAGCTTTCACTGCAACCGGATATAAAGAAATGCGTGCGTTCATTCAGAAAGAAATAACAAAGGAAGAATTGATTCGTCAATGGACACTTTCTGAAATGCAGTACGTAAAACGCCAGTTAACCTGGTTTAAAAAAGAATCACTGGTCCAGTGGGTCGATATAACAGACCCTCTTTGCAAAACAAAAGTGGCAGAAACAGTTGAAAGATGGCACAATAACGCATGAGCAGAAAAATTGAAATTTCTCACAAAACGATTATTTTTACTGTCTTATTCCTTATTGGGCTGTGGTTTTTATACACAATTAGCGACATTGTCTTGCAGCTCTTCGTAGCGCTTCTGATCATGCTTGTTTTGAATCCGACTGTTACCAAACTTGAGAAATCCCATATTCCAAGAGCTGCATCTGTGTTAATCGTGTATGCGTGTGTAATTGCACTGATTGTATTCACCCTCGCAGGTATGGTGCCATTACTTGTTGAGCAAACAGCGAGTTTTGCGAATGCAATTCCGAAGTATTTAGCGGACCTTCATGTGCCGGCTTTTGTGATTGATGAAACAACAAAAGAACTCACCTCTCAATTAGGTAAACTTCCAACCCAAATACTTTCAATTACCGTCGCTGTATTTTCAAATATTCTTGCAATTGTTTCCGTGTTTTTATTTGGGCTGTACTTTTCCCTTGCGAGAAAAGATTTGACTAAACAAATTGATCCATATGTCGCACAGCATCATATTGAGATGCTTGATCGAATAATGGCAAAGCTTGAAGTGCGACTAGGTGGATGGGCGAGAGGACAGTTTTTGTTAATGTTTATCGTTGGATTGGCTAACTTTGTTGGGTTCACCGTATTGGGTATTCCATATGCATTACCACTTTCCATTCTCGCAGGAATTTTAGAAGCAGTTCCGAATTTGGGGCCTATTATAGCGGCGCTTCCCGCAACAATCGTTGGTTTTAGCGTTTCACCGGTCACTGGAATGGCGGTGATTGCATTAGCCTTTTTAGTACAGCAAGTGGAATCATATGTATTAGTTCCTAAAATCATGCAAAAGTCAGCAGGTGTTAACCCAATTATCTCGCTTCTTGCATTGATCATTGGATTTAAAATCGCAGGAGTTGTCGGCGCAGTGCTTTCCATCCCAATAGTATTAACAGCAATGGTTTTTCTTCAAGAATTGTATCCGACCCACAAGGATTAGCCTATAGTCACCGTCTTGTGGTATACTACCAGTGGAGGATGGGTAATCACCACGTTTACGTGGAGGAAAGTCCAGGCAGCTGAAAGAGAGGGTGCTTAGGTTCAGTCCTAAGACGGGTAACCGCTGGTTAGAGCAACAGAGACTACAACTCGCTTGTTAACTCAAGATAGAGGGTGAAAAGGGCAATCCCCCCCGCTGCAACCTGCGATTTGAGCGTTAAAGTACGGTCTCTTTCCCGAATCGCTCAGAAGCTCAGGGCTTAGATAGATGATTACCGATTGTGTGTTTACACACGAAAAACAGAACCTGGCTTACACACCTCCCACATGAGAGACCTCACCTCACCGGTGGGGTTTTTCTGTGTTTGGTACAATACGCTTACATGAAGGTAGTTATCCAACGCGTGAAATCAGCAAGTGTGCGAGCGGTTGAATCGGATGCAGTGGTAGGTTCAATTGAAAGAGGGCTGTTTATTTTAGTGGGAATTGCAAAGGGTGATACTGAGCAGAAAGTTCGCACGCTTGCAGACAAATTAAAGAAGATCAGATTACATGATGATGATTCTGGAAAAATGGCATTCTCTTCAAAAGACCTCTCATTACCGCTACTCGTCGTGTCTCAATTCACATTGTTGGCAAATACAAAAGATGGAAATCGCCCATCATTTTTAGAAGCAGAAGAACCGAAACGTGCACGAGAATTGTATGAATTACTAATTGCCGAATTACGAAAAGACTTAGTAGTTGAAACAGGAAGTTTTGGAAACTATATGGCAATAACGACGAGTCTTGATGGCCCAGTAACGATTACTCTTGATTTATGAGGATATTTTTATACATTATTTTCTTAAGCCTTGGAATTATTGCGTTTACTGTTCTTTTAAAAAGGACGTATGACATCGGGTTTATTCGCGGATATAGTCAAGGTTCTGACATGTCGCAAGGAGAAATTGATAACCTCATGGCCTTGGTGCGAAATGGTGCAGTGTCATACAAAAAATCAACACCTGGACCTTCTCCAACTCCAAAAACTGCTGTCGCTACCGCTAAGCCTCAAGCTATTGAATGGAATGGTCCTCAGCTCTGGGAATCTGTGAATAAGCGGCGTGTCCAGCTTGGTGTGAGCGCCCTCTCTCAACGAGATGAATTGTGTACCATTGCATCTATTCGTTTAAATCAGTTATTGCAACTTGGAAAGCTTGATGGACATGAAGGGTTTAGCAAGCTACCAGATGAGCGGCCAGATTTAGAATGGATTTTTGAGAAATACAACTTATCTGAATTTCTTGTATCAGGTGCTAGCACCCCGGAAGAGTCAGTTTCATTGTGGGAAAACACATTAGGTCACAAAAAATTGTTAACTGGGGGGGAATATGTGTGGGGGTGCGTTTATGCACAAAATACATTTGCAGTCGCAATTGCAGCATATTAATGCTTCAACAAATCATGAGATCGTAGAAACTCTTCAAGCTTTTGGTGTGATCTAAACTGCCTTCCAATACTGACAATGAGCCTATTTATATCGCTCCAATATTCCTTTGGTACCGATGCTATAAGCGCCATTTCTGTCTTCTCTGGCGTTTTTGTGTGTACCCATCCCATCAAGTTTGTGATGCGATGCACATGAATATCCACCGCAATAGCAGGGATCCCGAACGCACGATTGAGTACTAGGTTTGCAGTCTTTCGTCCGACGCCAGGAAGCGACATAAGTTCTTCTCGTGTTTTGGGAACGTTGCCTTTGAAATCAGCAATAATCTTTTGCGCGAGAAGTTTTAGGTGTTTAGCCTTCGTTTTATAGAACCCCACAGGATAAACCAGTTGTGCAATCTCATCTTCGCTTAGGTTTGCAAGTGAGGTGATCGTTGGAGCCTTTTTAAAAAGACGCTCAGCTGCAACAACCGTAGTGTCATCATTTGTACGAGCTGACATCATGGTTGCAACTAAACTCTTATAAGGATCATTTGCAAAAATCTCAAGGGGAACGAGCACATATCGTGCTTCAAAAATATCCAAAGCCCGCTTATATTGGTTCATGTCTTGGCATTTTACCATTGACAGCCAAAAGCTAAATAGTCTAGACTATTTGAGCTGAAATTTTACTCAACGTGGAAGTGTTTTTGTTCATTACAGTAATTCTAAGTGCCTGGTGTATTTATCTGACGATTCAGTTGCGTAAAACGCAACAGTCGTTTGATGCGTTAGCACGGGTAAAGAGCGGTTCGCTTAGCGAGGTTTTGCGTGCACTCGTAAAAGCACAAACTGGCACAAAGAAAGAATTTGAGGACATCTATAAACAAATTGCTCGAATAGATCAGGAGAAAACGAGACATATACAAAAAGTATCGCTTGTTCGCTTCAATCCGTTTGGTAAAGATGACTTTGAACAAAGCTTTGTAATAGCATTATTAGATGGAGTTGGATCTGGAGTAGTTTTAACAAATATCCATACAAATGATCGCTCCCATACATATACAAAAACGATTGTGCGAGGACGAAGCGAAATTGAACTATCCACAGAAGAGAAGAAAGCGATACAATTAGCTATGAAGGTATGACGGAAAAAAAATCTAAAACAACTCTCTATTTATCATTAATTGGTGTGTACTTAATTGTCTCCGCTTTGTCGTATTTGGTATTTAAAAAGACATCCCCTTCTTCTAACCAAGTAGCGGTTGTTTCTTCTTCAGAGCTTGGGTCAGCTCGATCAAAAATTGACCAAGGTTTACCAAAAACTGAGGAGTGCCCAATTAACGGGGCCAAATACTCAACCGTTGAACGAGGTATTTGGGAGAATCGACGTCCGATTGCTGCAATCATTGAAAACCACACAGATTCACGTCCACAATCAGGATTATCTAAAGCAGATGTTGTCTATGAAGCTGTTGCAGAAGGCGGAATCACTCGGTTTCTTGGAATATTTTATTGTGGAACAGCCTCTGGAGATGTTCGTATTGGACCAGTGCGCAGCGTTCGCGTGTATTTTGCGAAATGGGCATATGAATACGGGCTGACTCCAATCTTTGTACACGTCGGTGGGGCTAATAACATTGACAATAAGGCTCCTAATGGTCGAAAGGCAGTCGGTCAGGTGGCAAAGGAAGTTGATGCATTTCAGTTGCTTACAGATTTTAAATGGCGGTACGCCGGTGGTAATGATATGGATGGTGGAACAAGCGTAGGGTATCCAATTATGTGGCGAGACCCAGAACGAATTCCTGGAGCTGCTATGGAACATACCTTTATGGGTTCAACTGATAAATTGTATGAGGAAGGAATTAAGCGTGGATTTGGTGCGAAGAACAGTGAAGGAGTTGCTTGGAATAAAACGTATGTGCCATGGAAGTTTGTTGATGAAGCACCCGCAACACCGCAAGCCACTGAAATCTCATTTGAATTTTGGAAGAATAAACCAGACTATAACGTCGTATGGAAGTATGACCCTACGCAAAACCAATATTTGCGATCACATGGAAGTGAGCCTCATATGGATATGGAGACGAAATCACAGCTTTCAGCGAAAAACATAGTATTCCAATACGTCGTTGAAAAAGGTCCAGTCGATAAGGAGTATCATATGTATTATGAGAACCTTGGAACTGGCAAGGCTCAGTATTTCATGAACGGCCAGATGCTTGAAGGTACTTGGAAACGTGCTACTTTGAACGACAGGACGATTTACTACGATAAATCTGGTAAAGAGATACAATTCGTTCGAGGTGTTATCTGGATAGAAGCAATTCCATCAGATAATACAATAAGTGTTAAGTAAATCTGCCTGCCCTTGTAGAAAATTTTATGGCAGACCTAGGAGACATTGTTACATCTAAAGTTCGTATTAAGCTTCTTGAGCTTTTCTTTGGGAATCCCAACGAAATGTATCACGTACGTGGTGTCGTGCGCGAAGTAAAAGAAGAAATTAACGCAGTCAGACGTGAGCTTACTCGCCTTGAAGAAGCTGGAATCCTCAAAAAAGAACAACGCGGTAACCGCGTCTATTATTGGGTCAGAAATGATTACCCCATGTACGGAGATTTAATTTCTTTGGTTGCAAAAGCAACTGGACTCGGTGCAGCTATCATCTCAAACAGAGCTAAGATCGGGAGATTAAATCACATCATGTTTAGTGGCAAATTCGCCCGATACAAAGATCGACGCAAAGATGATGATGTCGATATTTTAGTGGTTGGCGATGTCGTGCTACCCGAACTTGCAACACTAATCCGAATGGAAGAGAGTAAGAGAGGCAGGGAAATAAATTATACCGTTATGAGCCGTGAAGAATTTGATTTTAGAAAAAAGCGACGAGATCCGTTTCTTCTTGCAATCCTCGCAGGGAGCAGAGTCATGGTTGTTGGAGATGAGGAAACGCTTGTTGGATAATTATGAAATACACTCGCAGAAAGGTGCTTCTTATTTTTATTATTGCGATTGCAGCGTTATATATTAGTCTTCCCTCTGCAATTCCTATTTCAATAAATGTCCCTCCGATTGTTGTAAACGAAACCCTGTATAAATCCCGATTCGACCGAGAACTTCTATTAGGCCTCGATCTTGTTGGAGGAAGTCGTCTTACCTTTGAAGCAGATACCGCACAGATGGATTCAGTAAAGAGAGAAGAAGCACTCGCTTCTTTAAAGAATGTAATCGAGCGACGGGTAAACCTGTTTGGTGTGTCAGAGGCGAATGTATTGCTCTCTCGCTTTGAAGGAAAGGATCGCATTATGGTAGAGCTCCCTGGCGTATCAGATACCAAAAAGGCAATTTCAGTAGTTGGGCAAACTGCACAATTATCTTTTGCAGAGGTAAATGAGGAGACTTTAGTCCCGACAAACTTAACTGGAGCTGATTTAAAATCAGCACAAGTTACTTATGATCAGGTAAGTGGGAAACCTGTTGTTTCGATAGAGTTTACGGCTGACGGATCAAAGAAATTCTCTGAACTTACTGAGAAAAACATAGGTAAAGTAATACCCATTATATTAGACAACCAAGTCATTTCAGCACCTGTCGTGAATGAAAAAATAACACAAGGAAGTGCACAAATAAGCGGAGGTTTCACACTAGAGCAAGCACGCGAATTATCTGTGCAATTAAATGCAGGAGCACTGCCAATTCCAGTGAAACTTGTTGAAGAGCGTACCATTGGTGCGACACTTGGAACGGCAGCGGTTGATCAAAGTGTCAAAGCTGGCGTCGTTGGTATTATCTGTGTGTTTTTGTTCATGCTCATCGCGTACGGCAGACTTGGAATCATCGCTAATGTTGCCCTTATCATCTTTGCACTTATCTCTCTCGCCCTTTATAAAATTATTCCTATTGTCGTGACACTTCCTGGAATTACCGGGTTCTTGTTATCGGTGGGTATGGCAGTTGATTCAAACATTCTCATTTTTGAACGATTTAAAGAAGAGAAGCAAAAAGGTCTTTCAACTTCAAACGCATTGGAAGTTGCATTCGGCCGAGCGTGGAACTCTATTCGTGACGCGAACGTTGCAACACTCGTCGCAGCGTTTGTCTTAGCGAATCCTCTCGATTGGTCATTTTTGAATACATCCGGTCCGGTTCGAGGGTTTGCGTATACGTTAGCGCTTGGTATTGCGATCAGTTTATTTACTGGAATTTTTGTTTCTCGTAACTTGTTACGCTTGTTTATAAAAAAATGACAAATCAAGATTCACAAAAACCATACTTTAATTGGATGAAGTTCCGTCCACTGTACTTCATACTTTCCGCATCAGTGCTCCTTATCTGTC
>ERZ761594.172-NODE-172-length-28824-cov-42.196983_pt1 | contig 28824 bp, 36 predicted proteins | sample MGYA00511036_ERZ761594 | MGnify/ENA primary metagenome ERZ761594 (study PRJEB28899, sample SAMN03785561) | bioreactor sludge metagenome | biome: EBPR Sludge; feature: EBPR Bioreactor; material: 0.22µm filtered reactor supernatant | place: Saint Lucia: Queensland... | reverse complement strand
GATACTGTTAACTACTGCCGTGCGCAAGCAATTAAGTTGCGCCTGCTTCAGCAAGCCATTGTTGAGAGCGAGGCGTTTCAGTCTTTGGAAGTCGATGGCGAAGGTAATACTATTATGAAGACGACGTCGTTCAAGCCGACTCGGGAATGGGGTAACGGATGAAACTGGCTCTTATTCCGCCTACTTCGCTTCTTGGCGATACTCGGAAGACTAGCATGCAGATGATGTTGCCGGGACCTATACTTGATCGAGATACGGAATATATTCATTGCTATCGTCGGCATTGTCATAATCCAGATCAGTATGTGATCTTGGATAATGGTGCTGCTGAGCGTAAGCAGATTAGTCATGACATGCTTTTCGATATGGCTGCTAATTGGCGACCGAATGAGCTAGTGCTTCCGGACTTCCTTGCAGACGGTCCTGCAACGCTCAAGGCATCAGAAACTTTTATTCAGCATCAAGAAGTTGAGTCGCTCATTAATATGGGTGTTAAGCTGGCATTTGTTGTGCAAGGTCGAGATGAGGATCATGCCTTCGAGACTCTGGAGATCTTTTCAGTCACCTGGTGGGCTCAGCATATTAAGGTCTTGCATTTTCCTCGATTGCTGATTACGCCTCAGGCACCTGAAGCTCGACTGCGTACGATCATTAAGGCCGAAGAACTTCTGGGTAATAAGTTCGAATATCATATGTTGGGTGCTAATACTCTTTGGCCAGGTGAGATCAAGTACGCTTCGCATATTCCTTACATCCGTTCCATGGATACGTCAGCTCCTTATTACATGGCTCATTGGCAGAGACCTCTTGACGCTGCAGATAAGATCTGGGAGGCCCCTCTTGAGAGGCCTTCGAATTATTTCATTCGTAATAAGACAGCGTATCTAGGTAGTGACTTCTATGTTCGTACATTCCTCGCTTGGGCAGAAGGGAGAGAGCCAAGTGCGACGCCATCCACTAGCAAGGTGTGAAGAGTGTCCTCTAGCCGTAGGCGGTAAGCTCGTACCTTCATTGGTACCCTCTTCTGGTAAGGCTAAAGTTGCCTTCGTTGGAGAAGCGCCTTCGCAGGCTGATACACGTACAGGAACTATCTTCACGGGGCCTAGTGGCAAGTTGCTAAACATCGTCATGCATCATCACGGCATTGAGCGAAGTGATGTCGTGATGACCAATGCTTGTATGTGTCGACCTGCAGATGGTAAGGCTCCGCCTAAGAGTGCTATCATGGCTTGCCGCCCGAGATTGTTGGCAGAACTTCAAGAGGCCGGAGTCGAGACTGCCGTAGCTTTGGGTAATACCGCCGCTGAGGCTCTTACAGGTCAATCAAAGGTTACTCAATTGCGTATCGGTCCAGGTAAGGAATATTCTTACCTTGATGGTGTACGTGTAATCTGTACGATCAATCCTGCAGCTGCTCTTCGACAGGGTGATCAGTTCCCTTTCATCGTACAAGACATTGGCAAGATCGATGCAGAGCCTACCCCTTGGAGTGCTCCTGATTATGTTGTGGCAGATGATGAAGATACCGCTCTAGCATATCTGAAGCAAGTACTTGACAGGACTCCTCCTGATGGTGTATTGGTAGTTGACATCGAGTCGAACATTGAGAAGGATGTCAGCTTCGAAGTTCCTAGTCAGCATAAACTACTTTGTATCGGTATTGGCTATGCACCTAATAAGGTTCTCGTCATTGGCGAAAAGGCTCTGGAATCTGAGAAGGTACATGATGCTCTTGCCGATACGCTTAATGCTCGAAAGCTTGTATGTCAGAATGGTAAGTTTGATCTGAAGGGACTCTATCATACGGTAGGCCCACTTGAGTTGTGGTTCGATACTATGTTGGCATCATATGTATTCGATGAGCGTAGTCAGATTCACGGTCTGAAGTATCAGGCTAGTGAATACCTTGGTGCTCCGCAATATGAAGAGGAGATCAAACCCTATGTCACCGCCGGTAGTGGTTACGGTTCGATCCCGCGAGATATCCTATACAAATACAACGCATATGATGTTGCTAGCACATATTCATTGTGGGGAATGTACGAGCGGCGATTTAGCAACCATCCTGCCGGTGAGGAACTACGGAAGGTTCATGACTATCTGGTGGCAGCATCCAACCAACTCATGTACGTGGAGCTCAACGGTATCGCGATTGACCGTACTTATCTCCAAACCCTGGATCGCGAGTATGTAGAGTCACTTGTTGACATCCGGGCCCAGATCACAAAGACCACAGGCATGGAGATCAATCCGAACAGTCCTATGCAGGTCAAGAAGTATTTCTTGACCAAGGGTATTGACATGGCGTCTACGGATGCAGCACATCTCCAGGCGCTAGTAGATATGCCCGCAGGCAAATTGCCTCAAGATGAAGATGAAGTTCGTGCATTTCTCGATCTGCTTCTGAAGCATAGGTCAGAGGCTAAGATGCATGGGACATATGTAAAGGGAATTGCCAAGCGTATGTACGCCGGACGTGTGTTCCCAACGTTCCTCCTACACGGTACTACATCAGGTAGGCTAAGTTGTCGCAATCCTAATCTTCAGAACATTCCTCGCGACAGTAAGCTGAGGAAGCAGTTCGTGCCTACGAAGGAAGAGAATAGGTTCATTCAGTTGGACTATGCGCAGGCAGAGCTGCGCGTTCTTTCTTTCCTGGCGCAAGATAGTTACTTCCGCGGCATCTTCAATGACGGAACTATTGACGTCTTTGATGATCTGACACCTCGATTGTTTGGTGAGCATCTGACTAAGGAGTCAGTTGGTCCAGCGAAGTGGAAAGAGATGCGTATCCGTGTTAAGGCCTTCGTGTACGGACTTAACTATGGTAGAGGTGCTGGCACCATTGCAGAAGAGTTCGATATGACTTTGGAAGAAGCCAACAGACTGAAGAGGAACTTCTTCGAGGTCATTCCAGAGATCGTTGCTTTCCAAGAGGAAACGAAGCGGATGGTTCGTGCAGGAGAAGATCTCGTCACTCCTTGGGGTCGTCATAGGCGCTACGCTTTGATCACAAAAGAGAACGAGCATAACGTAATGAACGAGGCTCTGTCGTTCCTTCCGCAGTCAACTGCTAGTGACATGTGTTTGCTAGCTTTGACGTGGACGCGTCCGCAGATCAAGGGATTGGGATTCATTCGTAATATCGTTCATGACTCTCTTTTGATTGAGGGGCATGAAAAGGATATGGAAGAGATTGGGGCAATTGCTGAAGTCAATATGTTGAAGGCCGCTTATCACATTGTAGGCGACTTTGTCAAGTTTAAGGTTGATTCATCTATCGGAATGAATTGGGGAGAGGTATGAGACTGTTTAGTGTTCAGAAGGAGATTGAGTTCGATGCTGGGCATCGTGTTCCTCTGCATGCGAGTAAGTGCAGGAATCCTCACGGTCATCGGTATAGGGTTCAAGCAACTGTTGCAGGACATCTCCAGGAAGAGGGATCGTCGACAGGCATGGTGATTGACTTTGGTGACATTAAGCGTATCCTAACGGAACGTGTTCATGATGTCTTCGATCATGGCTTCATCGTTCATTCTCAGGATGTTCAGATGATGAAGGCTCTGGGACAGTGGTATGATCCCGAGCAGCAGATGTATGTCAATAGTAATGGCTGGAAAGTTATTGTCGTTGGTTGGACGCCTACGGCAGAAGAGATGGCTGCCGCTATCTACCGGGACCTGAGTTACCATATTCCCGGTCTTCAGTACATTGATGTGTGGGAGACGCCTACGAGTGTTGCCAGCTATCCATTTGTGGTGGCTCGGGAGGTGGACTAATGGCTAGAGGTAAGCAGATGCCTGTTGGGAGTGAGCGTAAGGCGCCTAACGGCTATTGGTACGTGAAAGTACTATTGGCAGATGGTTCTACAGCTTGGCGCCTTAAGCATCATATCGCTATGGAGAAGTATCTTGGCCGCCCACTTAGAGAGAACGAGCGTGTCAGTTTTGTAACAGGAAACAAGGCGGACTTCTCTGAAGAGAACCTCCGGGTTACCATTAAGGGCAAGACTAGTAACACACGTCGTATTGCACAGCTCGACGCACGTATTGCTGAACTCATCGCAGAGCGCGATGCACTCATGGAGGAGGAGAAAGTATGAATAAGATCATTGCAGGAATTGCTAGCGCAGCTATTACTGCCAGCGTCGTGGGTCTGGCTACACCAGCTCAAGCTAGTACTCAGACAGGTTGGAAGGAGCGTAAGCTTGCGCAGACAGCTCTTGTGGAAGTCTGGCGCTATGGACTTGATCCTTATGACCGTGCCACAATTTGCTCGGGATGGCGGCGGGGCTTTACAGCTACCATTCTGGAGCAGATCGTTCCTGCTGTTATGGAGGGATCTGGCTGGCGTGTTGGCTACAATGATGCCCGATACATCACGATCAGGTTCTTCAACTCAGCTTGCTTCTAGTAATTGTAGACTCATCTTAGACTCAACTAGACAGCAGTGAGACTCGTATGACTTAGCTTCTACGACTCCTTATACGGGTAGATGTCTAAGAAGAATCTCATTGAGTCTCAAGCAAGTCTTATAGAAGGGATACCACAGGTGGGAAAGCCAGTACGTATTGTAGGGATAGATCCTGGAGGCACAACAGGCTTTGTTCTGGTGGAGATTGATTGGGAAAAGGAGAAGCTGGTCGTTGTGGAGTCGCAGCAGCTGGGTCCTCACCCGCATCATGATGAACTGTACGAAGTACTCACATTAGCTAATCCGGAAGTAATTGTGTGTGAGTCCTTCGAATATAGAAATGTCGCTCGGGCCGGCCTTGTGCTAGATTCTGTCGAATATATCGGTGTGACGAAGCTGTATGAGCAAGTGTACTCTGAGGGAGGTGTCCAGCTAGTCTTTCAGACGGCGGCCCTGGGGAAGGTGCAGCATGGTCGAGGACTAGTGAAGCCTGCCAATATTAGGAATCTGGGCCTGTGGTCTGTGAGCTCGGTGCACGCGATCGATGCTCTGGGTCATGTCCTGTACTATCTGATTACTAAGTACAAGTCAGAGCCTCTTGTGCTTCAGCTGTTGGAGAAAGGTTGGCGATAGAAATAAGCTAGGCCCCCTCTGAGGGAACCGAACGTTGCCTTCCCGTTACAACGTCCGATAAGAGGGGGCCTAGCCGTCTTGGGGTTATGTGTTATGCCCAATCTACATCGTAATCGGCATTGGATGATTTCGTTAATACCTGCCCTGTGGTTCCTCCAGCTGGCAGATGATCTGACTCACGCTGAAGCGCGCGTTCGAGCCTCTCTACCCTGTCCTGCAGATCTTGAATGATCTTGAGCAGGCTGCGGTCTTCTGGGAAGTTATGCTTAGCCACTTTCATCTCCTGCCACTACGAGCTTGATGTACTCTTCGCTCTCAGAGGTGGGAGGCTTAAGGTCCCAGCCAATGATACGAGTGTTGGCAGAATAGCCACTGGGGAAACGTACATCTTCGATCTTAACTCGACACCAGTCCCCCAAAGAGATGTCGGCAATAGTTCCCAGCCTGCCATTGAGTTCTAACTGGATGGTAGTCATAGGTGGCCGAACTCTCATCGCCTCCGCTGTGGTCTGGCTATCCAGAGTTTCCTGCTCGGAAACATCCCTATTACTAAATTCGATTTGAAGATCAGGCCAGCCACCAGTGATCAAGTCTGCATGAGTATATTTTGACATCGTCATACCCGCACCTTGACCACTGCCCGATCCCAATACGGTGACTGCGGCATCAGACACTGTCTCCGGGAACCAGTAGTTCGTAACATTGCCGGGATAGTCAAAAGCTATTTGTGAACTTGCTAGACTAACACCGACAGTATTATCTGTCACCAAGGCCTTGGAAAGATTACCATTTGCATCAATAACCCAGTCAATGTAGTATTCAAACCCGTCAGCGTAATTGACAAGATATTCAGCAGCCTTACCAAATGACCATCTATCTGCGAGCCACATATTCTCAGTACGAATAACTGCATTCAAAGGATCAAAAGAGAGAGCTGTATCAATATTGATATTAGCCCCTGTCTTGGCCTGCATGAAATTAATCAGATCAACAAGTATTTGACGTTGATCAATTTCTTCCCAAGAATAATCGTCCTCAATAAATTGCTTGTAAAGGAATGACTCAAACGTTTGTGCAGTGTACTGTAGTACTCGAGCTTGTGACTGGTACGTACGACTCCAGATAACACCACCCCAGACAATGACATCATCTCGTAGAACCCAAAGAGCATTCCTGCCTGGCGCAGTAAAATCAATAATGTTTTGGTTCCTAACAGTATTGCTACCATCTAGCCCAATACTAAACGTACCATTACCGGGCTTAGACATACGGCGACCTAAGTTCACGCCAAAGACAGACGGCTCTAGATTAACCTGATCTGTAAGAAGATCGGTAACAAGGTACTTATACTGGACCATGACTATCGAGCAATCCGAAGGATGACACGACCCGAACCACCAGCCGCACCTACACCATCTGCGCCTCCGCGACCACCCCCACCCCCACCAGTGTTTGCAGTTCCTGCAGTAGCAGCACCACCAACAGAACCAGCGCCGCCTCCACCAGAACCGCCTGCACCAGCAGATCCCGATGCGGCCCCACCACCACCACCACCACCATAAGTAGTAGCAGAGTTATTGTAGGAATTAGATACACCATTTCCCCCGGCACCGCCAGCAGTACCGGAAGCCGCGTTTGCTCCTACAGCTCCCGCGCCGCCACCGCCACCAGAAGCAGTTTGCGATGCATGACAGTTACCCCCATTATTACCAAAACCAGTAATGCCTCGTCCATACACACCGGTCGCAGCTGCACCACCACCAGAACCGCCTGTAGCGTATCCAAAAGCATAGTCGTAGACATTACCGCCCTTATCTCCACCTGGAACAATATAAGGGCCTAGAAGACTAAATCCCCCAGCTTGATCACTACCACCACCAGCTCCAACAGTTACCGTATGTGTACCAGCAGGCAAATACACCTGAGCAAGGACTGCGACACCGCCCGCTCCTCCACCACCACCCGCATATGCACCACCACCAGCAGAAGATCCACCACCACCACCACCACCGACAAGAAGAATATCGACCAGCCCAGCAGTAGCAAGGGTAACGGAACCAGAAGCCGTCCAATCCCAGTAATCATATGTGAAGCCGCCTGAGGTGTAGTTTCCAGTAGCAGGCGACCCTGTGCTACCAGATACCGAAGCTTTTGGGAAACCACCACGTCCCACAACCCAGGTATCCGTACCAGTCTTGAGGAACTGAATTGTCTCGCCTTGGTTAACTACAAGCGAAGCAGATCCTACAAGAGTTCCTGCAAACGACCAAGTCACGGCACCGGCGCCTGTAGTCACCTGAGTAATAACTGTACCCAGTGGATAAGGAACAGCAGCATTGAGAGGAAGCGTTCCCGTGCTGGCTGAGCCACTCGTACGCAAGATAATGTTGTTAGCGTCACCCAGAACGGGAGTGTCAGTAGTGCCCGCTACCGTGCGCATTGAACGTGCGCCGGCCCCAACCAAGCTGAAGACCACACGGTTGTCGGCAATATTAGCATCAACGATCGTAGTAGCCAGAGCAGCTACAGTTACGGTCGCAAGAAGCATTGAATTGGCCGGAGTGGCTGGAGCTGCCGGAGATCCCGAAGGAGTGCCCGTAACAACTTCCAGAGCCCAGGCATTTGTAGCTCCACTGACGTCCGCATCATATACTCGAGCCACAACAATGTCAATACGTCCGAGAGTAGCATGTGCAGCTGCAATAGCCAAGTTGGTAACTGACTCACTCAGGCACCAGTAGTAGCCCTGATTGGTAATCTCGTCGCCAAGAACATAACCTTGACCCGCAGCAACATCGACAGACATAGCTGCGCCAGCTGCACGCTGGGACACCAGCCAATGACCACTGCTAACGATGCCCTCACTAGCGATCAGCCCACTGATTGCCCCCCTCGCAATCTTCGCAGTGTGGTCCGTGCGAAGCTGAAGGAAGGCAGGTGGGTTAGTAACTGCCATGACCTCTCCTACCTGTAGGCCGATCGGGCAGTGCAGTTGAGCACTGGCGAACCGGATGATGTACCAAGGAATCGAATTGTGTTAGTGCCAGGTACGAGAAGAAACCAGGTGCTGGTATTAAGTAACGTACCACGCCTGTTAGTCGTACCATTAAGCATGATCGTCTTCTCACGAAGATCGACTGTAAGTGTATCTCCATCCGTCAGATCAATATTGAACTGGAGATCACCATCTGACTCGTTATGCATGATACGTGGATTAGTAACAGGACCTACAATTTCAAGAGTGGCTCCGCAATTCTTATTTCCACGATTGTATAGGACTGCAGCTCCTGTAGAATCGGCCAAACCAAATCCGAAAGGAAAACTAAGGTCGAATCCGAAGCCTGACTCTGATGTACCAATTTCAGCCGTATCTTCTAACAGATCGCCATAGATAGTAGGATCTTCCGCCTTAAGCTGAATCTGTACATTTACTATGCCATAGCTACGTGGACGCTCCCAGGCATAACGAACCCCATAACTCTTGCAGTAAATGATTCGTTCCTGTTGTCCTGGAGCCTTGAAATAGAACGGTTGAGCATCTGCAGAAGGTGCATAGTTACTTTTGAGCAGATCCAAGAAGTCATCAGTTACGTTAAAGATCGTACCTTCGAGAACAATTGTACGCATCTTTTCAAACGTTGCATCGACAAACCCACCGTCCATACCTTCACGTTCACGTTCGGTAATACGAAACTCGGGATTGTCAAGTCCTGTCACATTAGTGATATCAACGAAGGGATCATCCGAAGCAATAGGATCACCATTCAGAAGTTGCCCATCGGTACCGAACTGGAAGGTGTAATCATCGGTAAGCATTAGTTCCTCACCCTCATGGCGAACTCCCAGCCAAGATCGGCTGCATGCTTAACAGGATCGATCTCCTGGGTATGAATGGTAATGTCCTGCTGAATGACCTGCTGTGGTTCACCTGTGGAGTACGGCTGCGTAGTACCCAGCTGACCGTTGTAGTAACCTCCCATGGTACTTTCGACCTGAAGCATCTCATTCAGGCGACCCACCTCATCGCCAACAAGATTACGTCCATCACGAATAGCATTCACCAGGCCAAGAATGAACATTGAGCCAGCTTCGTAAGACTTACGAGAAGGCGACTGAATGTCGAGAACAGTCTTAAGAGCGGCAAGGATATCCTTACCCAGCTCCTTGACCTCGGCAATCGCTTCAGCCTTCTTGCTCTGCATGCCCTTGATAAGACCATTGACAGCCTGCGCACCGATCTTAGTCAGCTGCTGAGGCAACCCAGTCTCCGGATCCAGCAGCTTCTCAAAGTGCGTTTGAATAGCAGTAGCTGCTGCAGTGATCTGAATATTGATGTCATCGATCTGCTTCTGGATCTCGCCCTTATGCTTCTCGTAATCGGCCAGAGCTTGAGCCAACGCATCCTGACGCTGTTGCTTAAGGGCCTCCTGCATAGCCTGCGCAGCAGCCAGCTGACTTTCCTTATCGAGCTTAGCAGCAGTAAGGGCAGCTTGAGCTGCATCCATTGCGGCCTTCAGAGGAGCGACAACAGCCTCTTGAGCATCGATGCCTGGCTGGAAGTAGGCACTGTTAACGGTCTCTTGGAAGCCTGCAGTAAGATCATTCAGATTTGCCTGTAGCGCATTAACTTCGGCAATCTTTGCAGGATCGGCCTTAGCCAGCTGAGCGACAGTAGCTCCAGAGCCACTAACACCTGCAGCAATGAAGTCTTGAATAAGTGTAGGATCAAGTCCCTTAGCCATAAGCGTATTGATGTTCGCAGTAAAGGCTTCGAGATCCTTAGTACGCTTCTTCAAGCTCTGCAGGAAGTTACCGCCAGAAGTATCATTGGCGTAACTACGGAACCCAGATTCGATCTGCTCGAGGAAGCGATCACGAGTAGAGATCAGATCCTCCAGGACCTTATTCTCCTTATCGTACGCAGCCGTAGTCTTATTCAGAGCAGCTTCAAGTTGCGGAATGATAGTATCGAAGTGCGCATTGATAGCCTTGATAGAGGCCTCAGTCTCCTTGTCAAGACGATCGTACATATCATTGATAGCCTTCTGCTGATCTGCATAGGTCTCGTCCAACTTGACGAGCTGATCCTGCAAAGCCTTTCGCTGCTCATAGTACTGCACCAGCTGCTTGACAGAGGTCTCCAAGAACTCTCGCTCCGCATTACCCTGAGCAATAAGCGTCTTGCGAACCTTAGCAGAGATCTGCTCGGAATTGATTAGGCTACCGTAGTAGGTCCTAATAGATTCATCCAGCTGCTGGTACATAGAAATGGCACTATCGATATCGGAATCCTTGCCGAAGGCCTTTTCGATCTGTGAAGACTGACCAAACAGCTTCTGAGCATATCCGAACATATCCTTGTACGCACTACCGGCAGCTTCAAGTGCGCTCTTCAGATCATTGAGGGCCTGCTTAATACGATCCAGTTCCTGGTCAGCAGCGCTACTACCACCACCGCCCCCAGAAGTGTTATCGGTATCGTAATCATCGCCCCCACGGCCAGGACGATTATTAACATTGCCCGTGGTTGGATCCCAACCAGCATCGACAACTTCCATGTCAGGATTGCGAATAACCTGTCCGGCATAACCGCCAATAGCATTTGCCAATTGATTATCTGTCATAGCAGGCGCTCGCTGCACCCAATCAACATGGGCAATGAAGCTTACATCATCTGCCCAAGGCAAAGCATTGTACGCTTCAATAAGCTTGTTAAGACCGTCAATAGCCGAATTGACCACGTTCTGAAGAAGCGTTACGGCGCTATTGTACAAACCTGAAAGCATATCCGGAATGGAGGTAAAGAACTGCTGAATGCCCTTACCCACTGCCATGATAGCGTCACCGACCGGACCAGTGTTTTCGATGATCCAATCCCAGGCCTTCTTGATGTAAGTAAAGGCCCAACGAACAGCACCGATAATAATGTTGGCGACCATCTGAAGAACCTTGAATAGGATCTCAAGACCCTTCCAAGCCATAGAAATAGCTACGCCAAGACCCTTAATAATATAAGTGACTGCCGTAAGTACAACCTTGAAGACAGCCTGCAGATAAGCGCCTACAATCATAAGAATGAACTTAAACGCATTCATAAGTCTTGTAGGACCGCCAAGCATATCGACAAAGCCCTTAAGAGCACCCTTAACGGAATTGACAATAGTATTCCAAAGTTCCTTCAGCGTATCCACCAGATCAGATACAGCCTGTCGAACAACTGCGCTACGATCATAGATCAACTTGAACACAACTGCGATGGCAATAATGCCAAGCACTACAGCTGCAGCAATGCCAATGATCGGAAGTACGACAGCGATAAAGGGTGCAAGAGAAGCCTGCGCAAGTGTCCAGGCAGCAGCCATCATAATAATGGCACCCGTGAAGACTAGCACAATACCGATCAAGATGGAAAGCACGGCTGAAATGCCTACAAAGGCAACTATGGCAGTACGTACCGAAGGCGAAAGATTATTCCACCATTCCAGCAAAGCATTAAGGGCTTGTGCCAAAGCAAGCTTAATAGGCAGCAGTTGCTGACCAATAGTAACAGACATGATCTGATACTCGTTATTCAATGCCTGCAACTTGCCAGCAGGAGTATTGGCCATAGTAGCGTAAGCCTTCTGAGCTTCGCCACCAGCCTGACGAATCTCTTCGGTCAATTCACCCAAGAGGCCCAAGTTATCGTCAACGGCAAGGTTCATAAACCTCATAGCCTGGATATTTGCACCAGAGCCCTTGAAGATCTCATTCAGCTTCTTAGCAGCACCAACAGAGCCAAACTTTTCCAACTTCTCGCGCAGCTCAGTAACAATATCCAAGATAGGTCGGAACTTGCCGGAGGAATCCTCAACAGCAATGCCCATCTCCTTAAGTTCCCTAATGGCTGAAGGCTTAGAGAACATGTCAAGAGCTCGTGCAGCAGAAGTAGCGGCATTCGCAGTACTCTGGCCATTACGAGTAAGGAACGCCATCATACCTGCAAGGTCGGCGAAACTCTGTCCAGCCTTAATGGCGGATGGTACGGCTCGACCAATAACAGATGTGAACTCTTCGTAGGTACCGACACCCTTCTGAACAAGCTTGAACATAATGTCGCTTACCTGGCCTGCTTGTTCAACCGGCATCTTGTACGCATTAAGAATAGAGATCAAAGCTCTACCGGCAGTTTCCATATTGGTAGTGCCGCCGACAGCGGCCTTGCCGATGTCCTCTAGAAGCTTTTCGGCTTGTGGCGCATTGACATTGATAGAAGAGAAGATGTCGTACAGAGCCGGCTGAATCTGCTCAAAGGCTACAGGTACATTACGTGCGACACGCTTACCCATTTCACTCAAATGATCAAAACTGATGCCCGCTTGATCAACCTGAGTAAGAGTCTTGGCAGTTTCTTCATTGTAATCAACTGCTGCCGTAGTCATATTGTTCAAAGCATTGACAGCAAGAACACCTACTGAGGTAATACCGACACCGATAGAAGCTACTGCCGCACCTGCCATAAACTGATTCATAGCTGCTCTATGTGCAACTTTATCGAGCAACGCCAACTCAGCACCGAAAGCACGAACCACCCGGGAGGCTTCATCACGAGCTCGCAGGATCAGATACAACTCTGTCGTCGAGGGCATGTCACCTCCCGGGTGGTTTCGTCTTATTACGTTCGCGTTCTTCTCTGATGGCTACCGCTCGTGTTACCCCTCTGAGAAGGACTATGTGGTAATAGTCCTGATCGAGTAGCCCTCCTGCCCGAGGCAAGACCTTGAACTGCTTACAAAGGCTATACATGTCCATTGCGAATGCAACTTCATGATCTGCCTTAGCATCCAAGACCACGCTTGCCTCGATGCGGGCTGCTATTCCCCCTCGTCGAAACTGTTCAGATCGGCAATCAGCTTTTCGATCTCCGTACCGACCTTAGGATCGAGAGCAGCCATGTCATTGGCATTGTTGAAGTTCAGAGGAGTGACTCCATCTGAATGGCACAGATTGTGCTCAACAATGCAATGACGGAACTCATACGCATTCATCTCACGAGTAGCCATGACGAGCTCACCCTTGAGATCACCCTTCTTACCACCCATGTCGAGTGAAAGCTTGGTAAGCGTACGTCGCTCCATCTGCTGCCCATAGGTCATGCGACGAAGAACGACGTACGCCTCGGGAAGCGACTTGAGATCGAACCGCTGCGTTTCCTCAACATTTGCAACTGCGACTGGCATTTTGTCCTCCCTCAGGACGTCGTACTGTTAAGTGATGTTCGCCGACGAAGTGACGACGATGGTGAAATCCTTGCCGGCGGAGTCAATGACACCGTCATAGCTAACCTCAGCCCGAACCAGGTCACCCTGATTCGAAAGGCTCAGATCGTAGGAATCCTTGATAGCCCCATAAAGATCAATAGTGACCTTATCGTTGGCGCCCTGCGAAGCAATCAGCTTGATTGCCTGAGACGTCAGATTCTTAAACGTATCGTAATCAGTACGATCCGCAAAGTCCCGAGTAACCTTCAGCGTGGACGAATGCTCGCCGAACTTAATGAATCGAGCACCTCGACCCGTGCTATTCAGACGGAACTGAGCCTCGCCACCATCATCCCAGGTAAACTCGAACGTGTCACCATCGGTGACAGAAGTAGACGTAGGAATCTGGAGATCGTACTGACCAGCACTGAACGGAACCGTCGTCGGCCACGTCGGAGACAGAGCTGACTGAGTTGCCTCAGCAAGACCCGTAATCTTCAGCTTGGCCTTCATCACACCGTCGGTACCGACCGTAATCGTACCGCCAGTAACGACACAGCCAGTGTAACCGAAGACCTCACTATTACGCTTGACTGAGAGCGACAGAGTCGTCTTAGTAGCAGTGTTCACGGCCGACGAGTTCGGCGTGAAGGTATACACATACGGACCTGCACCCGACTTGACGAGCGTCATACGAGCTCCGTACAGGAAGTACGGAAGAATGTCATCAAGGACATCAAACTCGATCTCGCCCTCAATATGTGAATTACCAGGCCGAATATCAATCAGACCGGCATTCGCACGAATAGGACGACGCTTGACGTTATCCTGCGTAAACTTCAGCGACTCGCTATTGATCGGAACGAACTTCTCCGGAGCCACATAAGTACCCGCTGTGGTCTCACGCGCGACGCCCAGAACACCATTAGCGCCGATATCATTTGCCATTACTGATCACTCCCTTCTGCACTATTGCCGGCGCTATCGCCAGGCTCGCTATTGCTGTCAGCTACCGGGGCCCCCTTTGAATCAGAGACCACAGGGGCCGAATCCTCTTCTGTCTGCCCGGAGAGGAATTCCTTAACTGCGTTGCTAGGCTGCCCGCTCACCTTAACATCCTTGCGGCTCTTAAAGGCATCCTGGATAGAACGTCCATTAGCCGCGGCAAACGTGACCTCTTCATCTTCGGTCAGCTCATACTGACCATTCTCAAACACACCCAGCCCGTCGATAGTAAACGGAGTACCGTCCGCCAAGCTGAATGCAATTTTTGTAGACATCGTGCCTCCTAACTACTTGACAGTTGATACTTCGTTTGGCCCTTAAATGTAAGGCGGACTGCGCGCATAATTGAATTGCCCTTAGTTGCATAACCAGGTTCAACACGCGACACATAGCAATGAAGAACAAGTCCTCCTAGCTGAGCATCTTCGTGCAATACAGTTTCGATTGCGTCAGCAAGGTCCCCAGCCTCTTCAGCATTGTCCTGTGGTGATCCGAACACTGCAAGGTACGCAATGACATAACAAGAGATGTCAGCTTCAGCACCCCGAAAGGCGCTAACTAGCGATACATCCTTATCGCCCATTTCAACGCACACTGTCGGCGTCTTAGCAATTCTAGTCTGATCACCAAAAAAGATCTGCTCAATACCAAGAGCGACCTGATTAGTTTCCAAGAGCGTTTGAACGGCCTTGGCGAACGCCTTAGTTGAACCGGTAGGAGGCATTAGAGGGCCCTCGGCTTCACAGGTCCGCGGCCAGAGCCGTAATGATGTGCAACTCGCTCATCCAGCCAGTTCTTGAAAATCTGCTCGATGGCCTCTTCATCTTCAGATTGGATCATAAGGAAGGGACGAGCGGGGATCCTCATACCGACACCCATCGTCTGCATCCTAGCTTGGATGCGCGCAAGTGTTTCGGGACGAAGGCCACGAGACATTGGACCCATCGAACCTCGCTGATGAATAGCCCCGTACCAAACATTCTCCGGCAACCCAACAATAAACGCAGCAGACTTAGTAATAGTCCAAAGGTTAATATGTTGCGTAGCATGCATCAAGGCATGAGTAAGAAGAAGCGGATCAGTGCCACCAAAGTTCCACTGTGTCCGACGTACAGTCAAAGTAGATTCGGCCAACGGCGGCCACTTAGGACGTCCGCCACTAACGAAGTTCTCATAGAAGGATGGAATCATAACCTCTTTGACGGCCTGCTTCAAAGGCTCATGAAATGAGCGAATGTCAGCACCCAGACGATCAATCCTGGCAGCTGAGATACCTACTGAAGGTTCGATAGTAAGTGTGATACCCAGCGCCTGAGTATTAGCGCTAGTCAGATTGGGAAAGAACCTGAGGCCGGCAAGGGACATTAGAACACCTTACCCATGGAGAAGTAGGCAGGCCCAAGACTAGGATCCTCGTACGTAGGCGTCTCAGCCGAAGACTCGTCATTCGGATAAAATTCGGGAGTGGCGGGATTAGTCGCCTCTACAACCTCATCATCCGGATCAGTTAGAATAAGAGTGCCAGAAGCGAGACTGTTGAGAAGCATCTCGGACCTCTGGTACAGCCAACGACCGTAACTTGAGGTGTCCTCGTCTTCGGCATAAGTACGAAGGTACATCGCGGAGATATACCGCATTGCAATAATCTTGCGAACAAGACTAGGCGTTGTCGTATCATCCACCCACGTGGAGGTGTCGAAGACATTTGAAAGTCGCGCAAGGACCTCAATTGTCTCCGACACCTCCAAAACGCTCTCAATGCTAGCAATAGGCATCTTAGTCGACTCCGCGAACGGAGTGACATCATTGAGAGCGATGTGGGCCATTACCTACTCCTAGGACTTCGCAGCCGTAGTGGTAGGCTTCGCAGACTGAGCCGCGAGCGCCTCATCTCGCTCCGCCTCCGCCTGCTCGAGCGCAGCTTCGAGCGCAGCGATACGCTCCTGAGCAACGGCACTCTCGGCCGACTGCTCCTGAGGAGACAGTCGAGCAGGACCGATAGAACCCAGCTCAGCAAGGGCCTCCTTGTCCTCCTTGGAGAGGCCCTTCATGTCAGACACCTTTGTGCCTTCCGGGAAGTCGAGCACCGTACCATCGGGAAGCCCGTGGATGATGCGCGTAAGTGCAACGTCTGCCATGACTACTCCTAAGCGATCGCGGCCTTGATGACATATCCGGTGACGGACTTGTTGTAGTCACCAGACGCGGGATTGATCTCGACTCCGACCATCTTGAGGTCGTAGCGACGACGAACGCGGACAACATCCGACACTCGCCGCTCCTCGCGCCACCGATCGACGACCTGAGGACTACCACCGATGCCCCAAACGAACTCGTAGGCAAAGGCAGGAATCTTCATGCCGGGTCGCGGAGGCACCCAGGCAAGAACAATGTCCTTACCCCACAGGTATCCGACCGTCATGGCATTGCCGGCAGTACCGACAGCTCCCGTGGCGATACCGACACCAGGCACGATCACCTTCTGGAGACCCAGAACAGCTGCGATGATCTCGGGCGTCAGAACAGCACGCTCCGAGTACTTAATGCGCTCGATGAAGTCCGGATGATCCTCCATGGTCGACATCACCAGATAGGGGATGACAGCCACATTCGGCTCCATGAACACCTTAGCATGCACCGCACGAATGGCCGTCCGGAAAACTCCGATCGGATCCGAGTTGGCGTAATCATTGAACTGGGTCGTACCCGAAAGCGTCACACTGAGACCGCTTGCATAGTTGGCCGCAGTAGTCACCATCGTCTTGATGGCCTGCTCACGAGCGAGCATGATCTTGCTCGTGATGAGCTCGGTACCGTCGATAGCAGAGCTAAGCGGCGGATCCTCGTTCTCGACCTCTTCATCAGTGATCGCGATCTGAAGCGCATGCTCCTGAGCGTAGTACGTATCAAGCGAGAGCTTGATGCCCGGAATCTCATTCGCCTCAGTACCCGGCCCACGGAAGTCGCTCGTCTCAGGGAGCCACGCCTCACGGCCGAACACGCGATACTTATCCGACTGCTTCCTAACATTGACCTGCGGCACGAGGGCATCACCCACGAGACCGTTATTAGGCCACCCGACGGAGACGTCGGTGAGCACGGCATCGATGTGGACGTTGCCAGTGCCTGTCGGCTGGTAAACTGCCATGTCTTGTTACACCTCCCTTAGAAAGTAGCGCCCGGCGTGAGCAGGACGTCAATATGGTCACCGTCATTGGTAGCTGACGTAAGAGCGATACCGAACGTAGCAGCAGGCTGAGCGCCAGCTGAAGCACGGGTTCGCGTAACTGCACGAGCAGACGTGTTGTTGGTAACACGATCACCAACGGACACAGAACCGCCTGCAATGACTCGGACAATGCCCGCGAGGGCAACACCGATGATCGCCTTGCCAGTAGCAAGACGAGTCGTGTCAAGATCCTCCATGCAAATGCCCAGCGGCGTCAGAACGTTCGCCGTAGTAGCACGAGCGACCTGCTGAGTAGCCGAGATGACCACGACTTCACCAGCTGCATAGGCGGTAGAACCAGTTGCAAGAAAACCCTTGTTCAGACCGTAATTAGGACCGATCCCCATTTCTTCTTCCTCCCTTCCCTACTCGCCCAGAGCGCGAACGTCGCGCCGGTAGTCCTCGGCCAGCTCGGGGTGCTCAGCCGAAACTCGCAGCATCGCATCTCGAACAGACAGGCCCGGATTCTTCTCCTGGAGCTCCTTGACCTTGGTCTGGAACTCGCTCGCCTCGCCACTACCCTCAGACAGGGGCTTCTCGCCACCATTCTGACGGGTACGACGCTCGCTGAGATCGATCACGTTGCTAGCAACCAGATCCTTGAACGGCTTCACGATCGCCTCGTGGAACCGCACCGGAACCTTGGTCAGGGTCTTCTCGATCTCCGACAGCGTAGCCGGCGGAATCGCAAAGCCCTTGCTCTTCGCAATGTCGCTAATCTCAGACAGGGTAGTTGCGATCTTCTGCTCATCCAGAGCCTTCTGCTGGCTCATGATGATTGTGTTCTGACGCTCGAGCTCACCAAGCAGAACCTGGATGCCCGGGTTCTCCTCGGCCAGCTTCTTCAGAGCCTCGGAAGCGGCGATAGACGCAGGCACCGCATCGGCACCCTCATCCTCGTCACCATCCTCCTCCGGCTCCTCAGGCTCAGCATCAAGCTGCGTGTCGATGGCAGCGTAGATGTCCTCATCACTGGCATCGTCAGCGAGCTTGAACTTTGCGATATACTTCGCACGCTGAGTGGGATTCATGCTTCCTCCATTCGTTTCGCTAAGGCTGCCAGCGTGAGAGATCACTTCTGACATATTGATGGGGGCGATATCTTTCAAGAAGGGACGATTGGTCAACGCGCCCCCGAACAGAACATCCTGGAACTTCTGACCAGTCTTAGGATGCTCCCACTCGTCGATGAACTCAGGCGAGAAGTAACGGTACTCCTTGTTCTTAATTGCCTGAGCTGCAGGAGGAGTGAGCTCAATATTTAGCCAGAGGCCATCTTGACCTCTATCTTCAGCTGACTGAATCCAGCCCGCTGCCTTACCACCATATTCCTTATGGTCGTAATCGATATCGAGGTCAGTTCCGCGAACGCGGTTATTAACATTGTCGGCGAACCTTCTGATTCGCTCAGGACTAAGGTCAATCTCGCCAAACACAGGATGGTTGTACTTGCCAATAGGCATACCCTGAAGTGTAAGAAGGTTTGATCCTTCGTCAAACTGGATACCGTCCAGATCGACCCAGAACCCCATCTTATTGGCCATTCTGACCTCCTCTCGTTGAGTATAGCAGCTTCCTATAAGGGAACTACACGCTAGAAGATATAACAGTAGGTAGTTAGCAGCCGGGCCCATCCCAATGGTGCCGACCGCCTCGGGCAACGACCTCTAAGAAGCCGATATCTTGCCAGTATCCATGCCATTCATAAATTGGAATAGACTGAAGATGTTCTCGAATCATTCGCGCTTGCGGACGAGGCATCCCAAAATCTACAAGACGATCCGCAACCATATACGGAAGACTATCGTTCCAGGCATTATTCAAGAATTGCCAACGTCCTGAAGCTGACGATGATGGGTTGCGTGCACCCACACCTGACTGCCGCTCAGTAAGTGTTCCGCCACTTTCACGATCTAGAACACAAGCTGCCCAGGACTTAATATTGTCTGGAAACGTCGCTGCACGCTCTACAATTATTACAGCTCGAGAACTTCCCCGACCTGGCCTCTCAAGGAATTCTTGCCTCTCTTGTTCCGCCTGTGCGGCGGCCTGTCCTATTAACGGGATCGGTGGCGTATCGGCCACTGGTGCAGGTATAAGGATCATGCTCGCTGCGAACAGTACGGGTACGATCACAAGGTCTCCCTTGTAGTAGGTCGCCACCCTCACATCGGGCGGCCTGCTTATTAAATTATAGCATATCCACTAGAACCTTATCTACGGGGCTTCCTAAGAGGCTTACCGTCAGGACCATTATGACGAATACCATTTTCGTCAATACCCAACTTCTTAATAAGCCTATCGACATCGGCTTGCGTAGTTCCCGGAGCAAGCTCCCAATGCATGTAATCCTTAGCTCGCCAATCGCCACCCCAAACAAGAATGGGATACACAGTCTTGAGCCATTCGATCTTAGCCTTGTTCTCAGGCTTCGCAAAGAACTTAGCTCCAGCACTAGAACTCTGCGCACCCTCTTGAGACCAGTTAAGATCAATGGCAGTACCTGATGCATGATTAGACCAGGCATTAGCATTCCGTGCGGGGCGATAATTATACGCACCATCATCAACAGGCTTCTTGTCATTGTCCAGGGTCTTCACCCAGTCATCATAATCATTCGCCAAAGCGAGAAAGATTCGAATGACAGAACAACGCATAGTCAATCGACGATCAACCGTCGGAATCTGCTTTGTACACAGAAGCTTCGAGCCCGGGGTCAGTACGGGCCAACCATTCAGACTCTTAGGCATGTGGTCCCTCCTCTGTGGGATCCGCATCTGCAAGAAATTGCTTTTTCGAAGGGCCGGCTCCGAGCCATGGAATATAGGCATTGAGCCAATCATTCACGCCTGGGACAGCCATAATACGCGTGACAGCCCCAGAGACAGCAAGACCGACAGCGACTGCTCCAGCCTTCTGATCAGCGCCCGACGCCTCCACAATAAGAGGCGCCATTGCAGCTAGACCTACACCTGCCTGAAAGACAGTACGAATCGTAGTCTGCCAAGGATACTTACTCTGTGTCGCTTCCGGAAGTGGAATCTTCTTTGCCATGCCTGTGCTCCTCCTCTTCATCTTCTTCCCACTTATGTCGTAGGTAACCGCCAGGACCAAAGAAATAAGTTATGACGACAAGCAGCGCGGTGCCGACTGTACCCAAAAAGGTGGCAAGTGCTTGCTGAAGCCCGTCATTCATCTCGCCCCCTTAATTTTGGCATACCTACGATCATTGGCCTCTAGGAAGTAAGCACCTCCGGCCATCATTACTGCGGCCAGAGAAAACCAAATAGCCTGATCCGCTCCTGCTGCGAGAAAAACAAACCAGGCCCGTGTAAGATAAGTGGCTACAACCCCCAGCAGCCCAAACTCTATGACTCGCTGATATTGACCTATCCATCCGACAATAAGAAGAATAGCTGACGCAATTGCAGTAATTCCCAACACGATAGACAACGGGTACGTAGTACCTCTATCCATGCCCCGGAAGTTAGCCTGTGCGACGATAATCATCGTTAGGACCATACCCAAGAGGAACGGCTGGAATCTACGTCCAAAGAACCGCGGATTTCGTCCCCCGCTATAAACTCTCATGGCCGACCCCTATGATCAAAGCCGGCATTCTTGCCAGGAGGCGCTACCTTAGGAACAGGCGCTTGCTTAGGCATACCGGGCTTAGCTGGATCCTTGTTCGGATCGATCGTGCTTGTATTACTAGCACCAGCAGTAGATTCCGTCCCCGGAGCCTGAGGTGTTTCAACCTGTCGAACCGTATCCGGATCCTTGATAGGCAGATCCATTTCATCACGCATCGAAGCCTCGAGCGGATCATCAGGCTCAATGACCCGCGCACCGATCATATTCCTGAGCGCGAAGCTCATCTGGCGCCAATCCTCGTACTCACCAATACGGCGCGCCTTAAGCTTGGGGAACTTTGTAATGTCCTTGCCAAAGTTAAGTCGCACAAGCTCCGGAATGAAATGCTTGTTGTGCACGGAGCAAATGATATCAGCAATGTAACGAGTCGCCTTAAGGAAGATGATCTGCTGATCGCTATTAGAGATGTCCTCACCCAAGATGCTCGCCAGAATCATATCGTTATGATGCTCGACAGACTTCAAAGCATCAACGACATTGCCCTCAAGCTTGAGGAAGCAGACTTCCCAGTTAGGCGGAACAACAACATGAGCACGCTCGTTCGTACGCAGATTACGTCCAAGGTTATTCGCCGTGGCCTTATCCGTCGCTGTAAAGCCGACAGGAAGCTTAATCATAGGCACACCAATACCGTGACGCTCTTTCTGGATCGCGTCGATCTTGTACAGCTGCTGAATGTAATACCAATGCATGTACATCGCACGCAGAGCCGAGATACCCTGAATATTGCCCGCTTCCATATCAAGTGTGAAGACCAGAAGCTTTTCGATCGGAATCGTAATATCGACATTACGATCCCACTCAGCCGGCGGATAGAAGACAACCTCTTTAGGCCCGCCATTATTATCGAAGACCCACTTCTTGACATCCATGGGATGCCTAGGAGCGAACTTCTTAATGACAATTCGCTCCTTACCTTCGATCTTCATTGGCGTCCAAACCTTCTCGAACATGTAGTAACCGAAGTCGACCATAAGCAAAGTCTCCGTCAGTGTCTGCATCATTGAGTAGGTCGGATAGTCCTCATAACACGACCAGACAAATTCGGCAATCTTCTTATCCTCGTCGGAATCAGAAGCTGGCTCGACGAACCATCGAGCTGCCAGAACAGGGGTCTTCAAGAGTCGAAGTGCACCTCGAACCTTGCCATTACTACGACGCATCTTATCGTACGTCTCAAGACCTCTGTACCCCAGAAGGTCTCGGTTATATTCGACACGCGTCATAGAAGTAAAGGGAGATGGCGACGACGAACCCAACTCAGTGTAGTTAGGCGCATCAACTTCGGCAAACTTACGTACACCATCAACAGAACGATCGGCAACTACAATGAACGGTTCGCCATCGTTCTCAACGACCTCAACAATCTCGTAACGTTCGACCAGCTCTGTAACAGAGATAGGTGCGAACGAAGGCTCCGCGGGCCCTTCCTCATTCAAGACCACAGGGGCAGCCTCACCGAAGCCCAGCCATTCTCGTACGCCCATTAGAATGAGTCTCCCATCATGAAGTACCCCTCAGTACCGGATCCCTCGTATCCGATTCCTGCACCAGCCAATTCCAGATCAACCTCGGGACGGTGATCGTCAAACCTTTCGTACGTCTCAGCTTCGGGCTTGAACACACTATCCATGGCATCGCCAAGACGGTATGTTGCGCCGAGCTTATAGACGTGCATCAATCCATATCGAATAGCGTCAGTTGCGTGATTCTTGGTCTTGTTATCGCCTTCTGGGGCATTCTTTCCGTTGTGTCCTTCAGGCGCACGGTAGTTGTTGAATTCGTCGATGGTGTTGACGCAGCTGTAGTCAACGAAGAAAGCGGGCTGGTAGATAGGTCCTCCGAACTCGTCCTCTCCAACTTCACGCTCGAAGAAGGATCTAATGAGGTCAATGCCTTCTCGCCATCCAGATGTCGCCCTTCCACCTTGCGCCTCCTCTGATCCTGACTTGGCTCGCGGGTCTGCCCAACACGGTACCAGATCCCGCGAGACTTTCGCGACCGCTTCGGGATCTGCCGCATCTGCGAACGCCATGTCAAGGTGATACCCCTTAGGATTCTCGCGACCGTTCTTAATGTAGCTGATATGCTTCTCCACAGGCCAGACAGCTTGATAATGCTCACGCCAGACAAAAATCTCATCCTGTGGCGAAACCTGAAACTCGATCCAGGCAGATGGATTAGTGTAGCCCCAGTCAATAGCCATATAGTTCGGCCAGTCAGGACGGAACTCATGTCGACGCACATGAGTCGACACATCCCACTCGGGGAAGATCTTGCCAGAGAACGAACCGAAGTCGGCGCCAATCTCCTGAAGGAACGTCTCCGGAGTCATAGTCCGCTTCAGCAGCAGAATCTCCGGGTCGTTCTCACCTTCGGGATACACAACAGGATTTGCCCAGGACGGGAACTTCCAGCTCTCGTAATCGGGCATCGTTGGATCTTGGCCGAACATCCAGTTATGGTAGAGCCAATTGTAACCCTCAGGAGTCGTGGGGAAATCGGCGCCACCTCGACGGTCTGCGAGTGCGGGGCGAATGAATCGCTCCCACGTTTCCTCTTGATGCTTGGCGGCCTCAGACATAATGACCCAGTCGAGAGCGTCGCCGACGAGCATATCGGGGTGATCTGCGGAACGAACATACAGATTCGTACCCCAAGGGAACTCGATGAACATGCTGCCTGAGCGCTTGTTATACGACTTCCGGATACGCTTGTCGCGTCCCAGACGCTGATTGACGATCAGATCGTTCCAGATAACACGGAACTCCTTCTCACCCAGATCGTACGTAGGACCTACGATCCAATAGGTACGATTCGGAATGAAGAGCTTCGGCTCCAGATCAGTTCCGGCCATCTTACTCTTGCCAAAGCGGCGACCGCAGTTGGCAAAGCGAAAGCGCGCCTTCGAGGTATGAAACGAGCGCTGCGCCTCTGAATGAGGCGTGTACCCGATCTTCTCGAAGTACGCGAACTTGTCGATGACCTTGATCTCGGACATGTTATCGTGTCACCTGCTCAGAGGTTGCGACTTCGAATCGAAGTGCCTCGATGAGCTGGTAGACCTCTTGATATGGCTTCGTGCCGAGGTACCCAACAATGGCATCAAGCAACGGTACAGAAATAACTCGAGCATCAGTCGTAGTAACCTCAGGCGTAGCCTCAGGTTCCTCAACCTTAGCGTCAACATCAACATCAACATCGGACATTCTTACTCCTCGGGAAGAGTCGCCCAGGGAAGTCCTGAGACGACGGTTGGATTGATCTTACTGTTGAGCTCTCCCTGCAGACCACCCTCAATGGCCTCCACATCAAGCTGTGCCTTCACCCACTCGAGCACAATCTCCTCAGTCAGCTGCTCAAGCGGAACGAAGTCAGGATCTTCAGGATCGGGGTTGAACCCCACAGATCCGTAGGCCGTGGCAAGCTCGTTATCCTGCTCTGCAAGAACTCGCCAATGAGCCTGAGTAACTGCGCCATCGACAACTTCATAGTCAAGACGCTCGATCTTCCACGTAATAATAGCGGTCATGTTATCTCCTAGTTATCCAGCTGCTTAGTTACACCAGCGACGCGGCCGTAGAAATGGGTACCATCATACCAGATGTCCCCATCAACAGGAGACGTCGGAGCAGTTCCTGCGGCAAGGTTCAAAGACGCTCGACTAGTAGTCGAAGCTGCGATCTGAACCAAGCCAGTACCACCAGCAGGATTCACACCGATTCCAAGATAGCCGCTGTTAGTCAGTCGCATACGCTCGGTCAGGGACGAGGCGCCGTCCTGAGTCGTCAGCCAGATGATGCGCCCTGGCATGTCGTTGGTACCTGGTGTACCATCAACTTCAAACGACATTGCAGCCGAATCAATCCAGCCTGCACCATCGTAGCCCTTGTGGACAATATAGCCAAGGGTATCACCACTGCTAACAATAGTAGGCGACGCCTGGGTGCCACGCGAACGTCGAAGCGTGAACTGGTTGTACGAAGTTCCCGACTCGCTCCACACACTCTGATTGAGAGTGGAGTCAGCACCCTGCACCCAGAAACGACCACCGCCATTAGCATTACCTACACCCAGTGTCCCAGTGAAGAGGCCATTAGCAGAGTTGTCCAAGGTGAGTGCGAGTGCACCTGAAGCGCCGGAGCGCAACTCGAGCGGCGTATTGATAGCCCGAACGATGCCCGAACCGCCAGAAGAGTAAAGCTCGACGTACTGTGTAGGCGTACCAATACGTTCTGCACGAATTGTCCCCGCCACATGCAACGGAGCAGACATCGAAGTAACGCCAATACCCAGATTACCTGAAGAATCCAGGAACATACGCTCATTAGCGCCATTCGTAAAGAACCGAATGCCTCGCGAAGTATCGCCACGCAGTGCAAGATCAGTAGCTGAGCCAGAACCACGAACTGCCTGATCCGTACCTACAGAGCCAAGGAATCCTGCAGCACCGTTCCAGAAGGTAATAAGCTGCTTACCTGTAGTTGCAGTATCGATACGAATTGCACCAGCTACATGCAGTCGCTCTGTAGCACCTGCAGTCATTCCCAAGCTCAGGCCCGTACCGTTAAGAATGCCTACCGGAGAACCTGAAATACTGAACCACACGTTGCTCTCTGAGCGGATACGAAGATCATCCGTACCAGCAGATCCGTCAATGCCGATCGTACCAATAAAGGCCTTAACAGTACCAGCCGCATTGTAGAGACGGATCTGCTCGTTACCGACTTCCTGAATCTCTAGCCGGGCAGTAGCAGGCGTACGACTAATACCAACACGACCCGCTTGATCGATTCGCATACGCTCCGTGAACGACGCAGCTCCGTCAGCCGTCGTAGAGAAGGTAATGCGGCCAGGCATATCACCTGATCCTGGCGTTCCATCTACTGCGAATTGAATCTGCGCCGCAGCTCGATACTGAAGCCCGTCCCACGCGCGACCCTGAATGTTGCCAAGCGCATCGTTAGACTGAACAATAGCCGACACACGCTTCTTCTCGAACATGAAGTACGGCGCGGTCGCGTCGTTCGTAAGATTCCGCATCGCCCACTGAGGGCCGTAGGCGCTTACCGACTCACCAACAAGGAACGGACCAACACCGGACTCAATGGCAGGAGTGCAGTTAATCCCCACATCGCCGGCAGAGGTAATACGAAGCCGCTCCGTGCCACTTGTGTAGAACGCCCAGTGATTGTTCGTGAGGTCGTAAACGGCAAGAGTCGCGTCGAACGTGAGATTCGCGTCGTTGTTCATCCGGTTAATGACGAACACCGAGTCAGAGCCGTCCGCATCGCGAACGTAGGTTCCGAGCATTGCGTGCTTGCCGGCGCTCGTGGCACCGTTCTTCAGGATGACTCCTGCCGTTGCGTACTGAGTCCCAAGCGTGTTCTCGAACACACCGATGCCGCCATTTACGTCAGCAGCAGCAACGTGCAGCCTCTTCGAAGGGCCTGTCGTGCCGATACCGACATTGCCTGACGCATCAATACGAAGACGCTCAGAGCCACCCGTAGCTACCGCCAAGATATCTGCACCAGGCCTGTACAGCCCCGTATTAGTATCTGCGGAGAACGAGATCGACGGTGCGCTTACCGTACCATCACCATGCAGTACAGTACTACCCGCAGCAAAGGTGGCCGCCGGACCCGGAAGCGAGATATCGACATCATATACGATACCAGCGACTTGGATGCTCCGCACCAACGCTTCAATAGTCAGCGCGCTGCTCATTAGAACACCTGCTCCCAGACACCCGTCATCCACGGGATGTCGTCGCCGCCGCTATTCACCAGGAACCACTTGTAGATGCAGTTCTCGACAGGCACCGTATTCGACTGCGTTTCGGTCAAAGCGATCGTAACCTGCCGAACGACGGCACCCGCTGTGATGCTACCTGTGAAGGTCGCCACGACAGCCAGCGTATCGCGATCGTAGATAACCAGGCTGGTAGAGTAGCCCGACAGATTAAGCAATGCCCCCGATGAGTCCCGGACAGTCCCATAGATCGTAATAGCCTTGCCCTTAGTGGCACGGATATTAAGAACTGCGTCCGAGATATCGAGTGTGGACATTACGCATGGTCCTCTACATATGCAATAACGCCTGCAAGCAGCTCCGACACCGGATCGTCAACGAACGGATCGTCACCCACACGTCCGAGGATGCGCTCGACAACGTACTTCTGAGCATCGAACCGAAGCCGCTCATTAGTTGCGTGCGCAGCAGTCTTGATGATCCCCATAACGGCAGTATCAAGGTTCTCACGGAACAGCCTGCGCGCTCGCAGCTCGGCACTCTCGGTGGGGTCAAGTGACCGCTCCATCTTAAGTGCCTCGAGATCAGATTCGGTGATAGCAGTCAGATCGTCGCCGGGACCCGAACCCTCAGAGTCCACAGGGTCGTCATCTCGCCTCATGTGAATCACCTCCTTAGGCACTCATTATATAACTGAAGCCCCCGCTGACCACCCGCGACAAGATATAAAGGTAACCCTAGACCTCAGCCCAACGCCATCCGCCATGCCCAGTATAGGTCTGGGGCTCCGCAGTTATTTCGCTGGCGCCATTATAGTAACGAGCCTGGACCTGACCTGGATCGGGATCATCCAACGACAAGATGACGGCCTGCCGCACAATATCATCCGCACCCACTACACGAATGTGGTGACCCACGTGCGGCTCTGGCCTAGGCACTTGGCGTCCCAGAACCATCAATATACGCACCCGCACCATTAGCATTCACCAGGCGAATACGAACATCGTATTCCTGACCGTTGATCAGAGTCGAAATCACTGCAGGACTCGTGCTACCGGCACTAGCCCAATCGTCGAATACAGCACCTTCCCATGCAGGAGCGATAGCGTACTCGCAATCGGTAATAGCTGAACCGCCCGTCCAGTCAGCCGTCCACGCAACTGACAGCTCTCCGTCACCTGGAGTAACACTGTCGATCGTGGGCTGCGCAGGAACCTGAGATGCCGTGTCCGCAACAGTAATGGCCAGCTCAGCACTCTGCGTACCATTACCCTCTGCCGTTACCGCACGGAATCTGACCGTGTACGCAGTATCATAACTGAAGCCTGCGATCATGGCACTACCTACGCCTACCTCACCATCATAGTCCAGCTCGTAGGTATCGACAGGCGTCCAGCTGCCAGCATCGACCTTAGCCTCGATATCCGTAACCTCATGGCCGCCATTATTTGTCAGACGGAAGGTGAAGTTCAGTTCAACCGTGGCATCCTCCTGCTCACCCTGATCAATAACCGTCAGGTCCTCGAGCGCGAAGGGTACGGAGTCCTGAATGAACAGAAGGCCGTACTTCGAGTACTGCGTGGATCGCGTAGCTGCGAAGGACGGTCCATGCCCGAAGGCCGCGGTAATGTTGTCCTGATCGACTACCGTCAGGACGCGCGCGAACCTAATTCGTGCGCCATCACGATTACCACCTCCGAGCAGAACTCGAATGTTCATTCCCACCTTGACTGGCAGTGCCATGTTGGTCACCTCCTCCGTTGCTGTGCCTTGCTTACCTCTAATATACCTGCTGAGCAAGCGGGACCTCAAGTTAGGTTATATAACGGTATAACTTGAGACTGTCTCTTATACACATCTCCGAGCCCACGAGACTCCTGAGAATCTCGTATGCCG
>ERZ761594.171-NODE-171-length-29512-cov-5.250569_pt1 | contig 29512 bp, 44 predicted proteins | sample MGYA00511036_ERZ761594 | MGnify/ENA primary metagenome ERZ761594 (study PRJEB28899, sample SAMN03785561) | bioreactor sludge metagenome | biome: EBPR Sludge; feature: EBPR Bioreactor; material: 0.22µm filtered reactor supernatant | place: Saint Lucia: Queensland... | reverse complement strand
GCAGCGTACTGGCTGCCGACGTCATACTCGCGGGCGCTGTCGAGGTAGCGCACGGTCAGCCGCCGGGGCAGCTGGCTGTCGACCTCGCGGCTGCTGGCAAGCTGCACGCCGGCCTGCTGATCGGCGCCGCGCGCGTCGAGGTCGCCGGCGGAAATGGTCGCCACCGAAGCCCCGCCGCGCGGCTTGAAGGTCAGCTTGTAACCCCGTTGCACGACATCGAACGGCCATGCTGCCTGCAGCGGCTCCAGGGCGCTGCGCAGCGTGCCGATGCTGCCGATGCGGTAACCGCGCACGCTGCTGGTCAGGGCGCTGACATCGATGTCGCCGGCGCTCAGCAGCCCGGATTGCAGGCACTCGGCAGAGACCACGTCAGACAGTGCGACCGGCACGCCGGACGACGAAATAATGATCCGAGCTGCCGTGGTGCTGGCCTCCATCGCGGCGATAAAGCCGCTCTTGAAGACGGTCAGGGCGGACCACACGCCGTAGGCAGGCATATTGAACGTCTGCCAGGTGATGCAATCGCGCGAAAATGCCGCCGGCGTGGCGTAGGCCGTAGCGACGAAATAGCCACCGTAAACCGCCACCTCTCGATAGTCATAGCCGTTGGGAAACGAGCGCGCGGTCCAGGTAATGCCGTCTGGCGACGTATTGCACGAGGTGTTGCCGACCGCACAGAACAGCGCGCCATTCCAGACCACACGGTGCCAGCTTGCCGAGCTGGCCATCGTGTGCTCGACCCAGCTCAGTCCATCGACCGATGTCGCGCAGATGTTGGTGCCGGAGGCAACGGCACAAAAGACCGAACCATTGTGCGCGATGGTTTTCCAGTTGCGGCTGTTGGGCATTGCCCCGGTCGCCCAGGTGATGCAGTCGGACGATGTACAGCAGACGGTGCCACCCGTCGGAATGACGCAGAACTTGCCGGCCCCCCAGCACGCCGCGGCATACGACGAGCCGGATGCCGGCATCCCAGATACCGTCGAAAAACTGACACCATCGTCAATCGAAAACCGACAGGAGTTGTAGCTCGAGATGATCAGGAAGATGCCGCCGCCGTAGGCGATGTCGTAATAGGTGGAGTTGGTGATCGAGCGCGCCGTCCAGTCGTCGCTGTTGTTCGTGGTCGCATACTGGCTGGACGAAAAAGCCGTGGCGATTGCCACAGCGGTCGTCGGCGAAGCGGCCATCGCGCCCCACTGCTGCGACGACGGCAAGGTCCTGGCCACGGCTTCAGCCGACAGCACGCCAGCTGTGTACACCTCCGCCTTGATCTGCGCCCCCATCAGGCTGTTGGCGTACTTCTCGAGCGCCAGATCCTCGAACACCAGGTAGGCCAGGCCACGCCAGGCGGGCGTGTTGGCGGCGCCGAGCGTCGCCTGCATGCGCGGGCTGGCGCCCTGGCTGTCGGTACCGGTGTAGAGCGTCCAGCCGGCGGCTGCCTGGTTGCTGGCGGCGATGGTGTTCGGGTCGCTGGAGCCGGCGTCATAGACCAGGTCGGCCCTGATCCACAGCCGGCGGATGCCGACGATCGGCCCCTTGCAGAGCGCAACGGCAAATGTCGCGCTGTAGGTCGTGGTGCGCGTCGTCGTCTTGGCGCCGCCCTTGCCGCCGCTCTTCTTTTTCTTGACCGTCGCCTTGTACCGGTTGTTCTCCAGCCAGAAGACGTTGCCGACCACCGATACCGTGCCGTAGACGCGCGGCACCGTGGCGCCGTAGGTACTGGTCTGGATGGTCAGGTCGTCGAGCGTCGGGCCATTGACCGTCGGCCCCTTCCCAGGATCGATCAGGCCGCCGAGCGAGAGGCCGATCTGCGCGCCTAGGAAAGGGCCGACCGGGGTGAAGAAGCCGACGACGCCGCCGGCGACACCGCCGAGAATTTGCCCGGCGCTGCTCACGACGTCACCCCGACAAAGCGGTAGACCCGCACGATGCGCGCCCGCCAGGTCGCGTCGACGTCATGCTCGCAGCACAGGCCGGGCGATGCCCAGGCATGGATCATCGTCTCGCCGGCGAGGATCGCCACGTGCTGCGGATCGCCATTGAAGCGCATCAGCAGCACGTCGCCCGGCTGCGGCCCTGCGTCATCTGTCACCCGCTCAAGGCAGGGCTGCGCATCGAGCATCGCCTCCAGCATGCCGTGAGCTGGCCGATCGCCATACCCTTCCTGGTCGATCACCGCGCAGCCCAGCGCGCTGGCCACCTGCACCGCCACGCCGGCGCAATCGAGCCCGACGCCCGGCTGCCGGCCCTGGTGGCGAAACGGCGTGCCGACGCAGGCGCGCGCCGCGGCGATGATCTCGTCGGCGGTCATCAGCCCTGGCCGGCCTGGGCATAGACGCTGCCGGCCGGGATGTAGGGGAAGCCGCCGAAGTTGGCGATGTTGTTGTAGGTCGCCGTGCCATTCCAGCGCGCCTGGCAGTCGGCCATCCGCTTGCGGCAGCCGCGGGTCATCGTGTAGGCGTTGCCGACCACCGGCAGGAAGGGGAATGCCTCGAATACCTCGATGGTGCCGTTGGCGAGATGAATCTTGATCTCCAGCGGCTTGTAGCCGGCGTTCGGCCCGGTGGTGAATTGGATCGTGCCGGCACCGAAGACGTCGGCGGCTTCGCCGCGCGCCGTATCCTGGAAGCGTGCCGAGCTGACCACCCCGGTCAACGTGCCGGTCACCGTGTTGGCCGCCACCGGCACCATGCAGCCGGCGTAGGTCTGCGACAGGAAGACCTTCGGGCACTGCGCGCCGAAGGTCTCGCCGACCGTCTGCCCGAGGGCATCGACCAGCGACAGGCCGTCGATCCGGTAGCGGTCGTCGCGCAGCGTCGTAGCGCCGAATATCCCCTTGCTGACCTCTTCCTGGTCTTCTACCGGGATCGTCCAGGTGGTCGCGAATCCGTAGACGCGCGCGCCGTCGAAATAGCCGCTGGCGACCATGGCGCGGCTGACGCCCGCGGCGCCGGCGATGCCCTCGAGATCCATGCTTGCCGGGGCGAAGCCGTCGGCGGCCGAGTAGCCGGTAAACTCATAGCCCGAGGTGCTGGCATACACCTGGCCGCCAGCCATGACCAGGTCGCGCGGGTGGTCGGTCAGGCGGATCGTCGCGCCGCTGAGCGGCACGATGCGGCAGCAGATCACGCGGTAGCGGTAGTCGGCGACGACGGACTTCATGGCGCGAGCAGCTCGACCAGCTCGACGTTGTTGAGCTGGCGATGGTTCGGCGCCATCTGGTCGATGTCGAGCGCGGTATCGAAGCGCACCGGGATGTCGAACTGGCAGCCGCCGGTGATCACGTCGGCCGGATGGCTCGGCGCCGGGCTGATCGTCACCCGTCCGGTGGTGGTGTCGACACTCACGCCAGAACTGAGCAGCACGCCGTTCTTGGCGACCAGCACCGTGCCGGACACCGGCTTGAAGATGGTGCGGAAGGGCCGTCCGATACCCAGGCCGGCGGCTGACTTGCCATACTCCTTGCGCAACTGATAGACGCCGCTCGACACGTAGAGCAGCGCCTGGTCGTCCTTGGTCGGCGCCGAGCGCCCGTCGCCCGCGGTCGTGAAATCGTCCAGCGCCTTGACGCGAAACCCCGCGAACTTGCCATAGCAGCGGTGGTACAGATCCAGCACCTTGGCGCCGATGTCGGCGCGCTCGGCGCGGAAAAGCAGCCGGAAGCGGCGCACCGGATAGGGATGGACCAGCTTGCGGTACTCGCCGCCGCCGGCGGTGCGGGTGATCTGCACCTCGTACTCATCGGCCCACGACGAGCCATAGGAGATCGCCGCCGAGATCCGCTGTTCGAGAAACTCAGCCATAGCGGCGTGCCCTGTCGAGTGCCGTCAGCGCCTCGCGGGCGCCCTGGCCGGCCGCCCGGCGCACTTCGCCGAGGTTGCCGGAAGCGCCCGAGACATTGACCGTGATATTCACCGCGCTGCCGCCCTCGCTCTTGACGCCCAGGCGGCCGGAGCGGTCGCGGGTCAGCGGCATCACCGCCTCCGGCCCGGCCTCGCCGAAGACGCCGCCCTGGGCGAAGCGATGCAGCGTGCCGAAGGCAAACGGCGTCGGCCGCTCCTGGACGGTGTTGGCGTAGCGGTGCAGGCTGGGCGCGCCGGAGAAGACGTTGCCGTTGGCCGACTTCAGCGCCACGCCGTTGGTCATGAAGCTGTTGGTCGTGCCGCTGGTGCCGAAGCTGCCGCCGACGCCGAGCCAGCCGAGAACCTTGCCCGCCAGGCCACCGAGAACGCCGCCGCCACTGCTCTCGCCGCCGCTGCCTTTGCCAAACAGCAGCACCTTCAACTCGATGCGCGCCAGGTCGGCGATGATCGCCTTGGCAAGATCGGCAAAGTTGCTCTTGCCGCTGGTGATGAAGCTCATCAGCGCCACCTCCATTCCCTGGAAGCCGCGCGTGAAGGCCTCCTCGACCTCGTCGGCGACGTTCTTCGAGCTGTCCATGTACTTCGTCAGCGCCCGCTGCGCGCCAGTTTCCCAGAGGCCATTCAGGCGCTCCTGCTCGTCCTGCAGCGAGCGCACCTGCTCGAGCTGCGCGCTCTCGGCGGTATTCACCCGCTCGATCGCCGCGCGGTAGGCCTCGAGCGCCTGCACGTCGTCAACCTCGAGCGTCGCCGCCTTCTGCGACAGCGCCTCGCGCGCCGCGTCGGCGGCTTCCTCGACCTTGCGCAGCGCCGCGGCCAGCTCGCGCTGCGGCTCGGTCATCTGCTTCTCGTCGTAGATCGCGTTCTGCCGGCGATAGGTATCCTCGAGGTTGTCGATCGTGCGGTTCATCGCCGCCTGCGCCCGGTCCATCGCCTTGCGCTGGCGATCGGCCGCCTGCAGCTCGTGCATCTCCTGCGTTGCCTGCTGCTGCAGCTCGCGCAGCCGGGCGGCGTGCAGGCGGTCGGGGTCAGCACCCTTGCTGCCGCCCTTGGCCGCCTCGCGGGCGATCGCCGCGTCGAGGTTGGCGACCAGCTTGGCGCGCGCCTCGGCGAAGAATGCCGGGTTCTCGGCCGCCATGCCGGCCCACTTCTTGTCGAAGGTCTCCAGCTCCAGCGTCTTCTTGAGCTTGGCGTCGCGGGTGGCCACCTCGGCATTGAAGGCGTCGTACAGCTTCAGGCGATCGGACGCCAGGTCTTCGAGGTGCTTCTTGGCGGCCTCGCGGGCGCCTTCCTTGTCGCGCAGCTGGATCTTGCCGGGGTTGCTGTTGCGCACGGCGATCGCCTCGTCGAGCTCCTGCTGGGCGATCTTCAGCCGGGCGGTGGCGCTGTAGCGGTCGCCCCTGAACAAGGCCGGATCATCCGCCGCCTCAGCGCGCAGACGGGCGATCTCGTTGAGCTTGCGGTTGATCCAGCGGTCGTCGCGGGCGACGTCCTTGCCGCTGTACGAGCCGGTGCCGCCCACCCAGCCGGCGATATCCTTGCCGATCGACGCAGTGGCGATCGACAGGCGCTTGACGAAGTTCCAGAAGCCTTCGCCGTTCTTTGTCAGGCGCTCCATGTTGGCGGCCGCGGTATTCAGCGACTCGGCCATGCCGTCGATCGCGCCCGGTACGCCGCCGCCAGGCCCCGGCGCCGCCAGCGCCATCTTGAACGACTCCCAGGCGTTGTCCACGCGGTTGAGCTGCGCCTGGAAGCTGTTGGCGGCACGCTCGGCCGAAGCGCCGAAGGTCTTTTCGAGTTCGGCGGCGAACTTGGGCAGGAAGTCATCCGACAGCACCTTTCCCTGCTCGAGCATCTTGCCGAGCTCGGCGGTCGAAACGCCCATCGCCCGGGCGGCAATCCCGAAAGCGCCCGGCAGCCGCTCGCCGAGCTGGCCGCGCAGCTCCTCGGCCTGGATCGTTCCCTTGCTCATCATCTGCTGCACGGCCAGCAGCGCGCCGCGCGTTTCTTCCGATGACAGGCCGACGACCGTGCTCGCCTTGCTGATCGACTCGAAGATCGCGCGGGTCTTGGTCCCTTCGAGGTTGGTGCCGACGCTCGCCGCGGCGAGCTTGCCGTAAGCGTCGGCGGTAGCGAGCAGCGCCGTGCCGAGGCTGCTGGCGGTGCTCTTGACGTAGGCCAGGTTGGCGGCGCCGGCGCCGGACGAACCGAAGGCGAAGGCGTAGGTGTTCTTGAGCTTGTCGGCCTGGATCGCGGCGTCCCTGTAGGCGGACGCCAGCCCGTGCACGCTGGCCAGGACGCCGCTGCTGATCAGCAGCGTCTTGCCGAGGCTTGCCATCGCATTGACCTTGGCCGCCAGGCTGCCGACCTCTTCGGAAATCTTGGCGACGCCGGCGGCTGCCTGGTGGCCGGCGGACGCCTCGGTATTGATCCGCTTGAGCCCCTGCTGGATGCGCTGCGCGTCGGCAGAGGCCTGCGCGGCGCCGTCGAGGCTGACCCGTACCCGTAGTTCGTTTGCCATCTATCCTCCCTTGCGCGCGTTGAGCACTGCCATCGCCGCCTCTTCCATCACCCGCAGCGCGTCAAACAGCGCCGGCCGGTGGCGCTTCTTAACGCCGGAAAGCCGGCACACCGGCTCGATCGCCTCGTAACGCAGGCCGACCAGGCGGCCGCTCATGCCGCCGACCGCCCATTGCGTCTGCAGCCGGCTGAAGATGCTCACCGCCTGCCAGTTCTCCGGCCAGACTTCCAGGCCTTCGTCGTCCTCGAAGTCGCTGGCCTCGAAGCCCATCGCCAGCAGGCCGGCGTCGGGCGGCGCCTGGCACAGCGCCTGCGCCGCCGCCCTCAGTTTCCCAGGCGGGAGTCGAAGAGCGCGCCGATGTAGGCGCCGACCAGGTCGCGGCCGGCGGCCGGGTAGCTGTTGAGCAGGACGGCCAGAGCCTGGCGCGAGAACGGCAGCGGCTGGTCGTCGGCATCGCAGATTTCGGACCAGCCGGCGATCACCTCGGCCAGCGACTCGAGGTGATCGACGCCGTCGCGCGTCCTGATCCACGCCTGCAGGTCGTCCTTGCTCTTGTAGCGCCATTCGACCTTGATGAGCGCAGGCTCGGCCTGGCCAGGGACGGTGAACCTGGCGTCGGCGACGAAGGTCGACGGCGGCGGGGTGAGCTTGTACATGGCCGCCCCGCTCAGGTCGCGTAGCGCACCGGCTGCGCCGAGAAGGCCAGCGCGATCGGCGTCTTGAGGACGTCGTTGCCGCCCATCTGCGGTACGCGGGCGATCGACCAGATGGCGTTTGCGACGAGCTTGCTGCCGTTGCGGAAGGTCGCCCGGAAGCCGACCGGGCTCTTGGAATCGTCGGCGGCGAGCACGGTGGCGTACCACGGCAGGCTGATGTCGTCGTGGGTGATCAGGTTGAGCCGCTGCGGCGAGCGGATGGTCGGCGCCTCGCGGCTGTCCTCGTCGTCCACCTCGGTCAGGTCGATGAACTGCTGCTCGCCGCCGGAGCTGCTGATGCCGTCGGCGCGCACCTGTGACAGGTTGGTCCAGGCGGTGATGCGGCGGATCGAGCCGATCCCCTGGCCAGCCGGGTAGACCGAGGTCGACACGGTGTTGATCCCCTCGAGGGTGACGTCGTTGGTGGCCACCGTCTTGGCGCGAACGATGCGCCCGTTGAGCCGGCCCCAGCCGGATGTCAGCTCGAGGTAATCGCCGACGACGACGCCGTGCGCCGCGCCCAGGGTGGCGACGGCTTCGGTGGCGTTGGTCAGCGCCGACATGGTGACCGACGCGCCGTAGGTCGAGGCGATCGCGAACAAGGTGCCGGTGGTTAGAGTGCGTGCCATGGTTATTGCTCCCGTAAGTTAGTTGATGGGCGGGTCACGAAGCGGGCTAGGCGCCCTCGTCGTAATAGGCGGTGGTCCAGGTCTCCTGCCACCACATGTGACCGTCGCGGAAAGCCGACAGGCTGCTGCGCAGCCGCTCGAGCGGGTCATGATCGGTATCCGTCGTCCAGCCGAGCAGCGCCTGGCGGACCTGGCCGCGCAGCGCGTCCATGTCGTCCTCGGCGGCGGCGCCGTGCGCGTCGGCGACGTTGCGCACGACCAGGACGATCGCCAGCGTGACGACGACCCGCTGGCCCTCGCCGTCGTCGGCATCGACATCGCCGGCGACGCCCGACTCATCGACGGTGAACACGAAGGCGGCCGGCGTCGCCGCCGGGTTGTTCTCGGTGGCGCGCTGGAAGCCGGCGACGCCCTCGACCCGCTTGAACGCCGGCACCTGCGCCTGCAGGCGGGCGATGATCGTCGGGATCATGCGTCGTATCCGTAATAGCCGCGCGCGAACAGCCGCGGGCTCGCCGTCATCTCGACCGTCTGCGAGGTCGGCGAGGTAGTCAGCGCCGCGGCGCCTTCGAGCTGCGAGCGGCCGGCGGCGATGTCGCGCAGGTAAGCACGGGCGTCCTCGTAGTCGCGCCGGGCGACGTCGGTCGCCGAGTCGCCGAGCAGGCGGTAGCGGGCGATCACGCAGGCGATGCGCAGGATGCTCGCCGACACCGGCGACACCGGCACGGCGTAGCGCACGCCCAGGTAGCTGTCGATCTCCGCGTCGGCGTCGGCCAGCGCGTTGTCGACGCCCAGGGCCGGCAGCACGGTCTCGCGCTGCGCAACGTCGTCGGCGTAGCGGTCTACGAGGTCCTGGCGGGTGGCGTAGGTCATGGCTTACAGCCCCAGCGCCGTGTATTGCGCCGACGCCCAGGTATCGGCCTCCTGACACACCACGGCGTAAGCGCCGAGCGCGGCGGTTTGCCCGGCGCTCAGCACGACCAGGCCGGCCGCGGCGCCGGCCGCCATGTGCAGGAACGCTAGCTGATCCTCGGGCGTGTAGCCGTTGTCGAGAATGCGCTGCTTGCGGCACATCTTGATCAGCTCGCAATGCGTGCTGGCGGCCTTGATCGAGGCGCGCAGGGCGGCGTCGAGCACCACCGGCTGGATGCTGGCGGCGATCTCTGCCGGTTGCCCGGCAGGCAGCGTGGTGCCGGCCGGGAGGGTGACGTAGGTTAGCGCGCCGATGGTTGCCAGCTCGACGCCGACGGGGTTGCCGCCGCCATCGACAGGCAGCCGTAGCTCCCGCGTGACCTGGCTATCGATATGCTTTTGGTAGCTGAAGATAGAGCCCACAGCGGGCCTCCCGTAGGGTGCGCAGCATGTGCTGCAGTGAATGAGTGCGCCGGGCATGGCCCAGCACGGACACCAAACTTTCGAGTCGGCCGTGCTTAACGGATTGGCGAAACACGTACAGGCTGCGCCGTCGCACGAAGCGCCGGCTTGACCGGGTGCGATAACCGACGAAGTTGATGCCGCGCGTCGCCGGCGCCAATTTGCGGTCCAGCTTGGCTTCGTCGTGCAGGCCCATCGCTATCGCTCGGGCCATCAGAGATACAAGGCCGCCCGGAACCCCACGCTAGCGTGCGAGACGCTCCGCGCATTGTTGAGATCCAACGCCCAGACCCCGGCATCCGAGCCGCCGCTCCAGCTCCCGCCGGAGCGCGGGCACATATCGTTCGGCCTATAGTCCAAAAAACCGTCGTTCCCAAAAGCGTTTGTCCCGCCCACCCCTCCTACTAGCGGGATGCCGAGCCCGGTAGCTATCCATCCCGCGCCGCTGCCAGACTCGTCAAGCACCTGCGCCGCATTGCCGAACGTCTTGGACGTCGATGAGGCTGTGGCAGCGCCCACCGTGGCGCCGAGGCTGTCGTAGTTTGCAGCTCGGCCAGATGCCCCCCAAGCGTCGGTCGACGCGGCATTGCCTGATGTGAGGCTCGACATCGCGACGGCGGTTTTTACTGCGTAATACGCAGACCCGTCGGACGTCAATCCGAGGTTAATCTCCCACATCACCCCATTGAGATCAGCGACGCCACACTCCTGGCCGTTGTGCGTGGTTTTCTGAAATGGCGTGCCGCTGCCCGTCAACGCGGCGTTTGAATAGCCGTCCGACACATACAGCACGCCAGCATCCTGAGCGTCCCGCAGAGCGTTGTTGTTGCAGCCCTTCGGGAAGTTGTTCGTAGCGTCGTACCAGGCGCACCAAGTCGCGCTCGCGCTCGCTTTAGCATGGGCGTATGACAGCAACGACAGGGCCGAGAAGATGAAGCGACTAGAGCAGAAGAAGTTTGGCCCTCGGGTTTTGGCGGCATCCAGCGCGCCATAGTAGGCATTGGCTGGCGCCCCGATGAGATCGGAAAATGGATTATGTGTAGCGCTTGACGACAGCGGTTTTCCGTTCCTTACCGACACGGCAACGCCAGCCGCGCTGGCGGAGCACAAATATTTATCAACGAAAAACCCGCTCTTGATAACGCCGCCATCCCAGAAGGCGCGGTGCAACACATAGCCTTCGGCGGCGGCCTGCGCCTCGCTGGAGAACTGGCGCGCATCGACGATGCCGACGTCGTTGATCGGCAAGCCGTTGCCTGCCGAGCCGAAGAGATACCGGAAAGCCGGGATCCAGACCATGACCGAGCCGTCGCGAGTCTGGTAATTGCCATAGTTCGGCGACGCGGGATCTTCGTAGCCAAAGAGCCCGACCATGTCGCGTGGCAATGGCTCTGTACACACCCCAACCCCGAAGCCTTGCGTACCGGGGACGCCGATTCCCCGTGCAGCGGAGAGCTGGCCATCTGTGCCCACCATCCCCACCACTCGGCCATCTGCGCCAATGACCAGACGCCCGTCGATGATCGAATTCTGAGCTTCTTTCCAGCTGCCTTTAGGCATGGTCTACCCCTCGGTTCTTCGCGGCCGTTACAGGCTGGTGACGACCAGCAGCGGCTCGGCGGTGATCGCCTCCCACTGCTCGTCGCTGAAATCGGCGCGGTTGATGTCTTCGCCGTCGGCGTGCCACTTGTGATCGCCGCGCCAGAAGCCGGCGGCGGGGACGGCGGTGATGCGGTGCGTAAAGATGGTCTCGCAGACCTGGTCGGCTGCGGTTGGCTGCTCGACCTGGTCGGCAACGGCCTCCGTGGACTTGCTGGCTGCTTGCTTTGTGCTCATGTTGATCCTCTCGTCCTTTCCGCCTTCCCCCCTCGCCGCGCTGGGCAAGGGGGGGGAGCGTGCTACTACTCACTGCGGGGTATTCGCGCTTAGGTCAGCCAGGGGCAGACGTAGAGCTCTACCGCCTTGAAGTTGGTGTTGCTGGCGCCGCTGGCGAGCGTTTCGGATTCGATCAGGGCACGGGCTGCCGCGCGGTTGGCCGGCGCGACGACCAGCAGGTTCGGGTTGATGCCCAGCGGCCGGCCGTCGTCGCTCTTGAAGGCCAGCATCGCGGCCACGGCGGCGTCGAAGTTGGTGGCGTCGAGCGTCTGCTTGCTGCCGTAGCCCATCTGCCAGAAACCGTAGCCGACGTTGACCCTGGCATCGACGCCGTAGCGGTACTCGTCGCGCATCCAGACGCCCTCGTCCTTCATGTCGGTCATCGCCGTCAGCGCGTAGTTGCGGCGCCGCTGGAAGATGATCGGCTTCAAGGGTCGGCTGGTGTCGAGCAGGTACCAGCCGCTGCCCGAACCGCCGCCCGAGTTGCTGACGATGCCGGCGCCCACCGGGTGGTCGGTGTCGAAGAAGTACTGGCCGTCAAAGCAGTTGGTGGCGAATCCCGCAGCGAGCAGCGGGAACACCAGCTGGTCTGGGTGCGACGCGGCGGAATAGCCCATCTGCGCGAACAGCTTGCTGAAGACCCCGTAGGCGTCGTCCTCGATGTCGTCGCGCGGTACGCCGATCGAGGATTCCCACTTTTTGTTCAGGATCGCGTAACCGCTGGCGGCGATGCTCTTGACGTGGCGGTCGCCGATCCACTCGCGCAACTGGGGAAATTCACCGAGCCAGCCGTAGTTCTCGACCTTGGCCGTCGACGGCACCTCGGTGGCGACCTTCTGCCACATCGGCTGCACGCCGGCGAACGCATCGTTGAAGGCCGCATTGAATCCGTTGTACATCGCATTGAGGCTGTCGCGATTGACCACCAGGCCGGCGAGTACGATCTGCAGGCCGGTATCCGTATGGATCGGCACGGACGGCGCCAGGCAGGCCAGGGCAAGCAGCGCGATGCCGACCATGGCGATAGCGGCGGCGCGCAGGGAAAATTTCTGGTTCATGTGGTGAGTCTCCTGGAGGATTGAATGCAGTTGTTGGCGGTCAGGTGATCGGGGGCCTAGATCTCGACCCAGACGCCGTCGGAATCGACCTGCCGGACGATGCCGGCGACCGACCGGGTCGAGCTGCCGTTTGTCTTGGCCACCGTCTGGTCATCGACCACGTAGCAGCTCGATCCGACCTCGGTGGTGGCGATCAGATCGGTCGACGTGCTGTTCCCGAACTTGAAGCAGCCGCGCCGCACCTTGGCGACCAGGGCGCCGTTGGCGCCGGCGGTGTTGTCGACGGTTTCCTGGACCACGCCGACGGTCTTCAGGGTGGTGGCCACGGCGCCCTTGGTGAGGTAGCCGGAGGCGTTGAGGCAGGCAAGGCTGCCGGCCCACAGCTTGGTGGCCGCGGCGACGCCGAATCCGAATTCCTTGTTGTCGCGGCTCGGGGTGTTGCGGTCGGCAACGAGAGCAGTCATTGGGTGGTTCTCCTAGAGGCTTGGGGGGGTCGAGTCGGGCGGGTGGGCGGTCAGGCGGCCGCGACGCGGTGCTTGGCGTAGGCGGCGGGATCCATGGCCATGGCCGCGCACACCTGCTGCTCCAGCGCGCTGAGCGCGGCGGTGCCACCGGTGCTGCTGCCGTCGGGCGTCTTGCCGCCCGACTGCGTCGTACCTGGTGCGACCACGACCGGCGCGGCGTCGAGAAAGGCGCTCAGCGCGGCGATGTCCTTCTCGCCGAGGCTCCTGGCCCAGGCTTCGGTGGCCGGCGTGATCTTGCCCGCCGCCTTGCCGTCCTCGATCAGCTGCGCAACCTTGCCGGCGGAAATCTCGGCGGTGAGCGCGGCGAGCTTGCCCTTGGCATCGGCATGCTCTGCCTGCAGGGCTGAGAGCGAGGCGATCGGGACGTACTTGGCCGGATCGGGCGGCGTGCTGACCTGCGCGCTCAGGCTGGCGACGTTGGTTTTCAGTGCGGCCACGGCGGACAGCGCTTCGGCCTCGGTGGCGGTTTCCTGCAGGCCGAGCGAGGCGAGCAGCTTCTTCAGCAGTTCGGGCATGGATTTCTCCTGGTGGGTGGGGGTTGGTGCAAACAGCTCGGCCGCCAGGGCGGCGAGATCGGTCAGGCCGTCGAGGCCGGGGTCGTTGGTCAGCGAGGCGTGCAGCAGCTGCAGCACGCGGCCGGTTTTCTCGTCGAAGGAAAACACCGGCGAGAGGTATCGGTACTCGCGATCGGCGATATGCTTTGCCGCCTGCGCGGTCCATTTCACGCCGAGCGCCCACAGGCCGTCGGGCCGCCATTCGAGCTGCCGGAACCAGCCGGCGGCTGGTGCCTTGCCGCCGCTGGCCTTGGCAAGCATCGTTCCGTGCTCGTAATCGATGACCCGGTCGGAGGTGCGCGCCGACGCCTCGGCGACCAGGCGGGCGCCGTCGTCGGCGGTCATCTGCCATGCGGCGAGGTCGTCCGGCCGGCCATCCCATGCGCGGAAACTGCCGGCAGGCAGCAGGCGTACGTCAGCCGGCGCCGGGCCGCTGGCTGCCAGTTCGACAGCACAGGCCGCAACGCCCGCGCGCAGGGAACCGCCGGCCAGAGCGCCAGAACCTGCGGACAGGACAGCGATGGCCGGCGGGTGCTTCTCTCGGCGGTGGGTTTTGGGGTGGAGTGTGGGGTGAAAGCGCGACATGTGGAGATTGTCGGTCGCGCGCGCGCGGGCTGGGAGAGCGAAGCGCTTCGGCATGCCGGCACGAGGGCTGGCGGAGCCAATCATGATTGCCGAGGATCAGGATTTCACCTGGTCGGCACGTTTTCAACGGATGCCGCAGAGGCTAGCGCAATTCTACCGGCAGCAGGATAAGAAAACGATGACCAACTACACGCGACCCCGTAGTCTGCTTAGGGTCGGCGCACAGCTGACGCGGAACACGCCAGGCTGATCACCAGTCGATCGCAATCAATCGTAGATCGTGCGGATGCGGCAACCACCTGCCGCATCGCAGACCACTTGAGTGACCTGGCCCTGCGCGCCGCGCGCCTCGTAGAAGCCGCGGCCGCCGATTTGTTTGAAGCGCAGCGGTTCGCCAACGAGGGGGAAACCGCTCGCGACGAGAACCTGCACGACCTTCGCCGTCTCGGCATCGGTAGTCGCCATAGCGGCAGCGGGATTGACGGCAAGCTTGGCACTTGGCTGCGTGGCAGCAGATCTTTGCGGCGCTTGGCTAACGTATCGGAAGGCCACCATCGACACGGTTGCAGGGCCAGATAACACACCAGGCTGACTACGCGACTGTACATAGACCCCGGTCGCTCCACACCCGCAGGCCTTGTCCTTGTGCTTGGCTATCGCCGCGGGAACACTGTGGTCAAAACCCGGCGCCGAAGTCCCCTCAATAGTGCACAGCTCATCAATAGGGCCTTGCTTCAAAGCCTGGGCATGTGTTTGGAACACCCGCACGTCGCAGGACTTGTCCGACATCGGCCCTTCGGATCCATCCATCATGATCACGGAAGAGCAACCAGCGATAACAAACACGACGGCTAACGGGATCTGTATCTTCATGGCGGAGTCTGCTTGGTGGTGATGCAATCATAGGCCGGGCTGCTGGTTGTTGATGGCGGCCAAAGCGCCATCGCCCGATCAATCGCGCCCTACAGGGAGCCCGCGAGACGTTTTTTTGTAGGAGCCCGATTGATCGGGCGATGCGGCGCTAGCAGGCGGTGACGTTCGGCCAGCGGTAGAGCTGGCTCGTGGAACGTTGCAGGAAGTTCAGTTTCCACCGAAGCGGGGACTGATCGCCGGTCGTGCAGTGCGCGTCGGCCACGAGCAGCTCATTGTGGCAGAGCAAATCCAGCGCCCGATAGACCGGCGGCTCGTCTTTCTCGATGCGTAGCCGTTCCAGTCGATAGGCGTGCCACGTCTGCTCGGTCAGGTCGCCATCGATCATCGCCATCTCCAGGTCCAGCCAGCGATTCTTCAGCTCGCGGTGCGTCGTCGCACGCGTCGCATAGCCGACGACGAAGTCGATCGCAGCCAGCCCAGCGCCGATCGTGGCAAGGGCCAGAAGCCAGAACGGGCTGTCTCCAGGGCGGGCGATATCAAAAATCACCGAGCCGGCCAGAAGCACCGTCAGCACCCCGGTCAGCTGGTGCATCTTGGTAAAGAACGCGCAACGCCGGTCGTGGTAGCGCGCCGAGCGGCGCACGTCGAACAACAGGCTGTACTGCTCTTGACTCAGGTGATCGATTTCCACGCTATTTCTCCTGTTTTCCCCCCTCGCCGGGTTTTCCGGACTGTCCGGCCTTGTCGGGCTTACCCGGCGGTGGAAGCGTATTGGTGACAATCAAGCCGGTGAGTGCGGCAACGTCCGACTCGCTCTTTTCCTGCCGCCGGTCGTCACGGTTCGTTTTGACGACCACCTGCGGCTTCTTGTCCTGCTTGTTGTCACTCATGTTACTCCCCTGTTCCATTGCATTGAAATGTGACCGGTTAGAGCAAGAAAAAGCGGCCCACCCCTTCGGTAAGCCGCTCGACACGCCAAGCGCTCAATCGCGGCGTGCACAACTTGCGCAATAGCCCAGCGGTTACGCCGCCGCAGCCGCCGAGAACGCCGACTTGTTGGATTCGATGGTGGCGAGCGCTTCGCTCGGATTCTCGAACAATCCACACCCAAAAAGCGTGCTGGATCCACGCGCATCCAGCACGCGCTTCACCGCACCGATCAGGAACAGTTGCACGCGACTATTGCGCCGGATCAGGTCCATCGTCGTTTCCATGTACTCGACCATGATTTTCGCCACCGCCGGATCGTCGATGCGCTTCGTCAGTGCCCTGACCTGCCGCTGCTCTTCACTGGAGGTGTGGTACTTGATCAGCATCGTCACTAGGCGAATGATCGACACCGTCTCGACCGATTCGATATGAAAGTTGATGGTCTCGACGATGTGCTTGTACTCCCACGAATCCTCCCGCAGCTTCCCCTGGACGACCAGCATGGCGAGCTTGTCGCGCAGCTCGAAATAGCGAAAGCGATAGGCGGTGAGGCGCAGCTCGTCGTACGCGTGAATGTGCAGAAACATGACGTACAGCACGAGGGTGGCAACGAGAAGAAAGATCAGCGTATTCATGAGTTACCTTCATTAGGATCGGCGGCATCCAGCTTTGTGGGCATCAGATAGCTTTCCTGCTGCTGCCCGGTGCTGCTGCGATGCTCCTTGATGAGGACCGGCGACGTTCCATGCATCAGCTCTTGACGAATCGCGGCCAGGCGATCGATCTCGCGCAGGTACATGCGCCTTTGCTCCCGGTACTGCCACACCCACAAGACATTGCTGAGCGCGAGCAGAGCATAGGCGAGCCCGACGGACCCTTGCAGCATTTCGATGAGTTGCCCGACCACGCCGGGCAACTGGTTGTCTGGAATCCGAAAGGCAATCAGCGTCACGATGCCGAGCACGAACAAACCAAAAGCGGGGTAGATCTTGCCGCTGTTGAAAAGATCGAAAAATCGGTTGCAGAAATCCCGCAGGAATTCCCACTTGTTGTAGGCGGGCGCCGGGGGGGCCTGTTTTGGCTTCTGTCGAGTGGGCACGGAAAGTCAGCCTTCTGATGGTGTTGGCTTGGCAGGGGCCGCCAAAGGACGTGGCGCACCCTGCGGGTCCGATCATAGCCCGCAAATTCCAGCCCGCCAAGAGGGTGTCCTGGCTATTTGCCAGAAAGCCGCCGCAAAGCGGCCTGCGCGTGTTCATAAACGCCCTATCTTGATTCGGGCAGGGGATAGGGGCCATGGCGGGGTTCGGGGCGCTACGCGCGCTTAGCCGCATTGGGCGTCTCCGTCGGGGTGAGGGCGTTGCGCGAGAAGATCGCTCGTCGTCTTGATGGCCTTGCGCGCTTCGGGCGGCGAGTGACGGAAGTTATCGACCAGGGCGGTTTCTTCGGGAGTGAGGGACGGGGCGCCACTCCCCGCGCCAGTCAGCAACCAGATTGGGTCAATGCCGAGCACGGAATACGCCTTTGCAATGAACTCCGCGTCCGGCGTGCGCTCGCCAGCTTCGTACCGCACCACGGACGTGCGACCAACACCTAGTCGATCTCCGAAATCCTTCTGCGTCATGTCGCCTCGGATGCTGCGAATTCGGGCGCCGATTTCCATCCTATCGAGATCAGGCATCAACACCTCCAAATGGCACTTGACAGAGTGCAAACGGGAACTTAGAATTCGGCTAACCAATTCGGTTAGGAACCTAACTAATACCGCAAGTGCGGCTTTCAGACCATGCATCCAGAAGACATCAAGGCCACGATTCGCAAGACCGGCGCCACGGCAACGAGCGTCGCGAGGACGCTCGGCGTCACCGACGTGGCGGTTGGTTACGTGATTGGCGGACAGCGCCGCTCACTCCGCATCGCCCGCCGAATCTGCGAGGTCACCGGCCTGTCGCCCGACGCGGCCTGGCCCGGTCGCTACCCCGAGTTCCGCTTAACCCCGATCCGCTTTCCAACCGCAACATTCAAGGAGGTCGCATGAAAACCACCGTCTTCAATCGCCTGAAGGGCATGAACCTGCGCAACTTCATTGTGTTAACCCTGCTTCGGGTGGCTTTTCCTGAATCAACTCGGAAAGCAAAAGCGATAGTTCTATTGCCGCTGGTGGATGCAGATGAAGAAACACCCGGACAACATTCTCAGGCGTTGGACCGAGCATTGTCTCGATCACTATGTATTGATCCATGGCATCCCACGCCACCCGGCCAATTTGTTGCACAACTCCTTGGCTCAAAATCCCTTCGTATTCCAAAGCATGCTCCTAAGAAAAATGCGCCCGAGGTGACGCCGACCGGACACGACGCCTGGGGATTTGCCACTAACAGCCCTGTGATCGGTTAGCCCTCGCCGCATCCAGCTGATCACAAACCTGCCGCATGACTGCTCCAGACACTTCGCAACCAGCGACAGAGGCCCGGCCTTCTGCCGCGGCGCGAAGTGACTTGCAAAAGCGCTCGCCATCAATGCATTCCCGAACCTCCAGGTCAGCAATGAGCGCCAGGACCACCCTGGCGACGCCGTCAACCCGCTGTTCCAGCACTTTGAACTGTTCCTCGCTCATAAGTCGCCTTCGCCTTATCAATTAGCCGAATAGAAGGATAGCAATGCAAGCCCTCGATATCCAGTACGCCTTGAAGAAGGCCGGCAGCAGCCAGGCGGCGATCGCGCGGCAGATCCAATGCTCGCCGGTGACCGTCAGCTACGTGGTTGCCGGCACGACGACGAGCCGGCGGATCGCCGAGGCGATCGCCAGCGCCACCGGGCTGACGCTCGACACGCTGTGGCCCGGCAAGTACCCGGCCGCCGACAGCAAGGAGGCAGCATGAACCGCATATCCCTGGAGCGCCTGCGCCTGGCGCTGCGCTACAACCTTGCGGTGACGGCGAGTCCGCTCGGCGGTTGGTTCTTTCGCCAGGAGCCGCGCCTGCCGGCTGCGGCGCTGGCGGAGCGGCAGCCATGAGTGACCAGGCCACCCCCACCACACACAACGCGGCGCAGCTGCGCCTGCTGGACGTGATCCGCGCGCTGGCCGGGCATGAGGTATTCGGGCGCCGGCTGACGGACCTGGCGGCGGACGTCGGCACTGCCGAGCCGATGCTTCTGCGCGACCTGCAGGCGCTGGCCAGCAAGGGCTGGGCAGTGCAGGACGCTTCGAAGCTCTGGCGGCTCGGCCCCGAGCCGGTGCAGATCGCGGTGCAGTTCTCCGTCGGCCTGCGCGCGGCGCAGGCGAAGGTTTCCGAGGTCGAGCAGCGCTATACGCGCCTGCCCGGCTGATTTTTCCACCTACCGAAAGACACGATCATGACCACGAAAGCAAGGGGGGGCGAACTGGTGCCCATTGGCGTCGAGGCGCTTGAACTGCAGGCGGCCGACGAGCAGGAGACGACACGCATTCTGGCGCGCTACGGCTACGCCGATACGACGCTCGACCAGCTGGTGCTGGACGTCCGTCAACGGGTGCAGCGCAGCACGGCGGACATGCTGGAGATCGGGCGGGCGATGTGCTGCCTGCGGGAACTTCCGCGCGGCCGCTACGGCGCGGCAATTGCGGCCATCGGCCTGTCGGCGGATACGGCGCGGCGGCTGGCGACGGTGGCGATGAAGTTCCTCGGCAAGGAGACGCTGCGCCCGCTGCTGGATTTCGACCAGTCCAAGGTCTATGAGCTGGCGCTGCTCGACGATGCGGAGCTGGACGAAATGGCCACTGACCAGGAACGGCTCGACCAGGTCGAGCGGATGAGCGTCAGCGAGCTGCGCATCGCGCTGCGCGCGGCGCGCCACGACAACGAGGCGAAGGACGCACGGCTGAAGGACGTGCATCAGGAGAATGCGGCGCTGCGCGACGAGCGGGCGAGCCGCACGAAGTACACGCCCGACCAGGCGAAAGCCGACGAGCAGAAGCGCCTGGCAGCGCGCTCGCGGGCGCTGCACGATGCCGCGCTGCAGGCCATCGCGCAGTTCAATCATTTCGGCGCGGTGCTGGCCGACGTGCTCGAAGGCGCCGACGAGGCCGAGCGCGAACACGCCCTGGGCTCGGCGCGCTGGCTGGCGCAGCAGCTCGCCGGACTGTACCTGGCGCACGGCATCGACGTCGACTTCCAGGAAGTGATCTCGCCGAGCTGGACGCGGCAGCCGATGGCGACGGCCGGGGAGGAGTGATGGTCATGCCGCCCTCTTCTGCCCAGCTGCCGATCGTGGTGGCGTTGGCCGCCGAACTGCCGCAGCTGCCGCACGGCGCGAGTACGCCGCGGGTGCAGTCGGCCGCGCGCGCCATGGGGATATCGGTGCAAACCTGCTGGCGCTGGGTGCGCGATGCGGGATTTGTCTCGGGCCGCAAGAAGCGCGCCGACGCCGGCACGCTGAAGGCGCTGACCGCCGACCAGGTGCGGCAGATGGCGGCGATCAAGCTGGCCGGCGCGCGCGAGACGGGCAAGGTGCTGCCGACGCTGGAAATGGTGCGCCGGATCGCCAACGCCAACGCGGCGCCGGACGCCGACACCGGCGAGGTGCCGCACACGACGGCGCATATCAGCACCATCGCGCGGGCCATGCGCACGCTGGGCTGCCATAGCGACCAGCTGATGCGGCAAAGCCCGGCGCAGCCTCTGAAGTCAAAGCACCCCAACCACGTCTGGCAGGTGGACGTGTCGACCTGCGTGCTGTTCTACCTCTCGAACGGCGGCATCGAGATCTGCGACGAGGCGGCATTCAACAAGAACAAGCCGCATAACTTCGAGCGCGTCCTGGAACTGCGCGTGCAGCGCTACCTGGTGGTGGACCACTGCACCGGCCCCTTTTACCTGCAGTACCTGGAAGGGCACGAGACGGCGCGCAACCTGCTGGACTTTCTGATCCCGGCCTTTCACCAGCGCGCTGGACGGCCGTTCTACGGCGTGCCGAAGATCCTGGTGGCGGACCCCGGCAGCGCGCAGGCCTCGGGCGTGTTCCGTTCGATGGCCCGCGCGCTGGATATCCAGGTGATCGTGCATGAGGCGGGAAACCCGCGCGCCAAGGGGGCTGTCGAGTCGCTGCATAACCACATCGAACGCCAGTTCGAGGGGCGGCTGCATGCGCAGCAGGTTCGTGATTTCGCCCACCTGAACGCGCTGGCCGACATCTGGAGCGCGGCGTATCAATCGACGGCGGTGCATAGCCGGCACGGGCAGACGCGCTACGCGGCCTGGATGCGCATCCGCCCGGAGGAGCTGCGCATCGCGCCGGGCATCGAGGTGACGCGCGCGCTGGTGATGTCCGAGCCGGTGTCGCGGGTGGTCAGCACGACGATGCAGATCACCTTCGCGGTACCGGGGCATGGCCAGCGCACGTACTCGGTGGCGGGCGTACCGGGTGCGGCGCCGAAGGAAAAGCTGTGGGTGGTGGCCAGCCCCTACACGCTGCCGGATATCGACATCCTGGTGACCGGCGCGGAAGGCAAGGAGACACGCCACCGGCTGTCGCCGATCGCGGTCGATGAGTGGGGATTCGACGAGGCCGGGGCGGTGATCGGCGAGCAGTTCAAGCGGCACGCCGATACCTGGATCGACACTGAGCGCAAGAGCGCGCAGCGCGCGGCCTGGGGCACCGACGACAAGCGCGAGATTGCAAAAATCCGCAAGGGCAAGGGCGGCCAGCGCGGGGTGGCCTTCGGCGGGGCGGTGGACAGCTTCGCCGACGTGCGCCAGGTGCAGGTGCCGACCTACCTGCCGACGCAGGGTACGGCGATCGATATCGATGCGCCGAGCGCGACCGAGTCGCTGATGAGCGCGACGACGGCCTGCCTGCGGATGCAGGCGCTACTCGGCGATGACTGGCAACCAGAGCATTACAGCTGGCTGACGACGAAGTTCGCGGGCGGCATCGGCGAGCAGCAGTTCCAGCAGCTGGCGGCGACCTGGAAGGCGGCGATCGGTGGCGGTGCGGGGCGTGAAACGCGCGCGGCCACCGGTACGCACGGCAAGGAGGCGTCCTGATGCTGATCCTGGGCTCAATCCTGAACGACTACGGGATCTCGCAGGCACGACTGGCACGCGAGGTGTCGATATCGCGGGCAGCGCTGAACGTGCTGATCAAGACCGGGCAGTACCCCAAGCAGGGCAGCGAGTACGCGCTGAAGTCGGCGATCTGCGACGCGCTGCGCGCGGCGGGGGTGGTCGATCGCGACCTGGTCGAGGCTTCTTTCAAAGACGACGCGCAAGAAGATTGTGCGTCTGGCAAGTCGCCGGAGCGGGCAAACACCCGCCCGGCAAACGTGACGACGCCGCGTTCGAGCGCGGCGCCGTCGGGTGCAACTACACAACCTGAGGAGGTTGAAAGCGAAATGCTACTACGTAAGCAGACATTAAGCGAAGCGGCGCGCCGCAAGTTCGCGATTTTCCGGGACCCGTTCGACGAGCCGCAGCAGGCGAGCGAGGTATTTCTGAGCCGTGCCGGGCGCGTGGTGCGCGAGGCGATGTGGCAGACGGCGATCGGCAATACCAACTTTCTGGCGGTGGTCGGCGAGTCCGGCGCCGGCAAGAGCACGCTGCGCGAGGAGCTGGCCGAACGGCTGCGCGCCGAGTCGCGGGCGGTGGTGTTGATCGCGCCCTACGTGCTGGGCATGGAGGAGAACGACAAGAAGGGCCGCTGCCTGCGCAGCGACCACATTGCCGAGGCGATCCTGCACGCGGTGGCCGGCAGCGACACGCCCAAGCGCAGCCCGGAGGCGCGCTTCCGCCAGCTGCACGAGGCGCTGATCGCATCGAGCCGCATGGGCATGCAGCACCTGCTGGTGATCGAGGAGGCACACGGCCTGGCACTGCCGACGCTGAAGCACCTGAAGCGCTTCCTGGAGCTGAAGGACGGCATGCGGCGGCTGATTTCGGTGCTGCTGCTCGGGCAGCCGGAGCTGCGCGAGAAGCTGGACGAGCGGCGGGCGGCGGTGCGCGAGGTGGCGCAGCGCTGCCAGATCGTGACCCTGCCGCCGCTGGATACCGCCCTGGGCGATTACCTGGCGCACCGCTTCACGTCGGCCGGGCTGGACCTGGCGGCGATCGTCGAGCCGACGGCGGTGGACGCGCTGATGCAGGCGCTGACGATCACGCAACGGCACGGCAGCGGTCCGGGCGATACGCAGGTGATTTCGCTGACGCACCCGCTGGTGGCCAACAACCTGCTGACGGCGGCGATCAACCAGGCGGCGAGCCTCGGCGCGCCGCGGGTGACGGCCGACCTGGTGCGGGCGGTGCGGGAGTCGATGCCATGAGCGCCGCATGCTGCGCGCCGCAAGCGGCGCAGACACGCACGATAGAGCGCAAGGACGTTGCCGCCCTGGCGCACCTGGCAACCTCGCTGGACTACCTGAAGAACCGGTTCAAGGACCCGATGTGGCGCGATGCGCTGCGCCGGGCGGTGCATGAAATGCACGCCGTGGCGACCGAGATCGACGGCGAGCACGGTTTCGGAATCTACGCACGGGAGGAGGGGCAATGAACTTCATGCACGAGCAATGGAAGGCCGACGAGGCCGCACGGCTGGCAGCGAGTGAGCCGCGCAATCCGCACGCCAAGGGGCGGATCGAAGCGGCGGCGCAGTCGGGAGCGATCGAGCGCCGCACGCAGAACGCGGCCCAGGCTGTGGAGTGGCTGAACAACGTCGGCGTGAAGATTCTCGCCGTCGAGATCGATCGCCTGGGGGCGCTGGTAAAGGTGCAGTTCTCGCCTTTTCTGTGGCGGCTGTTCGCCAACGACTGCGCCTGGAACAAGCGCCGCCAGCAGGGCGAACTGACGATCTACACCTGGTTCGCGGTGCGCTTCGGCGCGCGCATCGTATGGGAGGAAATCCAGTGCCCAAGAAGCTGACCCGTACGCTGCACCTGGTCGCACTGTGGCTGTTGGTGGAATTCCTGGAGCGGCTGGCGCTGGTCTATCTGCCGCTGCGCGCTGTCTGGCGGCGGTTCTGGGGAACCTGGGCGCGCTTCTGGTGCGCCGTGCGGCTGTGGCGGTACATGCACTACCGCTGGAGCGCCGCTTGGCGGACATCGAGCTACCTGACGGAGGACGAGCGATGAGCCGCGCCTTTGCAACCCCCGAGATTGACGCGCGAATGCTGACGCTGCGCGGCGCCGGCAAGTCTTTCGAGGCGATTGCCAATGCGCTGGGCTGCTCGCCGACAACGGCCTGGAAGCGGATTGAGGAACTGCGCGTGGCCGGCGTCAGCGCGGCGATGGCCCGTGCGATCGCCGCCATGGCCAAGCGCGAAGCGGCGCCCGCCCTGCTGCCGACGCCGGCGCAGAAGGCGAAGCTGCCCGACTGGCGCCGCTGCCTGGGCGGCTGCGGCAGGCTGTTCTGGAGCGATTTCGCCGGCCAACGGATTTGCCCGCGCTGCGAACGGCGGCGCGCCGAAATTCACCCCTTCACCCCTGATATCTACTGAGGACTGCCATGAATACCACTACCCAAACCATCCCTCATCCCGGGTACATGAAGAACGCCAAGGGCCACCTGGTGGAGGTCGATATGATCAAGGCGATCGACCTCGAGCGCGATAAGCTGGTGACCGAGATCGTCGGCAAGGCGCGCGTGCTCAATGCGCAGATCCGCGAGTTCAAGGGATCGGTGTTCGGCGACATCGCTGCTTTCGTGCAGCTCTCGGCCGAGGAGTACGGCGTGCAGATCGGCGGCAATAAGGGCAACGTCGCGCTGCTGTCATTCGATGGCCGCTTCAAGGTGCTGCGGGCGATCGCCGAGTCGATCCGCTTCGACGAACGGCTGCAGGCGGCCAAGGAGCTGATCGACGAATGCATCACGGCCTGGTCGGCGGGCAGCCGGCCGGAGCTCCAGGTGCTGGTCAACGACGCCTTCAAGGTCGATCAGCAGGGCAACATCAATACCGCCCGGGTGCTGGCGCTGCGCCGGCTCGAGATCGACGACAAGCGCTGGCAGCTGGCGATGAAGGCGCTGTCGGAAAGCGTGCAGGTGGTGGACTCGAAGTCGTACATCCGGGTCTATGAGCGCGATGCGAAAGGCGAGTACCAGCCGATCGCGCTTGACGTGTCGGTGGCCTGATCATGAAGACAGGCGACCTGATCAGGAAGACGGCGACGATCACGGGTATTCCGAAGGTGTTCGTGCGCGATGCGATCGAAACGGCCTTGCTGGTGATCGTTGATGAGCTGGCCGAGGACGGCGAGGTGAAGCTGCGCAACATCGGCAAGCTGACGGTGCGGCGCCGGCTGCCGCAGCTGGTTGTGCAGCCGGGAACGGGGATCGAGTGCTCGGTGAAGGGGCCGCGGGTGGTGAAGTTCTCGCCGACGGCGAAGCTCGGCCGGGAAATCAACCTGCGCGAGGTGGGCTGATGGCGACCTCGGCGAGCACACGCCCGGACGGGACGCTGGAGCGCTCCCGGCTGATCAAGCTGATCCACATCGGCCGGCGCGATCTGAAGATGGACGAGGACACCTGGCGCGCGTATCTGCAGCAGGCGTTCATGGTGTCCAGCTCGACGCAGCTTTCGGTGCCGCGGCTGAAAACGGCACTGGCGCACCTGGAGCGCTGCGGGTTCGAGATCAAGACGAAGCGCGCGCCGCACGAGTGGACGTGGGTGGACAAGGCGCCGGCAGAGCGGGCGCAGCTGCTGCGCAAGATCATCAAGCAGATGCAGCAGACGGACGTGACGCTCGGCAACCAGGTGGCGTACGTCGAGGGCATCGCCAGGCAGATGAGCGGGCTGAACCCGGGCGGCAAGCCGGCGAGGATTCACAAGCCGCTGTCGATGTGCGACCCGTACGAGCTGATGATGATCATCAAGGCGCTGGCCATCCATCTTAAGCGGAAGACAACCTATGCCCAGCAGACCGCTGACGCCTGAAGACTGCGCGGCGATCGCCGGTTGCCTGCCCTACACGGCGCTGGCCCTGATCAAGGCGATCGGGGCGGTGCCGGCCTGCACGCTGATCAACGAGCGGCCGGGGGTGACGATCGTCATCCCCAAGCACCGCCAGGCGAACTCGGCCGGCGCCAGGCGCTGGACAGAGCTGGCGGCGCTGATCGGCGAGGAGGCAATGCAGAAGCTGGCCGACAAGTGGGGCGGCGAGCCGCTGTCGATCCCGGTTTGCAAGAAGGCGCGCGAGGAACTGCGTGCGCGGCGCATCCGGGCGCATTGGGACCGGCTGGTGAATACCGACGGGCTCTCGGGCCGGCAGGCGGTGTATGAGATTTGTCTGCTTGAGGCGCCCATCACCAGCCGAGCGGTCGAGCAGATATGCGGCCGCGGTGATGACGGCGGACATGGCACCCAGGGCGGCGCGGCGCAGGCTGCGCTGTTTTGAAAGGCACTGGCTATGGCAATGGCTGAATGGCGAATCAACGCCGATTGCGGCGCGAATGAATGCGTCTTTTACCTCGACTTTGAACGAAAGGATCAAGCAATGACACCAGAAGAAATGCGCGCCCGGCACCCGCTGATTGCCAGCGCGCCGAACGTGCGACTGAACACCGCTCTGTGGCGCTTCTGGCGCGCAGTGTATGCGCCGCTGAATATCGCCTGTGCGGCGATCGCCGGGGCGCATGCGACGTATTTTGCGCGGAAGAGAAACGCGAGGCGGCAGGCATGACCATTCGACCAGAAGAGAAGCCGGAGTGCCCATCATGCGGATCTACGCATTACCAATGGGATCTCAAAGAATGCCCGCATTGCTATGCTCTGAAGTGCGACATCTGCGATATGGGAGATGACGTAGGGTGCGCTACCTGTGAGAACGAGGAGGATTGATTCGATGGAACGGTTCGTCGTCAATCACCGGCCGGACGAATACCAGGAAGCGCTTCTCGAGCTCGAGAAGCACCTGACCAACGGCGTTCGCATCGTTTCCTGCATGTTCATTCCGGAGAGTTATTTTGCGGAGGCGCATGAGGTGTACATCCTCGACTTTACCGAGTGCTGACGTGCCGATCCGGCCAGAGAACAAGGCGCGATACCCGGCTGACTGGAAGCTTCGCAGCCGCTTCGTGCGGTTCGTTCGGGCTCGAAACCAGTGCGAGTGGTGCGGGGCATTGAACGGCCAGCCGCACCCCTCCACGGGCAGCAAGGTCGTATTGACCACGGCACACGTGTTCGATCACCGGCCCGAAGCCGCGAGCCTGTTGAATCTGGCTGCGCTATGCCAGTTATGCCACAACACCCATGATGCGAAGATGCGCCGAGATGGGCGAAGGCATCGGCTGGAAATGGCCAGAGGACAGCTGTCATTTCCATTCGTTACACCTTTACACCAGGTGTAAAATCGCGCTTTCAGTACCTCGATGAATTGCACAAGCCCCGCCACCGCGGGGCTTTTTCGTGGGCGCACGTCGAAGCGCTACGCCCTGATGGAGCGCTCGCGCGCGCGCGAAAATGGCCCATGGATTTCGACGACTCCCCCGCCCAGGCGCTGCACGCGCATCCGAACGCGCTGTGTGTTTCTCCCGCCGGCCTCGAGCTGATCAAGCTTTATCACCGCTTCTGCGAGCAGCCGCGCCGGGCGCAGTCGGGTTTCGCGGAGATCGGCTTCGGGCACGTGCTGCGGCCGATCGATGATGATCTTCTGTGGATCAGTGTGCAACACGCCGACACGCTGCTGCGCGAGGACTTGCGCTGCGTGGAAATCTATCTCAATGCGACGGTGCGGGTGGTGCTCGAGCAGCGCGAGTTCGATGCGCTGGCGAGTCTGGTGTTCGATGTCGGGATGCTGAACTTCGAGCATTCGACGCTGCGGGTGATGCTCAACGCCGGCGACAAGCCGGGCGCGGCGGATGCGCTGCGACACTGGGGAGCTCACCGGGTGCTGGCCGACGATCTGCCTGGCCGGGCGCGCCGCAACGCGGAGGCGACGATGTTCCTGCGCGGTGAGTTGGTGACGAGTGACTGACTTCATCGACCGGGCGTCGGCACGCGAGGCGGAGATGATGGCCGATCTGCTCGCGAGGCAGCAGCGGCGGGCGGGGCTCGACGGCAAGACGGCGGCTGATTCGGCGGCGATCTGCGAGGACTGCGGCGAGGCGATCCCGGCGCAGCGCCGGGCGGCGTATCCGGGTGTACGGCTGTGCGTCGAGTGCAAGGCGCTGGATGAGGCGAGGGAAAGGATGGCGTGTGTTCGGTCTTGATTATCAGGCGATCCGCTTCTGGATCGATATCGGCATTCTGGCGTGGGCGTTTACGGTCTCCGGGTTTGTCATCTGGGACCGGCGCAACAAGGTGACGCAGGAGGCTGTGGTGACGCTGCGACACGAGGTGGCGAAGGAGCTGGCGGATATCAAGGCGAATCTCGAAACACGGCGTGCCAGGGTCGATGAGTCGCTCGAAACGATGCGGGCGCGCCTGTCGGAGACGCCGACGCGGATGGATCTCACGCAGCTGTACAAGGCGATCGGCGAGGTGTCGCAGGTGGCGACGGAGTTGCGCGGGACGGTGCATTCGGTGGAGGCGACGCTGCACATGATCAATCAACATCTGCTGGACAAGTGAGGACGCGATGAATTTTGCGGATCGGGTGCGTGAGGAGGCGCGGCTGCAGGCGCTGGTGTGCCTGGCGGATGCAGCGGAGTACACGGCGGCGGATGTGCTGCTGCACGCGGCCTTGCGCGATGAGGGGATGGCGCTGTCGGTGGCGTCGCTGCGGGTTGAGCTGGCGTGGCTGGATGAGCAGGGTCTGGTGGTGACGCAGCGGCCCGGCGGGGCACTTGGGGTGACGCTGGCGACGCTGACGGATCGTGGCCTGGATGTGGCGCTCGGTCTGGAGATGGTGCCTGGTGTGGCACGGCCACGGCCTGGGCGCTGAAGGCATGTTGATTTCTTGCTGCTGGATTGTAGGCGTGGCGCGGCCGCGCCAGGAGGATTGAGATGCCGGCACGTTCTGCGGTCGGGCAGCTGCCGGAGGAGATCCGAGACGAGATCAATCGCCGGCTGGTGGAAAACAGCTTCAGCGGGTATGCGCAGCTGGCTGGCTGGCTGCGCGAGCTGGGCTATCAGATCAGCAAGAGCGCGCTGCATCGGCACGGCTCGCAGCTGGAGGCGGATTTCGACGAGGCGATGGCGGACGTTCGGCGGACGCGGGCACTGGCGAAGGCGTGCAAGGATGAGGGCGATGAGGGCGATGTGCTGACGGCGACGAGCGGGATTCTGCAGGAGCAGCTGCTGCGCATTTCGATCGCGCTGCGGCAGGCGGATTCTGACCCGGCGGAGGCGGCGAAGTCGATCTCGGTGGTGGCGCGGGCGCATGCGGATGTCGGGCGGATGCAGGTGGCGCTGGCGAAGTGGCAGGAGACGATGCGGGAGAAGGCGAGCCTGGCGGCGGATGCGGTCGAGAAGGTGGCACGGCGCGGCGGCCTGACGGCGGAATCGGTGGACTTGATCCGGCGCGAGATCCTGGGGATTACGGGCTGATGGCGATTGCCCGCATGGACAATCTGTGGACGCCGGAGAACGCGCGGCCGCCGGCGGTTCTGCTGCCGTACCAGCGGGCGTGGGTGGCGGACCCGGCGGAGGTGGCGCTGTGGGAGAAGAGCCGGCGGATCGGGGCGAGCTGGTGCGATGCGTCGCAGGCGGTGCTGTCTGCGGCGCCGGCCGAGGGGGCGATGGATGCGCTGTACATCGGCTACAGCGAGGACATGACCCGCGGCTATATCGACGACTGCGCGATGTGGGCAAAGGCCTTTGCCTACGCGGTGAGCTGGGTCGGCGAGGTGATCTATACGGACGAGGGGAACGACATCAAGGCGTTCCGGATCGATTTCGCGTCCGGCAAGAAGGTTCTTGCGCTATCCAGCCGGCCGCGGTCGATCCGCGGCAAGCAGGGCCGGGTGACGATCGATGAGGCGGCGTTCCACGACGATCTGCCGGGGCTGATGAAGGCGGCGCTGGCGATGTTGATCTGGGGCGGGAAGGTGCGCCTGCTCAGCTCTCACAACGGCACGACCAATCCGTTCAATGAGCTTGTGGAGCAGGTGCGCGCGGGGCGTCTGGGGT
>ERZ761594.167-NODE-167-length-29942-cov-6.699736_pt1 | contig 29942 bp, 36 predicted proteins | sample MGYA00511036_ERZ761594 | MGnify/ENA primary metagenome ERZ761594 (study PRJEB28899, sample SAMN03785561) | bioreactor sludge metagenome | biome: EBPR Sludge; feature: EBPR Bioreactor; material: 0.22µm filtered reactor supernatant | place: Saint Lucia: Queensland... | reverse complement strand
GTCACCCCCACGGGTGACACGGATGTCACCCCCACGGGTGACACGGATGTCACCCTGATCCGTCATATAGAACCGTCATTAGATCCGTCAGCACCTGCGGCGCGCGCGCGTTTGGAGTCCAATGCTGTGCCGGCACAGCCCCCCGCCCCCCCGCCGGCTACCCTTCCGGTTATTGAAGCGCTATCCCCAAAGCCACCGCGTCTAGCCAACGACAGCTTCGCCATGCCCGTTACAGCAAACGCCCCATCCCCCAGTTCCGGCTCTCCCCCTTCCCATGAGCCGACGGTGGCCCAGTTGCAGCGTTGGGCGCCAAGGGTTGATCCGCGTAAGTTCCGCGGCGGCTATATCCCGGCGGGCACGGGTGACACACCTATCGAGGTCTGGTATGAGAGCTTCGCCGTCACCGACGCGCAGACGCGGTTGACGGCGCCGGACCAGGATGATCTGCGTGCCTGCACCGATTTGGACAGGTTGCGGATGGTTATTGCCACCTATCGCCGATGTGACTTCAAGCGCAAGCGCAACATCCAGCTTGTGCTTGACTGGTATCGAGACGGCATCCCAGAGCGTTACCTCGGCGCCCCGTCGAGTGGCGGCGTGGGCGGCGTCGATTTTGGACTGGCGGCCTACGCCGCAAAGGAGAGAGCGCAGCATGAGCGAGATTTTGGACCCGACCCCGACCCTGACCCTGAGAAAGAACGGCGCGTCCGGGAGTACTTCGAGCGGCGTGCAAAGGTCGCTCATTGAGGGCTATCGCTGCGTCGCGTGCAAGGACATGGGGTTCTATATCAGGGACGTTCCGCGCGGCCACCCGGATTTCGGTAAGGCGTTCCCCTGCGCTTGCCGGACACAGGGGAAACTGGAACGTCAGCACCGGCGCCTTCAGGCCATTGACGGGCTGACCCCCGCTGAGCGCCGGCTGCGCTTCTCTGGGCTGCACGTTGATGACGACAACCGCGGCGCATATGAAGCCATTGTCTACGCCCTGAGTCGCAAGCGCGGCATTGTCACGCTGTATGGCAAGCCCGGACGCGGCAAAACCACGCTGCTCGTCGCAGCGGTAAACGAGACACGCGAGGCCAACATTCCGTCCGTATACGCCAGAGTGAGCGATATCCTAGATTACCTACGCAGCGCCTATGACCCCGACCGCGAGCGCGAACTAAGCGCCGACGAACGCTGGCGCTTGCTCATCACGGCGGATGTACTCGCACTAGACGAACTAGACCAGTTTAAAACAACGCCGTGGGCGCTGGAGAAATTCCTGGCGCTGATTGACGAGCGCTGGCGCACCATGGATCGCCTGGTGACGCTGTTGGCCGGCAATGCGGCGCTGGCCAACCTGCCGGAGAAAGTGGCATCCCGGCTCCAGGACCGGCGCGCACACATCTTTCACTTGGCGGGGATTGACATGCGCCGCTTTAGCACCTGGGAAACATCCGCAGAACGAGAGAGTGAGACAGCATGAACATTACGATCAACATCCATCTCGACGCGACCGATGTCGCCGCCCTCGGCCCCAAGCTGGCCGCCATCGCCCGCGGCCTGGCGCTGCTACAGACGCCTGAGCCGCTAGAACGGGCGCCCCTGTCAAATCCCCATGGCTAAAGCCAGGGGCTTCCCGAAGGGATCCAGATGAAAGACATTCAACAAATCGAAAAATGGTTACATGGCACGCTGCGGGCCTGGCTCGTCGTGAGCGATGAGGAGATAGAGGCGCGTCTCTTTACCGAGGCCATTGCCTTGATTTGGACACTGGACACTGATGCGGCGTGGGCCGTCGCACGAGAGACGTTTGATTGCATGATTGAGGATTTGCGCGCAGAGATCGATGGCGCAGCAAGTGAGGCCGAGGAGCCGGCGCCATCACCTCAGCCAGAAGGGAGCCGTCAATGAGCTATGCCGCTCACTACTACACCGCCCAGGCGTACGTCATCGAGCAAATACGTTGGGCAGGGGCGACCGGTCTCTGCCCCATCTGCCGGCAGCGCAGGCGGGCGCGTTGGCCTAATGGAGAGCTACGGATAACCTGCGGTAATCAACTTTGCTTTCGGCGCTGGCTGCCGGTCAGGACCGGGGCGCCAGAGAAAGAAGGCGAGCACGAGTGAAGGCCATTACGCTCACACAGCCCTGGGCGACGTTGGTTGCGGTCGGGGCGAAAAAGATTGAAACCCGCTCGTGGGCAACGGCCTATCGTGGGCTGTTGGCGATCCATGCGGCGAAAGGGTTGGGTCCCGTAGGCGGTAAGGATGGGCTGCTTACTCTGTGTAAGCAGCCGCCCTTCCGCGATGTGCTGCGCGATACGCTGCCGCGCGGCGCCATCCTGGCGACATGCAATTTGACTGCCATTTACCGCATTCCGGCAACAGCGCAACGAGTCGCTCGCTGTCTTCCAGGTGATCATCCGCTGGCATCCTACCCGGTAGTGTTGCCACCGTTCTCTGACGATCCAGAACGGGCATTCGGAGACTACACACCAGGACGCTATGCCTGGTTACTGGAGGATGTTCGGCGGTTCGATACGCCCATCGAATACAAAGGGGCATTGGGCCTATGGACATGGAATGATGCGGATGCTTGAAACGGGCGGCGACAGAGAGAGGCAGTATGATTCAATGTTGGATTTTTGGAAAATTTCCTGGGCTTCATCCCGCGTGGACGCTGGCCGTAGAGGCCGTGTCCGAACGTGATGCCAGGGCGTGGGTGAAAGCGGCATACGGGGGAGGGAAATTGCTCCAGCGCGTACCGCCTGACGGGCGAAAAATCACAGCAGCCTGTGGTGCTATGACTGACGCTGCGCAGGCAGAACTCAGCGAAAAGCGCCGGCAGAGAGAAGGGGAACGATGACACTAGCTGAGGCGTGCAGGATAGCTCACATTATACGGATCGCCTACGAGCGGGGCGAGATTCGCTCGCTGGCAGATTGCAAATTTATTCTGGATACAATGGGTGCTACAGAGGTACTAAGGAAGGCGCTTCAAGAAGAAGTGCTCTGAAGCCCACAAGGGCGCCAGCCGACCTTGACCGCCAACGCTACCCGTGAACAACGGGCCGATTGTGGCGTACTCACCCACAGTACGCGATCAGGATGCACCACACCCAGCCCCAATATCCGCCGCTGCCTACAGCCACGCCACTGTGGGCTTGTGCCCGGAAGAAATCATTTTCGCCGAACAGGTGCGCCTTGTGGGCCGGACTGCTTGCCAATGCCTTGAAAATCGCCGGTGCATTGGGCGAGCCGGCGGCCAGCATTTCGACGCCGTTCCAATTATCGCCGTATTCAGCCGGCAAGGCGCACCCGAAACGGCGCACAGTCGCATTCGGCCACTCACCATTGGCGGCCTGGTGCGACCAGTAGTTGCCGGCAATGATATCCTGGGCTTTCCAGGCAGCCGCCTGCGCTAATGCCGGGCAGATATGCAAATCTGGGCGCTGCTGGCGCAGATCAGCCGTCAGCAGCGCCCAGAAGGCCGCGACCTGGTCGGCGCCGTCTGTCGCCGCGAACGGCAAGTAGACCGCGCGGCCCGTGGCATCCGTCACCGGCGCCGCGCTCAGGATGATGCTGCTATCCATCGGCTTTGTCTTTCGGCTCTGTACTTGGCGGGTCTTTGTCCGGCTGCTTGCTCGCCGCCGGCGCTTCTTCGCGTATCATCTGCTCGATCACGGTGATGGCGCCGATTAACTGCTGTTCATTCTGAGCGGACTGCGCGAGTAGATCGGATAACTGCTGCCGCCGCTCGCGCTCGGTGCGCAATTGTTCGATCAGGAGTTGTTTACGCTCGTTGAGTGTCATTTCCATTTTCCTCTATTGTGATCAGTTTTTCCGATAGATAGCGCACGCTCAGGATCAAATCGCTAATTACCTGGATGATGTTTAGCGACTTCCCAGCGGGGTGGCTGGCGTCTCTGTCCATTCCGTAGCGTGGCGCAAAGTCAGTGATGATGCCCTCAAATTCTTGGCCATTGTACGAACCATTTTTATACTTGAACCGACGCAAGGCTCCTTTGGCAGCCTCCAGGATGTGCTGTAACGCCTCTTCCGGCGTACAGGTGTCGCCTAGCGCCTCTTTGCTGTCAAGGCTGCTGGTTTGCGTGCCGACGACGGTGCCCGATGTATCGTTGGCATTGGTCGGATTGCCCCCTGTGTTCAGACGCATATTGCCGGCATTGTCGATCCAAAGCGCAACGGCAACGCCCGTTCGCGCCACCAATTGTATCCAGCCCGCCGCTGGCGTTGACGCGTTGCTGTTGCGGTTGATTGAAATAAATGGTCCGTAGCTGCTCCCATTGTCGGCGGTGGCCAAGTACACTCCAGACGCGGTCTGATTGCTTGGCGTCGCGATATAAATCGCGCTCGTCCCCGCAGCCGGCTGCATAATCAGCCCACCATTCGTGTCCAGATACATATCGTAGGTCACGGCTGCGCTATTGTCGCTTGCTGTGCTTCTTGCGAAATAAAGCACCCCGTCGCTACTCGCCCCAATGCCACGCGCTACCCCAGATGTAGCCTTGCGCCAAACAATGGCTGTCCCTTGGTTAGCAAACTCAATCGCTTTTGTCCAATTTGAGGTTGTCCATGCTCCACCGGGCGTTGCGTATCCAATGCCGATAGAGCTAGCGCTAGCGATGCTATTGCTATTGGCATTGATCCCAACACTGAATGTCGCAGTGCTGCTCGTAATCTCAAGGATGGGTGTGCCGCTTATTTTGGCAATGATGCTAGCAGTTTGCGATCCGCTGTTATTGACGACCGATGCACCAATCTCGCTGCTGATCGTACCGTTCGTGGAGAATAGCGACGATTTGGATTGTGTCGCCGTTGTGTAGCTGTTGCTAACTGATTCAATCCAAACTGTGCTGGTTTGATCGTTTAGCCCAGCATTAGTGATCAGATTATAGATGCGCCCAAAGCATGATCCGCTGCCAACCGCAGCCCGCCAACTGATTGTGTGCATATCATCCAAGAAGGATGATGGCGCAAGCAGTTCGATCCCATTTGTCGTATCGATCCGAATCTTCTCCGTCCCGCCACTGTACATCTTGATCGGGATATTGTTGAAGATCGAGTTGATATTCGATAGGCGCAAATATTTATTTGATGTCGCAGTGCCATCGCCCGCGTAAAAGCCGTATTCATTGCCGGCCGCAAATAAGCCCTTGAGATTGCCGTCCTGTGTACGCAGGACGGCGCCGGTGGCCGGATGGCCCGTCCAGGACACAACACGACTGTAGGGTGAATTCGACCCATACAGTCCATCGATAGCTGTAATCTCATGCCAGCCGTTACCAGATACGCCGTAGTCGAGGACAAACGCTTCGGGGGCGATTACGGCGCCAATAGCCATGAAGCCGGTTTCCAAGTCCAGGGGGATCGGCTTAGGGATAATATCGATGGTAAACGAAATGGTTCGCGCCGTACCGCCTGTCAAATCGGCCGATACATCCCCAAACGGTACACCAGCATAACCATCGACCAGCGTGGTCATGGCGGCTAGCGTATTGCCGCCGGCCGTCCCGGTGGTCAATAGGGACCACCCGTCAGGCTGAATGATAGGGTCGCGGTTAGCGCGTACGGCTACGAAAGCCAGATACAAGTCCGTATCGCTGACCGGCGTCAGGCTTTTAATCACAGAGAAGGCGGCGGTCGAATCGTTCGGGTTGGCGATATAGGCGGCCACCGGCGCGTCGGGGTCCTGATTCGTGTAATTCAGCAAAATCACCATCGAATCAACGTTGCTATCATGCGTCCAGGTGTAGGATGACGGTTCGCTTCCACCTGCCATGTGCTTGTAGATCGTTGCCCGCATCCCGGTCACGGTGGCTGTCGTGATTGTCTCCCAACCTGTTGGCGGTGTAGTCACAACCGTGGTTGATTCCACCAGCACGCAGGCGATGGATAGGTTGCCGCTGGCGGTCCCTGTGACTTTGGTTACGGTCAGGGTGGAAACGCTATCGTTCGCTGTCTGTAATGGCCCTGTCATAGTAGGCACGTCTAACCCGAAGTCACCATACCGCGTGAAAAACCAGCGCTGCTGCTTATCTGCTTCATCCAAGTAGTCGGTGACAACCCCCCAGCAGTCGCTAACAGATAGGCCGCCGCCGGCGCGCGAAAACTCGCTGATACGCACGGTGTCGCCGGCCTCAAAGACGGCCATACCCTCGGCGGATGGTAGGTCGTGGACGTAGAGATAGGCCGAGCCGCCCGGTCGTGGCGCGATAAAGGCTTGCGACAAGGTGGAAACAGACTTACCGATGATCTGTGATCCCGCTAGCGCTTGTTGCAAATCGGCAATCAGCAACTTGATTTTTAACTGGTCGGCGTAGATGTAGCGCGTGTCCAGTTCGCCGGCATACGTGTGGCGCCACCCCGTCAACTGCGAGACATAATTATCCGTTTGCATCAGCACGCCACTCGCCATCCGCATTTGAGAGCCGTCCGGCTGAACCATAATATTGCCAGATGCAGATAGGGTTAGGTTGCCTGTCGCTGTGTCAATCGATGGCGTAATCACACCGCCTGAGATTGTGCCTGATTCAGTGACGATCAGATCTCCGGTAATCCGTGTGTCACCAGTCACGTCCAGTGGATAAGCCGGTGAGGCTGTAAAAATACCAACGAAACCGCTGCTATGGTCGATCAGCGGCGTTGACACCTTCGTGGCAGCGGTCAACGTGTTCAGGGTCAACCCGCCCGCTGCTGTTGAGCGCAGCACCCGGATCGCCGAGCCTGGGTTATCGCTGCTTTCCAGTACCCCCAGGGTATTCGCAGTAGGCAGCCCCACCACGCTATACTGGGCGCCGGTTACCGCGTGGTAGAAGGCATCAGTGATGCCGTGCGGCTTGAACTGTGCAATCGCATTGGTGATATGGGCATCGACCCACGGTGCCTGGCTTTCGGCCAGTGTGCCGGTATGGTACGTGCTGGATAGCGCGTGGGTCGGCAGTGCGCCGGCGCCCGTGCCGGACGCGGCAAAGTTGCCGCCCAGTCGATCCAGGAGCAGCGGAATCAGCTTATCCGCCAGATCGCTCAATCGGTCAATCATCCTTGTCGCACCCCCATATTATCCCGGCCACTCCATGCCCCGCGCGGCTCGATCCGCAATTCGCCGGCGTCCGCGTCGAACTCGGCGCTCTCTACAAAGAAGGGAGTAACCCGCGTATAGAGAGCGACTTCCGGCGGAAGATCGCGAATTTCTACCCACTTGCCCACCGGCAGCACGCCCTCCTCCCAGGGGCTGCCCAGGCTGTCCAGCCATCCGCCCTGTACATTCAACTGGCAGGTGTTGCTGATGTCGCCGGCCGCCGGCTCTTTGGCAATCTGCAAATAGCGCTGCTCGGTCACTGTCGCCAACAAGCGCCGACCGTCTGTTGCGCCGGCGGCCAAGAGCGCATCTAGCTCGCTCAGGGCGCTCAGGCTGCCATCCCGATATTGGTAGGTCAGCAGCCCCGACGCATCTAGAATCTGGCCGCCGCGTAGGAATTGACCCGCGTTGCCTATCAGCGTTGATGCCTGCACCGTAGTCTCCTCCTTGCCCCATACCGCGAAGGGCATGTCGCTGGCCGATGAGACCCAGGCGGCGCCATTCCAGAGCAGGAGCGATCCGCCGCTGTACCCGGCGGCCTCGTCGCTGTCAATTTCATAATAGTTCATGACGTGACTGCTTCCGCTGCGCCGCACAACCAGCCAATAGAGACCGCCGGCTGTCAGCGCTACCGGGGACGAGAGCGTGAATTTAACCCAGGCCGGCGCCGTGGGCAGGGCGCCGGCGGCGATCGTCGCGCTGCCGAGCACCGTTCCCGGCGCCCCACTGCTGTCAGCGCACAGGTCGACCGTGATGCCATCCGCCGGCGTCCCTATCATACCCAGACGCACCCATAGCTCGTAGGCGGCCCAGCCGACGGTGCTGCTGACCGTGAAGCGCTGCGCCATCTTTTCACCGATAGTGGTTAGGGTGACGGTGGCGCCTGGCGTCTCGCGCGTGAGCGCTCCCTCCACGCCGATGGCATTGCCGCGGCTGATGGTCACCAATGCACCCGCCGCCTCGTTGACCATGGTTGTCTCTATGGTAGTCAGGCTGTCACTGTTTGAGGTGGCCTTGACCCACTTGTACCCATTGTTGGCGGCCTGGGTCGCGCCGCTAATCTGAATCAAGTCATTAGCATCAATGAAGGCAAAGCCGTCCGTGGTGCTGGTATGAACATCATCGCTGGGATCAAAACGGATCGTGGTCGCGGCGAATGACTGCGGCGCCTGTTCCGTGCTGCGGCTCACCGTAAAGGCGCCGTTGTTACCGGCGCTGCCGCTTACCTGCACTTGGGCGCCGGAGACGAAATAGCGAATATTGCCGCTGAGATCATGAATGTAGTCATTGTTGGGTTCAAAGCCGATCGTGGCCGCCGTGTACTGTTGACCCAGCGCGAGCCGGGCATTACCGGTAACACCGTGGCGCTCCACACCGTCAGCGCGTCTGTAATAGGTGGCGCGCAGGCTGTCGTACCAGCCCCGGCAGAAGAGCGTGGCGCCCGGCTGGCCGCCGCGGGCGCTGCTGATGACCGGCGTCCCCACCGGCCATTTTTGCGCCGCCAGCGTGACGGCCAGATCTTGCGCAGCCTGTTCCGCAGTGGCGTTGCCCAAGCTCTTGATGAGTTCCCACGTACCGTAGGCAGCAACGCTGTCGGCGTCTGCGCTCCAGCCGGTGGCGCCCTTGATGCTTTTGCCGTCGGGGTCCTGATAGGCATAAATCACCTGGATCCGGTTACTGACCTCGTCAAGCGACACACCGATCTCCACGGCGCCCACGCGTAGCGAGAGCGCGGCGACATAGCCCCACCAGACGGCCGTCCCGCTGCGGTTGTAAATGAGGGTCTCGTAGCGTAGCCAATCCAATAGGTCAAATAGAGCATAGCGCGGTCCGGTCGCCTCGATTTCGGCCGTGCGCATACCGCCCAGCGCCGCTCCCGCCCAGCGCTTGGGCTTGAGGACAAGTTCATTGGGTAGCACGGCGGGTAGAAAATCGCGCCGGTTGACCGTTACCGTAAAGCGTCTCATACGCTGCGCACCCGCGGTCGCACCCAGGCGCTGACCGTCATCTGGCGGCCGGCGACAAAATCCGTTCCCTCGTCAAAAAGGATAAAGAGCCGCTGCGTGCGGCCCGGCCAAACCAAAATCGGCGCATGGTACGCACGGAGGATAGGATAGCGCGTGCTGCCGCTCAGGGCGTAGGCGCCGCCGTCGATGCCGTTATCCTCAATGCCGGCGCCGTTGGCCAAGCTGTAGCCGATTTGTTCTAGCCTACGGAAGCTGTCGGTCGCCATCAGTTGCACAAAGTCGAGTACAGCCGAGCCGCCCGCTGCGCAGCGCGCCGTCAGGGTCAATGCGACGGCGCCGGTGCCGGCATTCAGCCCGCCCGGCGGGATAGGCAGCGCGCCCAGATCCAGCAACTCGCTGCCGCTGATACCGGTCCACTCTTTACCAACCACCAGGGGCGCATAGACGCCGCTGATCACAGAGTATATCCCGGCCCGCCAGAAAACATTAGCCGCATTGCTACTAAAGACGGGCAGCACCCGAAAGTAACGACCCTGCGTTTGCGCAAGCAGCGTAGAGGACAGGGTGAACGCATAGAGCAGGCTGCTATGCGTGACGCTCCCCGACCAGTTGACCGACGCGCCACCGGTCGCCTCGCTGCCCAACAGCCAGCAGTCGATGGTGGAGGGCGCACTATTAACATTATTGGCGATATAGAAGTTTGTCCAAGCCAGTGCCCCGCCGCTGGCGTTGAGGATGCGCAGGCGCAGCGGCGCCGGTAGGTTGCCCGTGATGCGATTGCTGGCAATGCCTACCCAGTTGGTATTGCTGACGTTATCGTTGTTGTAGACCGCCACGCCGCCCACACGCTCGGACTGTGTATTGCTGGAGAGATAGACTTCGGTTTCCGGCCCCTCCCAGAAATTGAGCCGCTCGACAATGACGGCCACTTCCACCAGGTTGCTGCCGGCTGACAAGCGGTGGCGCCCCGGCGCCTCACTCCATACCACGTGCCCGCCGCGCAATTCGCTCCGGTAGATCGTGGCCCCGTCGGCGGTTTGATATTCCAGGTAAACCCGGCTGGCGAGCAGAGCGACTGCGTCGCGCGCTTGCGTCAGCAACTGCTCAACCGCGTCCGTTTTGGCACGAATGGCCGCGTCCGTTCCTTCCAGGATGACGACAATCGTTTCGGTGGTGGTCTCCTGATCATTCCCGGCGGGCTGTGGAAAATAGGTACACCCGATAATCGCCCCATCACCGCTCAGTGCGATGGTGGTCGATCCGTCTGTAATGCGTGTCAGCATGGCCTATCTTCCCGCCGCCCGGCGTGCGTAGTTTCCCAGCCGCCACCCCAACGCAGCCACATCTTGCTCGTTGTTGATGACCAGACCGTCCAGATGAATATGAATGTCGCCGCCGCCGCCGGCGCCGGCCAGCAGCCGGTTGCTCTGCCCGTTCGTAAAGACCTGCGCCCCGGCCGGCAAAATACTCTGCTCGACAGGCAGCGCGATCAGCTCGCGCCCGCGCTCATTGAGCAGCGTGCGCCCGCCCGTATAGTAGGACGTGCCGCCGGCGAAACCGGGGACGATGCCTCCTAGCACATTGCTTACGTAGTCGCCCCAACTGCCAAAGTCAGGAATAAAGTCCCCCCACGAAATTGACGGAACAAAATCATCCCAGCTAATATCTTCTACCCAATCCGTCCAACGGATATCATCGATCCAGGTTGACCAGTCGAAGGTTAGATCTGGCCATGACAACTTTGTTACCCACTTTGACCAGGCGAATTGGGTCGCCTCCGTCGGCCAGTTCAATTTACTGACAAATGAAGACCAGGTGAGACTGATTACATAACTACTCCATTGTAAGGCACTCTTGATGTAGTCTGTCCAGGGCAATGATGCCACATAATCGCCCCATGTCAAGGCAGTACTGATCCACTCTTCCCAGTTGATCGAGCTTACTTTCTCGCCCCAATCCAGGCTAAATACATAAGTCGCCCAGTCAAGCAACACAACAAACCCGTTCCAGGCCAATGCTGGTATCCAGGTTGCCCAGTCAATCGCAGTCGTGATGATCTTCGTCCAGTCTAGAGAGACAATATACGCGCCCCAATCCTGCAATGGCGCGACAAAATCCGCCCAGGAAAACGCCTGAATGGTGGCCGTGACCTTTTGGAGCGCGCCCTGCAATCCCTCCTTGAGCGGCCCAAAATCGCCTTGCGCCGCCGCGCTGATCCACGACAGCAGCGCTTCAAATCCAGGCCGCAAGAAATCGATAACGGCCTGCGTTTTCTCCTGGATGCCGCCCCAGTTGCTAGCCCACGCCGCGGCCAATAACCCTACCCCTATCACCACCAGCCCAATGGGACTCAGCAGCGCGCCCAGCAGCGTGCCCACCCCCGACAGCGCCAGCATGATCGGCCCCGCGGCGGCCAGCACGCCGGCAAAGGCGAGTGCGGCATTGCGCACCGGTTCCGGCAGACCGCTAAACCCGCTGATGGCGTCCGCTACCATACGAACTATCCCGCTTAGGCTGTCGAGGAAGGGCAGTGCGGTTTCGATCAGGAAGCTGTCAATACTGCCTTTAATGTACTCGATGGCGCCGGCAAAGCCCTTCATCCGGGCGTTCGCGACTTCCGCGGCGGCGCCCTCCTTGCCGACTGCTGCCGACATTTCATTCCAGTTCTCACTACCTTCGGCGAGCAAGATGTTCGCGGCCCGAATCGCATCGGCGCCGAAGATTGTCGCCAGCGCGGCGTTGCGCTCCTCTTCTGTCAACTGCGTCATGACTGTTTTGGCCGTCCCTTGGATGCCAGCCAGCGAGGCGTATTCGGCCTGCGCCGCCTGCAATTCCCGGTTTAGACGATCCACAGCCACGACTTTCTCATTTTCGCTTTGCGCTACCCCAGCCAGACCCGATTTGTAATCAGCCAGTTTACGCTGCGTTTTCTCGATAGTGTTGCCTAAGTAGGCCATGCGCTCGGCTTGCTCTTGGGTGCGCCCACCGGTTGTCACAACCTGTGCGTTCGTTCCCATCAACGCCTGTTGCATGGATTCCAAAATCTTGGGGAAGGGCAACATTTGCCCGCTGGCGTCATAAACCTGAATCCCTAACTGCTCCATCAGCTTGGCTGATTCATCGGTAGGTGCAGCCAAGCGCATCAGCATAGTCTTCATACTGGTGCCGGCATCGCTGCCTTTCATTGCATTGTTACCCAGGAGCGCCAACGCCGTGGTTAGATCGCCAATGCTTTGCCCGTTAGAGGCAAAGACCGCGCTCGCCATCTGAAAGCCTTGCGCCAGATCGGTCACTTCCACGCTGCTGGCGTTGGCCGCCGCTGCCAGCATGTTCGCAACCGTGCTTGTCTGGTCAGCCGGCAGCTTGAAGGCGTTGACCGCATTCGCCGCGATCTCTGCCGCCTGCGCTAATTCCAGGTTGCCTGCCGCGGCCAGATCGAGTACGCCGTCAATGGCCTGCATGGTCTGCTCAGTGCTTAGCCCGGCCTTGGCCAATTCCAACATGCCCTGGGCCGCTTCGCCGGCGCTAAAGGAGGTCTCAGCCCCTAGCCGCAGCGCTGCAGCTTGCATCCCTTCCATCTGTGTCTTGGTTGCGCCACTGACGACCTCCATCTGGTTCATGGCCTGCTCGAAATCGCCGGCGCTCTTGAGCGCGGCGCCGGCCACGCCCAGCAGCGGCGCGCTGACCGCTAGGCTCAGCGTCTTGCCAACACCGGCCATCTGCGCGGCCAATCCCTGCACGCTCTTCTGTGCCTGGTCTGTGCCGATTTGAATCTCGCCATACGCGGATCCGAGGTTTAACAAATGCTGCTCCAATCAAAAAAACGCCGCAGGCACAGGAGATGCCTCCCGTGCTTGCGGCGCCCTATCACGAGCCAACCGATGTTCACCAGATCCCTGAGTCAGGAATCTGTATTTTCTTGATGACCCTGCCCGCCAATGGCGCAAAGCCTGGCGCCGGCGCGTCGGGGTCCGGCTCTGCCAGCAAATCAGCCAGGCGGTGAACCGGCTTGCCCTTCTTGTTGCGTTCGGCCAATTGATTCTCGATCCACATCCCTACCTGATGGGTGGCCAGATCCACCTGGTACGCTTCCCAGCTTTCCGGCGCCATCCCTAGAAACAACGAGGGGCGCTGTCCATATGTTTTGGCCAGGCTATGCAGATTCCATAAGTTTCTTTTCTTGGCGACGAAAAGGTTGCAGTTTCTGCGCTCCCTCCATTGCCCATTGGTACACAGCGATTTTGTCTTCCGCCGGCAGTTCCTCAGCAGTCAGCCCCTGGGGTTCTCTGATACAGGCAATCGCCACGATGCCGGTCAATTCATAGTAGGCGGCCAGTTCGTCTGTGGTCATCTGTTGCGACTGCGACTTATTGTTGCTGTGGCCTAACTGGCGCTCCAGAGCCGGCTGCACCTGCTGTGGGATTTTGCCCTGTTGAACCAGGTCCATGATATGGACCTTCTGCAGGACCACCATCAGCCCGCTTGGCAGCGTACCCGGCTCCCCCGCGGCCCGTGCGGCCCGCCACTCTTCTAGATTCATCATTACTCCTTCTGCTAGGACCTATAGGTCTTCTCCATCCTATAGGTCCTAGCCTCCTCCTGCCTTAACTGCTAGGTAAGGTCGCAGCCGTCTCATTCTGGACGATTTCCCAGAGGTTGCCGGCGCCGGGATCAATCGCAATCCCGGAACACTTGGTCATAAAGAATTCGCCGTCCTTAAACTCGCCTTCAATCCCTTCCGTAAGCTTGCACTTGTTGAGCTTGACGTGAATATCGTCGGTGGATACGTCGCCTACACTCTTGCCATAAATTTTGAAGTAGGGATAGTTGTCGCCCGCCTGGGATAGCATGGTTACTGTGCGATTGGGCGTGGTGCCGGCCGCGGTGGCGGCTTTGCCGGTGATAATCGCCAGCGCTTCCAGGCTGATGCCGCCGGCCTCCAGTTCCCACTCCACGGCGTCTGTGATCGCCACCACGCTCTGGATGCTGTCGTCGCCGCGCAATTGGCCGCTGTTGAGCGTCTCTTTGAACTTCAGCGTGAGCGCGGCCGGTAAATCAACCTGGCTCGTGCCGCCGATATTGGTCACCTTGACATCGCGCAACCCATACGGCTTGTCTCCAAATCCTGCCATACCATGTTACTCCTTTGAACTATAGTGCCTGCGCACTTTCATGCTGAATAAACTGATAGAACCCCGCCGCCCCGCTGACGGCCACGCCGGCGCAGCTAGTGACCCAGAATTGGTTCTGACGGAAGGTGCCCTCGATTGCCGTCAGTTTACATTGATAGAGTTTGGCGTGGATGTCGCCCGTGCCGTCATCCGTTGCCCGCCCATAGATGCGAATATAGGGAAACTCCGCACCGTTGACAGCGGTCAACGTAACGGTGCGATTGGGCGTAGTGCCGGCATCGACAGCGCTGCGCCCGGTCAGCTTGGCGTAGGCGGCCAGGCTAATGCCGCCGGCCTCCAGTTCCCAGTCTACGCCGACAGTAAAGGAGCGGGCGGCCAAAAGCATCCCTTCGCTAAAAAACTCCTCGGTCTGAATGCGTTCGGTAAAATGCATCATCATGGCAGCCGGCAGCGCAATGGCGCCGGACCCATCGAGGTTGGTCAGCTTTACTTCCCGCAACCCAAAGGCCGCTTCCCCATACGCGATGGTCATGCTCGCTCCTCATGCACCACGTACCGGCTCATTTCCAGCGCAGCGTCCATGCCCGGCGCATCCAGGTTAGGTAGATCGGTGGCATGGTCAATCTGCCAGAAACCGTCCAGCGCCAGCCGCTGCCGGTGCAGCAGTACATAGATGCGTTGCCGCGCCGCCTTTGTGGCGACATACCCATAGCGCTGATAGAGCCACACTGTCACGTACCGGCGGGCGCCGTCGGGATGCGGCCCCCAGGGAGTGATAGTCTCCTCTTTGAGCAGCCCACAGGGCAAGATTTCCTGGTTGGCATCATAGGCTGCCGGCGTGTGCTGGCGGCTGATGCTCTGCACCTGGTCGGCCAGGTACAGCCCCCCAGTCAACAGATTCATGAGCGTCACGTCGGCGACCAGATAGTTGTAGATAGCGGTGATCATCGCTTCCTTACCCGAACTGACTAAGGCGCACCTGGAACCACGCTTCTCCCGCGGCCTGCCCTTCGCCCGTTGCATAGAAACGGTAGTACCAGAGGCCGGGCACGGTGATATCTAGGTCAACATGGTACGTTCCGGTCGTGCTGCGTTCCACCGCTATATCATCACCATATTGGTGGGTGGTGACAACGCCGGCCGGCGTCTTGTACCGGAAGTACACCGCATCCGGGTCGTGCGCCACCCCGCTGCTGTTGGCAAACACGGCCGTACAGCGCACCAGGTCGCCCACATCATAAGCGTTAGCCATGTAGCTTTTCCCTGGTCACAACCGCCTCGGTCACGCGTACCCCCAAGGTCTCGGCCGGCGCCGACCGATGCCGCAGTTGCAAGACCACCGTATCGGGATGGACGGCAATCACTTCCAGGACATCGCCTATCCGCACCGGCAGTTGAGACGCATCAGTCAGCTTGAATTTGTCTATCATGGGAATTGCTCTCCGTTATTGTTGATATGCCGGCAGAAGATATTGGTGTCCACCAGGAAGGGCCAGCGCATATTCTGATACTCATGCCAGCCGGCTTTAGCCAGGTAGTTGCCTGCGATGACCCGCGCGCACCACTCCAGATCACTGGTGCCGGTCTTGGTGTTGAACTGACCAGACTCTGGGTCAAACCAGACGTTGGCTGGCGTAGAGAAAACGCGACGCGTCCTGACCCCATGCAGGGCGTACTCTTCGCTGTCCTTCCACATCTCGCGTAGGATGCCGGCATGAATAAGGAGACAGCCGGTGGGCACGCCGTCAACCCAGACCTTGTCGCCCAGTTGCCAGCCGTCCATGTAACTAGTGCCCCGCCCCCGGTAAAGCAGCGGTTCCGAAGGCCGGCTACGGGTATAGTACAGCCCGCTGACGACCGGCACGCGCTTTTCCCGGATGTAGTCATTGAAGCGGATAAAGCCATCCGGCGGCAGCAGCGTATCATGCTCCAAGAGTAGCAACCACTCGAATTCCTTTTCTACCACTTCTTTGACAATCATATTCTGTGCATCGGCCACCTGATACCGCAAGGGCATGTAGCTGTTCATAAACTGGAGCATCTGCACCACGCTCCAGTTGGTGGGGATGATCTGCCCATAGCGCGCCTGTACCCACTCAATGCGCACTAACCCGGTAACAGGCGTGGCCACCAGCAGCCGGTTGACATAGCCCGGATCGCCGCTGTCCTGGACGATAGTTCGATAGTCGCGCACGGGAGATGATGATCTTTCAGACATTTTCAATCTCCTCTAAATCGCGCTTCACAAGAATAACCTCAATATTGGCGGATGGATCCCAGCTGAGATATTTGATGCGCCACGGCATGGGGCGATAGATGCCCCATAGCGCGCCCTGGGTATTCGGCTCAAAGGGGTCAAAGTAGGCCCACGTTGCTTCATTGCATGGATTGCAATGGGTCGGGTCTTGCAGATAGCCCGGCGAATAGCCATGCGGCGTAGCAATCGCAAACTCCCCACCCACCGTCAGGACGCGCCAGACTTCGTCCATAAAACGGATAAAGCCAAAGCGTGCCGGCGCAATGTGCTCGACTAGATGTGAGGCGACGGCAGTCAAGACACATTCATCCGGCAGCGGCCACGGATAGACTTCAATGTCGTGAACGATATCAACACCCGGTAAGGGACGGATATCCATGCCGACAAAGCCCGGTTGCGGATGGGCGCCGCACCCAATGTCGAGCCGGATCCCTGAACGCTCTTGTAGCAACTGCGTAATTTCCATAGCACCCCTTACGAAAAGTTAATAGTGTAGGTAGCGTTGACGGATTGGTTGGTAGCGCACGAGCTGGAGGCGAAGGTGTTGCCTGCGAATAAGGTGCCGCCGCCCTCGCTGCGTGCAAACAGCCCCACATTGCTAATGTTGCGCGTGTCGGTTACAAAACTGTTGGCGCTGGCAAAGGTGGCCGTGAACTGCACCGCCTTGCTGTTGCTGGAACTGGCGGCCGTTACCGCCGCGCGCTTGACGACCTCGCCGGCCAACGTAGTGTCACTGGCCGCCGGCGCACCGCCGGTACCCAGCGCCATGTGGGTGATCTGCGAACTGCCGCTAATACCGCCCAGGAGCTTGGCGAGGAAATTATTAAAGCCGTCGTTGGTGATTTGGTTTTCTTGCCAGCCGGAATCACCATGCAGGCTGCCATCCTCATTCACGATATTGACACGGAAGAATCCACGTACCTTCATTCCTTCGGCCAATGCCTTCATTCCTTCGGCCAATGCCTTCATTTTTTCGTTCATAACATCTCCTACTGACTTCGATCAGACAAGGTAACTCGATGGCGCAGCGCATCTGTCAACACTGCGCCAAATACGGCTCGGTCCGAGAGCGACGCATCCAGCAACGGGAAAAAGAGAACCGTCAAGATTTCGATCAGACCCACAGTCTCTACCGCTGTTGCGCCCAGTGCCAACGGCGGCATCGCCGGCCCATCCAGCAGCAGCACTGCGTCCCCCACTTCAATCGTGCTGAGCAGGAGGATTGAGTGGCTCTCGGTAGCGGTAATGGCGGAAATGACGGCCACCTGCAGATCCGCTAACAGACTGACGACTTCGACAGCCATCACGTTTTCGGCGATAACGATACCACCTAGGGCGGTCGCCAGGCTGAGCGATGCGGCGACAGTGACCACCTCCGTGGCTACAACTGCAATATCGCCGATGAGGGCGGTCACCTCCGTGACCGCCACGGCTTCAACTACTACCAGAGCAAGGGTGTCCAGCGCCGCGACCGCTGATTCGCTAACCAGGATGGCGCCGGCTATCCGAATATCGCCGGCAATCGTTACCGCCGGCGTATCCAGCAGGCTAATGGCATCGACGGCGCTGCTGTTGCTGATGAGGCTAAGGGCCAGATCTTCGCCGAGTGTGACAGCGTCCACTGCGGCAATGACCACAGTGACCTGTATTACAACCGCCTCACTCAAACTCGTCGCCTCGCCGACGGCGAGGGCTGGGCCGCCGGCTGCGCTAGCCGCTTCGGTAACGGCCAGCGTTTCGGCAGTGGATACGACTAATATTCCGATCTGCAACAGGCTGGTGTCGGCAACTGCCGCCGCTTCGCTGGCCGCCATCGTCAGGGCGCCCAGCGCGAGCGCAACGGTTTCGGCGACCACGACCGGCTCCGACGCTTCTACATGGCTAAGCAGGCGAAGCGCACTGTCTTCGCTGGCTAGAGTTGCATCGGTCGCGATGGCAGCCAGGTTGCCGGTGGCGATCAGCGAAGCATCGGTGGCGACTATCGTTTCAGACGCGCTGGCGGCGACCTGGCTTTCCAGAGACCGTCCCTCGGTCACGGCTACCGCATCACTGGCGGCAACCGACGCCGCCGGCAGCGCCACGGTGACGCCTTCGGCAACGGTTACGTCTTCACTGCGATTGACAACGAACTCGTCGCCGACAATGAGCACTGTGATCTGCTCACCCGTGGCGACAGATTCGACAGCGGCAATGATCATTGAGGAAGGTATCGCAGCTAATGCTTCCGTCGTAGCAACGGTGTCGCTTGCGCTGATGGCAGAGAGCAACAGCGCCTGGACCTGTTCTGCCACAGTGATCGCTGTGCTTATCGAAGCCTGTGCAGCGGGGAGAGCCGCCGCGACTGTCTCTTGCAAAGCCACGGCATCGCTTACGCCGGCATCGGTCAGCAGCAGCCGCTGCACCATCTCGGTCAGGCTCACGGCGTCGCCGTGGACGACGTAGCTCTCCAGATGCTGGGCCGGCACGTCCGTAACCGCAACGGCGTCGCCTGCCGCCGGCGTTAATGGCCCTGTCGCCAGCGCAATCGCCTCAGCCGCGGTAGCGCTATCGACGACTGCCACGTAGCTCGCTAGGCGAACGGCGATTGTCTCCGTGACGCCAATCGTGTCAGTCGCCGAAATCGCGGCTGTGCTGACCACCACATCAAGGGATTCCGCCACGCTCATACCGTCGCTTACGCGCGTATCCGAAAGCAGCATTCGTGCTATGGCTTCGGCAAGGGCAGCGGCATCGCTCGCACTGGCATCGGAGAGTAGCAGCCTGGCGACTGTTTCGGTGACAGCGACGGCAGCGGCGGACGCAGCCAACGCTGTGGATATTTGGTTGGTAATGTTCTCAGAGACGGTTGCAGTCTCTGTTTTTTGAATATCAGAAATCAGGCGAACGGTGATGGACTCGGCGGCGGTCACAGCGTCGCTCACGCTCACACTCAGCCCGGTCGAGGCCGGCTTGATGCTAACCGCAATACAGCACCAGTCGGCCACACCGCTCAGGCTACCAGTCCCTCCGAGTGTTGTGCTGCTTGGACTAGCAACGCTCTTGTACCACACCGAACAGGTGGTCGTGTCACCACCGGCCCCGGCGGCATTTCCCGTACTAATGCCCGTCTGATCACCAGGAACCGTAAAGGTATTATTGCGATATGTACCAACGGCTACAGCCCACGCAGCAGCGGTTACCGTGGTGACGCTGACTTGCATATCAGCATCGTCCACCGCCGGCCCTTGGGCAGTTCCAGTAGCCTCAACAGCACCGCTACCATTAGAGCCAGAGGTGTCAATACCGCTAAAGCGACAGGCGACGGCAAAGGCAGGAACAGTATTGCCACTCAGGGTAACGGTGATGCTACCTGATGAGGGGCTTGCTCCCATCGCTCGCCAGACGCTGACGCCATTCTGACCCTGCGTATTATCAACATTTGCAACTTCGACCCAGGTCAATCCGTTGCCGCTGACTGATGGCGCGATGGCCTCATTGCGTTGAGCAAGAAATAACAGCAACAACTCATTGCTGCCCGGTGTCCAACTAGATAGAGTTACATTTCCAGTAGTTGCAGACCCGGTAATCGTTTCAACAAGCGCAATGGCCATCAGTCAAACATCCGATCCAGCATTGCTCTTAATTCCGGCAGATGCGCTTCAAGCGTGCGCATGATGATGGCATAACGTCCCTCGTTGGCTAGTTCCAGCCATACGCCGTAATCAATCGCCGGCCCGTGGCTCAAATAAATAATCACCATCTTTTGCGCCACTTCGCTTGTGCCGAATAGCCCGCTGCGGGCGTTGCCGGTCCGGTCTGTCCAAGGCGCATTGGCGCGCGCATCATTTTGCATGATCGTCGCGATCTGGCCGGCCACCGCGTTAACCGCCACCAACACGCGTTCGCCGTATTGCTCGATTGCCCTGGCCAGTTGGCTGGGCGGCCTCACCCAGCGGATGCCGGTTTTGGTTGCCATTAGGCCACCGCCTTCGCCTCGGCCTGCGTGCCTGCCCGCCGGTTGGGGCGCACGAAGAGCACCTGGTAGAGCAAGCCGCCGGCTGTAAACCGGTCGTCTACCCGGATATCAAGCGCAGGCGGCCCCGCCACCAATACATCAGCCTGCACCTCTTCTGCAGAACCGGCTTGCCGTCGCTGCCCACGCGCCGCCAGCCGGGCAATCCGCACGGTCTGCGCCGGAATCTGCGCGGCGCCGCGCCGGATCGTGATGCTGGTTTCGTTCTCGCTGTGGATGCTGGCCAGGTCAGCAGCCAGGGCGTCATAGTCCATTAGGGCCATAGCACCCCCGATCCTTCCGCTGTGCTGTAGCGGGCCATCATGCCATAGCCTTGCCGCTTGCGGACCGCCCGTTGATATTCACTCAAAAAGCCCTGGGCCTGCTTCATGAGACTGGTTGCCTGGTCGCCGCGCTTCACGATCTCGTCGCCGATGGCATACTCAGTAATACCGCCGGCCTGCGGCGTCGCCTGCTGGCTTAGCACCAGGTATTGCCCATAGAGCAACACAAGCCGGGCATCGGCCTCGGTCAAGCGGAGATAATCGCCGCTGACCAGTTCGTAGCCGGCTGCATAGCGATAGGTGCGCGCCAGCGTGTAGGCGGGCGTGGGATAGAAGGTGATCTGGCCGCCTCCTGCATCCCAGGTCTCTTCCCAGCCGGCGGACGCGGGGATCAATCCCTGGGCGCCGTTAATGACGCCGCTGTGCAAGTAGAGCGCCGGCAGGTCAATCAATGCCAGAAAGTCACCGGGCAAGGCGTAGGACGCCGTGCCGCTTACGATGTTAAGTGTCCCAGTGCGTACCAGTGGCGTGTCTTGCCCGAATTGCAGCACCGCGTCCTTGATGTTCTGCTCATAGTCCGGCGGCACTTGCGCACGTTCCGGCGCCAGCATCTGGAGACGCAAGGCCAAGGCGGTGAGGATCATTATGCTCTCCTTCGGTTCCGGGGTGCAGCCTTGGGCGCGGCCGGCTGGTTGGCCGGGGGCTGAACATCCGCCGCAGCCTCATCCGTCGTGACCGATTCACCCGCCGGCTCTGCATTGGTCACGACCACAACCGCGGGGTTGTAATGGGTGATCCAGGCCGCCGTCTCCTCTGCAACTGGGCATTGCTCACCAGGGGCAAGGTAGCGGCCGGCCACGCGTACCTTGGTTTCCCCCTGGTTGAGAATAGTTATCACTTCGCCACCCCGAATACTTTTATTGATAGGGCGTTGCCGTTTGTCACGTCGGCAAAAATGCAGTTATGTGTGCCGAATAACAGATACTGGTTGCCGTTGTGGGCGTCGGCGGCGTTGGCCGATACGACCGTGGCCGTATCCTCGTAATTGACGTTATCGTTGCTCCATTGCAGCTTGACCGTGGTTGTGTTAACCGTTCCCTGATCGATAATGTACTGAATGTCGAGCTTGTTATAGTTGCTCAGGTCTACACAGACGCGGCTGTCAGCAGTGATGCTGCCGTTAAAAAACGTCACCTTCATATTATTGCCTGAAGCGCCGCTGAACGTGACCGGCGTCGGTACAGCCGCCGGCGCGCTGCTTGCAGGCAGTGCGGGAAAGACGATGGTTGCCACCAGCAACGCAAGCGCTACCAGGATGGCGGCAAGAGTAAATTTCTGATTCATGTCATTTCTCCTTAAAGAGCATCTGCCGAGATGCTCTTTTGCTTATGCAATCACCACATGGGCAGTCTTCTCGATGACCGGCACTACCGACCCATTGAACTCTTCATTGTAGTACTGGTCGGCGCCGATCAGGTTGCCGTTGCTGTCGTAGCTGGGGAATGGACCAAAGATCTGCATCGGTTGATACACCCGGTGCGCTACCAGCTCACGATTGACGGCCTGGGCATAGGCATCGGTATATTCGGTTGAGGCAAAAATCGGCAGCCCCTTGATGCTCCCGGCAAAGCCGGCGGCCGTCAACATCGCATTGGGGAATCCCTCACGGGTGAACCCGTCCCAGTTGCTCAGACGGTCGGCATTGGTGACCGACATCAGGATCGAGGTGGGCACATAGTTGCGGTTATAGACCTTGACCTTGGCCACGCCGATTTTTTCAACAAACTGTGCCACCGGATCGCTGGCGGCCGTCCACGTCCCGCCGCTGTTGCCCGCCTGGCGCAGGCTAGCTGCCAAGCCCTTGTACAGGACATCCTTGTCGATTTTTCGCCGCACCAGGCGCGCCAGGTTCCCCAGCGTGCGCGTGACCGCGTCGTAGTTCATCTGGCTGCGGCTGAAGACAATCGCCTCGCGACTGATCTGCGTTGCCAGGCGGTCAGCGATCATTTCCAATGTGGTATAGGTCAGGGTGTTTTTGGCGCGCTGGATAGCCTGCATTTCGCCCAGCCGGAAGGCGTCATAGGTATAGTCCACCTTGAGCGACTGGCTATCCGTGATCGAGCCGGCGGCGAGCGCCATCAGCGCGCCGTCTTCGTAGTCAATCACATAGTCTGTTCCTTCGATGTAGGTAGTGCTGCCGCCGCTATTCGTCACTACCACGGTACCAGGCCGCTGGCGCTTCTTGGCCATGGCGACCCAAGCGCCGTGATCGGCCGTCACAACTTCGTCAGTCACCGTTGGCGCCGCGCCGGTCTCCCCCGCATACGCTTCAAAGTAGATCCGGGTCGGGCTGGTATCGGTCACGCCAAAGTCATAGACATTAGCGGCTACCAATTCCGGGTATGCCTGCTCAATGAGCATTCGGCTGACGGAATAGGGCAGGTTGAGATCAGAGGTTTGCTCGGCTTCCTCGAAGCTGCGCGCCTCTTGGATGAGCTTGGCTTGATAAAGCTTGTCAAACCGCTCCAACATGCGCACCGTCAGCAGTTCGGCCGGCGATTCGCCCTTGACGACTACGCGGCGGTGGCCCTCGCCGGATTTAACCAGGCTCTCGTTGAGCGCGTACGCGGCGCGTGTGAACTCCGGCTGGCCGGTCTCGCGCTCGAATACCGGCCCCATCACCTGCACACTGCCGGATTTGCCCATCGCCGCCAGCTTGGTCTTGGCAAAGATGCCATCCCATTCCTTGCGCTTGGTTTCGACCAGGGCCGTCACCGCGGCGGCATCCGCCGGCTTGGCGGCGCGCACAGCCTCCACGAATTCGGTGTTGAGTTCGCCGTAGGGCAAGCTCTTACATGCCTCCGTGATAGCCTGCGCAATGGCTTCCTCGGTCTGGCGCCGTTTCAGATCCGCGCCGGCCTTCCGGCCCTCTTCCAGCGCGGCCTTGAGCTTGCCCAAGTCCTCCACGCCCAGCGCCTCCGTCAGCGCCTTTTGGTCGGCCAGGTTCAGGCTTTCCATAACCGCCTTCAGCATATGCGGCTGCTCTTTCAGCAGTTTTAGCAGTTCTTCGACATTCATCGTCTTTTTCTCCTCTTGGCGGGTCGTCTGGCTCTCCACTACCTGTCCGTTGGGGTCAGAGGGTTGGGCCACCAGATCGAAGCCCTTGATCGTCAACTCAATCACTTCCTGGATGGTCGCGCCCGATTCCTGAATCAGGCTGAACTCTCCATAGCCACGCATGGACACCCCCACGGGAATCCCGTGCTCAATCAGGGTAGCGATGTCCTTTCCTTTACTGGTGGGAACGATGACGCCTTCCAGCAGCACGCGCCCGCGCGTGTCCAGGGATGCCGCGTTCCATTTGACTACCGTCTCCAGTAGGTTGGGCCGCCCGCCTTTGTCTGCGGGATGTTCCACTTCGCCAGTTGCAAGCAAGTTGCCCTGGCCGTTGCTTTCATGTAAATGGCCATTCAGTTTGGCGACGGCACCGGCGAGCACCGCGCGCGGATACCGTCGTCCGTTGCCGTTGACCACATCGGCCGTAATGCCCACGGCCCGGATCTTGCGCCCGCCGGCGCCGGCCGCTTCGGTCAGGGTTAAAACCTGTTCAATCGTTTCGGTGAAGCGCTGCCCCCGGCCCCGGCTCTCTGCTACCGGCTCATACAGACGAATCTCCTTGACTTCGACCGGCGTGCCGAAGGTAAAGCCGCCATCCTCGCCCGCTGCCCAAGGAATTTCCCAGGCCATGTGGCGGATATCACGGCCGTCGCGCCCCGCGATTTCGATCCACGCATAGGCGATGATCCGGTCGCTAAAGGTCCACGCGACGCTCAGCGCAGCACTCGCCGGCTTGCCGGGCCACGCATTGAGCGCGTGTGCAAGCTGTTCCCGCAGCGCCTCGTAGCTCTGATCATTGCGTACTGACTCGTTTAGGCCGAAATAGCGCAAAAGCGCCCGTACATACTCCTCGACCGTCTTGAACATAAGCTTGCTCCTATAGTCTCAGTGCGGCGGCCTGCGCGCCCTGGCTGTTACTGAGCCAGAGTTCCAGTGAATCCGCCAGGCTCATCGTCCAGGGCAATGGCTCCGTCACCCGCTGTGCGCCCAGCCATGCCTGGTAATCGTCGAGAAAGGTATTGTTGCCCTGGAGCCAGCCCTTGACCTGTTGCGTAAATTGGGACTTGTCCATCACCGCATCCTCACGATAGCACATGCATTGCGAATGGAGCGGGAGAATCGAATCCCCTTTGGGATACGGACCGCCGGCCGCCCACTGGTCGCAGATGTCGCTCTTCGGGTGCGCCGGCGACAACCGTACATGCTGTCCTGTCACCCAGGGCGCATGGGTGGCAATCTCGGCGGACACCGCATGGTTGGCGAACTGTAATTCCGTCCTGGCCAGGCGCAGCGCGTTGTAGGCAATGCCCCGGCTGCGGTTTTCCGTCCCCGTCAGCAGGCCGGTTCTATCGCCGGCCCGCTCGCTCGCCGTCATGCCGTATAGGCGGCGCCGCGTCCAACGCGGCATATCTTGATCGGCGCCCAACTGTGCTTCGATCTGCCGGGCTAGTCCCACCGCGCTCGTGCGCTCGGTGTAGGCCGTGTTGAGCGTGTTGCGGAGGGTTGTCAATCCCCCGTTTTCCAGCCGCCAAATCCGTTGGCTCAACTGGAGACCATCCCCGTACACCCGCTGCTGCGTCGCCTGGAGCGCCCGGAGCCTACGCTGCTGCCAGCCCTGGACAATCACACCCACGTCGTCGGGCGTCATATCCTCCTGAAAAAGCGCCGGTTGCAGGTAGGCGTTGTGCTGAATCACCAGCACGCCAAAGGGCAGGCTGGCCGCCTGTTCCCTGGCGGCAGCAAAGAGCGTTACCCACCGCTGTATGGCCTGCCGGAACCGGCTCTCCAGTTGGCCATCTAGCCCGCGCAGCCGGTTGGTGTCAATATTGCCTTCGTCATCAGCCAGGCTCTGCACGGCGCCCACGAGCCATTGCTGAACCTCCCCTAGAATCCGATGGGTCTCGCCCATCACAAACAGGGTAAGGCGCATGAGCGCCCGGTGCTGCTGCCGGCCGGCCTGCCGTGGTCGGATATCGCGCAGGGTCATCGGTCAGCCCTGCCCGCGGCCAGCATGGCAGCTAAGACGATGACGGTAGCAACGCCCACCAAGTAGCCCACGAGGAAGCCGGTAATCACGCATCCTCCTCAGCCGGCTGCGCATTGGCGGCTACGCGCGCTATCTGGTCGGCCATCAACTGTCGCATGGCTTCAATCTCGGCATCGGCGTCAAAGCCGGGAATAAAGAGACTGATCAGCCGAATAATTGTCTCATCGCGTAACCCCAATGCCTTGAGCTTCAACCCCGCATCGCCGACATCCTTGAGCGCAATGGCCGTCAGCGCCTGCTTTGCCGACCATTCTGCCGACCAGGTGAGGCTACCGGGCCAAATACCCTTGAGTAGCCACTGGCGCTCAACCAGCGGCTTGACAAATTGCGCCGTGACCCAAGCCGAGGCCGCCTCTTTGCGCGCATTGTACTGCTTCGCTTGCTCGTCAAGCACGTCGCGGTTCAGATCTTGACCATAGCCCAGCAGGCTCATGGGCACGGGCGAGGCTACCCACCAGGTACGGATGTGGTGCAGCACATCGTCAATTTCGCTCAGCCGGGCATCACCCTGGATGCTCTGAATATTCGTGCGCTTGTTGCTGAAAAAGTCAGCGACGGCGGCAAACGGGTCATTCAGCGCGGCCTTGTTGCGGGTCTGGTAGGCTTGAATATCGCCTTCTGAGGCATCTTCCAGGCTGTGGACATACTTCATGCCGGCGCGCGTCTTGCGCCGGATCGCGATGTCCAGTTCGCCTTCCTGCGTTCGCTTGTAGGCACGCCGTGCGCTGGCGAAGAGCGGTCGGCCATAGCGGCTGTTGCTGCGCTTGCCACCGGCAGCATGGATAATCTGCCACTCGGCGAAAAAGACAGCGTCGGCGGGCGGTTGCAGATCCAAGCCGACGCTCCAATAGAGGTCGGTCCAAAAAAAGGCGCGCGCGGGGTCGGGAAAGTGGTCAAATTCGTCGGTCCAACGGTGCATTTCTAGCGTCGGCTTGCGCGTTACCTGCACGATGTCGCCCTGCCGGTTGGCCCCCAGTTCCAGGAAAGAATCCCCATCGTTGAGGGTTTCGCGCACCCAGTCCTCTCCCTGTTCCCAGAAGCCAACCCGCTCCAACAGTTCGCCGGCAATCCGCTTCGCCTCGTCTGCACGCGGCCCTTCGACCTTGAGTTCAAAGCCGCCCTTGATACTGTCGGCAGCCAGCGTATCGACAACCCCTTGGGCGCGGGTATCCTCTTCATACATGCGCCGGCAGTCATCGATCATCGCACGCCGGCCGGCCTCAGTGCTAAAGGTGCGCAGCAGTGCTGCTGGGCGCGGCGGCGGCGCGGCGGTCGTCGCCGGCTGTTGCTGCTGTTCTCTTGGTCGAAAGAGCGCCTGAAAACGCTCAATAAGGCCCAGTCGTTGAATCACGAATACCCCAAAAAAAGAAAAGCGCCACTACAATGATCGCAGTGGCGCCCTATCACGAGCCAACCAAATTATCAAATTATAAACTCCGGCAAGCGGAACCGCCCTCCAATGCTAGCGTGTGACCTCTGGCCGCAACTGCTCCCTGAGTGTAGCTAGTCGTGTACGCAGTGCTGCGTCTGCCGGATTGCGCCTGATGGCCGCTTCCACCTGCTGAATCTCCTGTCCAATCTTCACTGCCAGCGGCGTGAAGACGGCAACGATGTACCAGCGCAGGCAGTATGGACAGCGGAAGCGGCGCTCCTTGCCGCCTCCACGCAAGGGCCGGTCGTCAAAGGCCGGCGTAAATGAAGCACGGCAACTATCACAGGTGACATTCATGAACGATGCTGTGCCTCCGTCAGTTCCTTCTTGCGCGCCGGCAGCAGCGTGCCGGTCGTCTTGACCTCGCGTAAAACATCGCCGCCCCGGCCACCATGCAAGACGATCTGCCAATTGTCGCCGCTGGCGCGCAGGCCGGGCAATAGTTTAGCGAGCCACTCCAGCACCAGTTTGGTTTCTGTATCCATCATACCACTATCCGAAAATCTTTTCAATAGCCGCCCGGCTGACGATTTGGCTGGCGGTTGCCGGTTCGTTCCCTTTGCCATCCACATACATTACAGCGTAGCGCATCGCGTCCATGCCGTGATTGTCCAGGTCTACCGGCAATTCCTTTACCGGCTTGCCGTCGCCGGCGAGGGGATAGATGTAGCCGGGGAATTCCTCCGCTGTGGAAACCGGCTTGTAGTTGGCTTTTAGCTCTTCGTCTCTCTCGTAAAGCGCATCCTCTACGAGGTAGAGGCGGGGCTTGCCGTCGCCTGCCGTCTTAAGCCGCTCTTCAACCTTCTCGATCCCCACCTTGATGCGCTTATCGGCGGCAATAGTCTCAATGCCATTCTCGCTCAGCGTAGCTCGATCTTCTGCGTCGTGGTCGGCTACCGTGGCTTCGATGGATTCGCCCAGCGATAATTTTTTAATCAGTTCGGCATGTACCTTGACCGTACGCTTGGTCATGTATAGCTCGCGGTAAAGATGCATCCTGCCGTCGGGATCGATGGCCCACCATTGACAGACGAATGGGTTGGTGTAGCCAAAATCGATGGCCCGGAGCCGCCGCCACGCGGGCGGGACAACAAAGGGCGCCTTGTCATGGGCGACCGGATCGTACTCGTATACCTGACCCTCTGCGGCGACCCAGAGACCTTTTCGCCCGCGCTTGTAGCGCAGGCCGGTCAGGCCGTCAAGGATCGCTATCGTCTGCTCGCCCTGTGCCGTCCACCGGCATTGCTCGGCGTCGTAGAGCCGTGGGTTGTCCTCATGCCTGGACTCCAATACCCTGAGTTGCGCCCGCTGCTTGATCCAGTGGGTGGGGGCGTCCGGGTTACAGTCGCCAAACACTTGGGTGTAGGGCGCATTGCCAGCGCGCCCCGTCGCGCGGCCCACTAATTTTTCCCAATCATCCAGGCGCAACTCCTCAGCCTGGTTGATATAGATAAAGTCATACTCGGCTGACAAAAACTTGTCCGGGCTGTCCATGCCGCCGACAATCAGACGGCTACCGTTGGGGTAGCGGTAAAACTCCGGCTTCTCGCCGCCAAACTTCCTGACTGGACAGCGCCGGTGACTAGGCGGCACAGGCAGTATCTTCTGCTCATACGTAACAACCGCGCTGTTGACGATACTCTTATATGTCTTGCGCACCATCAGCGCCCGGCTGCGCGGAAACACGCACAGGAGCGCGTGGAGCTTGCTAAGCGTGGCAAAGGTCTTGCCGGTCTCGTAGGGACCACTGAGCATTACTTCATGATGCTTGCTCTCCCACAGGTGCTGGGCGCCACCCCGGAACTGCGGCGCCTCGGCGGTCTCGGCGATAAAGGTCATGGCTTGAGCTTGGCGAGCAGGCCCGGCTGCACCATCATGATCGGGATGACGACCTCGCCGCCGGCCTCGTCTTTGTCAAAGACGCCGTGATGTTTACCTAGATGCACCAAGGCCGCCTGGGCATCGTAGAGTTCCAGCGCCAGCGTCGTCTCTTCTTCCACCGCATCCTTGCTCGTGCGCACGAGTTTACGCTGGGTAATCTTTTTGATAAGCCGCGTCTCCGACTTCAGATTGCCGTCGGCGCCTAGCAGCGCAATCCGAATGTCGCCATTCTCGTCCTGGTGCAGGAAGCGGCCGATGTCCGAGCGGGCGTGTTCAGCCAGGCGCATGAGCACCTCATCGGCCAGCATCGCCCGTTCATTCAGGCGCTCTTTGATAGCGGCCAAAATGTCAAGTTTTGTTAGGTTCTCAGCACCTATCGCGCGAGCGGTCTTTTCGGAGTATCCCGCCCGGCGCGCCGCTTCCGTTGCATTGAAGCAACTCAGATACTCATTGACGAATTGCTGCTGTTTCCCGGTCAGCATCGGTTTCCTTTTCCACCAAGCGCTCGCCGTCGGGTGCCACCTCAATTACCCAGCCCTGCGCGCCTAGCAGCCAGATCAGCCCATCTGCGCTATAGACCGCATCCACGCAAAATCTGGCGCCCCGACGCAAGGTGGCAACCATCTCCGCCTTCGATGAGGGGCTATTGCGCACGCAGACCGCGTCAACAACGACACGCACGGCATCGCTGGCGCGCAGGGTAGTACTGGGCACACAGCGATCACCGCGCATAATCTCCCATCAATAACGCA
>ERZ761594.165-NODE-165-length-30126-cov-31.402182_pt1 | contig 30126 bp, 41 predicted proteins | sample MGYA00511036_ERZ761594 | MGnify/ENA primary metagenome ERZ761594 (study PRJEB28899, sample SAMN03785561) | bioreactor sludge metagenome | biome: EBPR Sludge; feature: EBPR Bioreactor; material: 0.22µm filtered reactor supernatant | place: Saint Lucia: Queensland... | reverse complement strand
GCCCACCGCCCGCTGGAGGAATTCAATCATGTCGTCATCCCCCGCCATGACGACCCGGAGGAACTTGACCCATGTAGCGCATGTAGCGCGGGGGTCATAATCTACCTTCAAATATGCCCGGATCATCCCCGCATGGACTTCCCCGACCTTCGTCTTTCCAAATTCACCCGAAAACCGCGTTAGCATGTGCCGCATCCACCGCAGTGTTGCCGGGGATTTGTCTTCCTCCAACTGCAATAGAAAATCCTCAATCGCCGCGCCGACGGTGATCGCCCGGAATCGCGTCATGCTACCACTCCGCCACCACGAAGTTGACCGGAACATCCCCCGTCGCACTGAACAAATACGCCGTCCCCGACTCCACCTTCCACTGCATGATGAACTCATGGCTGCCCACGCTCAGCCCCGTTTTCATCATCGCCAGCGTGATAATTCTCGAATTCGTGTCCAGCGTCTCCTTGCCCATCCCATTGGTATATGACGCCATCCATCGTGCTCCGTCAATCGTGCAGTCCAGACTCAGCAACCGCGCCGTTGCGTCCGCATAGAAACTGCCCACAAAAAACAGCGCCACGCGCCCCGTCGTGGTGCTGATCGTCGTCTTCAGATTCGTCCCGTCGATGTTCGCAAAAGACCCGCTGGAGGTGCTGTAAACGCCCGCATTGTTCCTTACGATCACGCCCGCCGGCTTCCCCGCGTGAACATACCCCATGTTGTCTCGCAACTGCGCGTTCAGGTCGCTCGCCCCCACGACCTGATCCGCCACCCACGTCGTTGGTGCCGTCCATCCCATTTAGATTCCTAGCCTCGTTGTGCTTCCCAGCTTGCCATATGTCGAATCTTGCAGCAGCCAATAGGTCTGATCGTCCAGCCGCCGCACCGTGAATTCTACCTCAGTTTTTGCCGGAGTCCCGTCCCACAAACCGTAACGCACCCCGACGATGAGATACTTTTCCGTGCTGATCACCGTTTGCGCGTCTGTGATTACGATCACGTCCCCGATCTCCAAGTTGAATATGTTCGTCGCTCCAATGATCGTAAAGCCATCGAACCGCACGCTCCTGACACGCTGCATGAGACTCTTGTACCGCCCCAGCAAATACCTTGCGAGTGTCTGCGCAAATTCTCCGTCGCTCGTCAGCGCCAAATCCACCGTCAGCGTCCGCCGTCCGTAGGCATCTTGCGAATTACTATCATCTACCGCGATCTGTGTCGGATCATACGCCACCACACCCACCCCGCGCACCTGCAAATCAAAAATATACAGCGTCCCCAGCGCGGTGTTTTTGAAGCTCACCTCGACGCCCGACCCGGTGGCGGCGACGGTGAACGTCACAGATGAATTATTGCTGTAATCAATCCCCGTTGCGTCCCGCGCCTCGTTGATCGTGTAGTCGGTGGTCGGCGCCAACGGCAGCGTGAGCGATTTCGCCCCAATCGTCTGCCCCGTCCCCTGATCCATGTAAGGAAGCACGACGCTTGTTGTGCCGCCCGCGGGCAGGTCATCCGCCGGATTGTCCCTGTCCTCCCCCCACGTCCCCGGCACGGCAATCGTGTTCCGCGCCCGCGCCACAATCCCCGCCGAAAGCACCGCCCTTGGGGTGAAGCTCACCACAACGCGATTAAAAATTTCGTCCACATCGGCAGCCACCTCCGCCCGGCTCTGGCTGCTAATCGTCAGCCCCGCCGCCGCCGCCGTTCGATTGAAGACATAATCCCGATCTCGGAACTTGAACGATCCATCCCGCGCCTGCCAAAATAGTCCCCACTCGCTCCGCACCGTGTCTTCTATTGCGCTCAGACCGTTCGTTGATTCTGGCGACCACTGATCCGCCGCCACGCCGAATGTTTGCCGTCCGGTGTCAAAATCCAGCGTAAAAGCGCCATCCGTGCCATTCGCCAGCGTTGCACCACTCACCGTCAGAGCAGAGGACGACTCTGCCAGCGTGATCGCGTTCCCCCACGTTCCGCGTGCCTTCGCCTCAATCGTCACGCCCACATTCACGGTCCGCGCCGCGTACCATGCCGCAACCTCCTCCGCCGTTATCGCCCGGTCAAAGAGCATCCATTCGTCCAGATACCCCGCGAACGACTCGTCAAATTTCATGAAGCTTGGCTGGACGATCATTCCCGCGCTCGCCGCCGTGCCAATCAGTGTGTTGTTTACATAAAAAGAAACCAATTGGTTCGGATAATCATAAGACATGACCGTGAACGCCCAAGTCCCCACCGTGATCACGCCCGAGGCGCTGCCCACGATCCCCCCCTCAATGCCCGCGTTCACCGCCCCGGCGGTCGAAAACTGAATGTATGCCTGCTTCCCCATCGCACCCGCGAAATACAAAAACCATGCAAGCATCACACTGCTAAGCGAACTCGGCTTTACCCACAGCCCAACGGCGAAAGAGCGTGCCGTCAAGTCCCACACGGGCATTTCAACCTTATCATTAATGCCATCATGAAGCACCGCTCTGTCCGTGTCACCCGCCAGCGCCCCCGTCTGGTTCAGCGTCGATCCCGTGTAGGTCGCCGCCCGCCCGTTTTGTCCCCTGTCCGCCGCGCTTGTGCCACTTGTTTCCCCCAATCGGTACCACCTTAATGGACGCGCCCGGCGGATTAGCTCAAAAAAACTTTCCGTTGGTTTTGCGCTCGCCGTGTCCGGGCGCGTCGTGCCTGTTCCGTAGGTCGTTCCCGCGCCCGCATTCCCGTTGATTGCCGCCACCAGATTGTCAATGCTGGCGTATAAATCCGCGCCGATCAACACCTCATTCGCCGTTGGTGTCACCGTTTTGAATGTGTAAACAACGCCGTCCACCGTCACCGTGTCATTGTTCGCCGGGTTGCCGCTAAAGCTGATCGTGCCGTTTGCCAAGCCACCTCGGAAGGTCGCCGCCGCGATCATTTTCAATAAAAAAGAAGGGGTTTTATTTTCTTGGAGTGGCAACCCGACGGCGAAATCTTGGAAGAGCGCCATCCTGTCGGCGCAAATAAGGCTGGTTCTCCGCTCCGCGTAAACGCCCGTTTCCGGCACGAACGCCCGCGTGACGCCTGTAAACACTGTCCACGTCGTCACGCCGTCGGTTGCTTGCACCCGCACGGGAAGGTTGGGCTTCAGCTTGCCATAGAGCGGGCTGCTTGCGTTCGTCGGACTAAAGCGCTTGCTGGCATTGTTCAGCGTGATCGTCAGCTCGCCAATGTTCGCCACGCGCTGTGTGATCTCGCTCCCCATCCCCGCCCGCGCCTGCACGTCAATCGCATAGTCTGTGATTTCGTCGCCCGCCCCCCACCCGTCATTGTCCCAGTCCACATGAGCCTTGAACGATATTCCCGCCATGCCGCCTCCCTATCGATTACGCCGCCGTTTTTCCCGCATCCATTTTTCGTACAAAACAGCCGGGTCCCAATTCCCGTTGATGGTCACGTTGAAGATCGTTTTTCCGCTCCCTCCTTCCCGTCCCCGCGCCATAATCGTTCCCCGCTCCCTCGGCACGAAAATTTCCGGACCCAATTCCCCTACAAGATAGGCTTTTCCTTCCGATACCGGTCCCCCCGTCGCACGCCTCGGCAGCGCTTGCACTCCGCCGTGCGCCCTGCCGCTCGCCGCGCCCTCGGCAGCCCCCGCCATCACCGAAGCTGCCGCCGCCGTCACCAAAACAACGATTTCCCCTCGTAATTTCGCCCACTCCGCGAAGTTCGGCGCGACCGATAGTTTCTCCCACAATGACGACGGTCCCACGCCCCTCTCAAGCGCTGCTTTTGCGTCTGTCGAAAGATAGATTTCATTCAATCGCGCCATCGCCTTCCCATAGGCGGCGGGGGTTGTGTCCCCCGTCCATTGAAACGCTTTTTGATCCATATCCAATGCTGGATCAAAAGATTGCAAAGATTGCGGATCGATTCCACGACTGATCATTTCTGCAATTTGCTTGTTGGTCAATCCCCCGGGCTGCTGCCTCCCAGCCAGCCCAAACCCGCTGGTCTCGTTAGCATAGCGCTTCAGCCGCATGTCCGCGTCTGATTTCTGAAATTCCTCTGCAGCAAAGCGACTCATCAAGCGCTGCGTATCCGAAAGCACTCCCACTGCCACCCCTCCTGCCGCGCCGATGATCCCCAGCGCAGCGCCCACCGGACCGAGCGCCGCTGCCAAACCATACAATCCCGAGATAAGCGTTCCCCCTGCGCTGATGAGAGCCCCCAAGCTCGTCAGCGTGGACACAAAAAGATTAAGAATGGGCATTCCTACCAGAATGATCGCCCCCAGCTTGACGATCCCCGCTGCAAGCTCAGGGTTTGCCTCAGCCCACTCTCCCACCGAATTCGCTGTTAGAGTCAGTTCTTCGGCGATTGGTTTTAAGGCGTCGAGCAAAGGTGTAAAAATCTTTATCGCCGCCCCCTCCATAGAACCCTTCAAACTCTCTAATTTTTGGGAAAATGTATCCATTTTTCCCGCAGCGATTATCGCCGCGTCCGGGACTTCCTCCATTCTCTTCTTCATCGAATCCATTCCGCCTGCCGCCAGCAGTGCGGATAATCCCATCTTCCCGAAACTCCCGGCCAGCGTTTGAATGTAAAAATTGCGATCTTCATCGCTCATGCCCTCCATAGCCCGATTCAGATCGTCGATCACGTCCTCCAGAGGACGCATCGTGCCTGTTGCATCATACAAAGATGTTCCAAGGGATTTCCACGCTTCGTGAACATCACTTGTCGTCCGACTCATATTTGTCAGCATGGATCGAAGCTGCGTTCCCGCTTCCGCGCCCTTCAGCCCATTTTCTGCAAATATTGCCAAAACAGTCGCCGTGTCTCCCACCGAGAGCCGAAAATCTTTTCCAATATTCCCCACATTCGCAAAACCCGCGATCAAATCTGACATCGTTGCGCTCGATGCCCCGCTCGCCGAGGCAAGCGCCTGCACGACTCCGTTGGCATCCTTAACGCTTAAACCAAAAGCGCTCATGATGTCTGTCACCGCGTCCGCCGCCACACCGAGGTCGATGCTGCCTACCGCCGCCGCGTTCATCACGGCGGGCAATGTCGCCATCGCCTCTTTCACGTTTTGCCCGCTTGAAAGCAATTGCAGCAGCCCCTCTGTTGCCTGCTTCCCAGAAAAAATCGTTTTCGCACCCATTTCGAGGGCAAAATCGCCCACCTTTTTCATTTCCGCAGCGGTCAACCCGGTGCGTGCCTGCACCTCCGCCATACTTGTTTCAAAATCGCTAGCAATCTTGATCCCGATTCCGAACGCCGCGGCGATAGGCGCACTCATGCGCGTCGCTTTTTCGCTGAATTGCCGGACGCCCTCCACGCTCTTCCCCACCGCGCTGCCAAATTTTCCTAGCGCGGTGCGTGCCTCGTTCATGCCGCGCTGGAAATCGGAAATGTCTGCACCGAGGTACGCCTTCAGCGTCGCTACCGTCTCGCCACTACTCATCTTTTTGCCGCGCCTCGTCTATGCCCGTGATCATCGCCACTACCACCAAGTAGTCCGCGACACCTAGTGCCTTTACTTCGTCAAGCGTCCATCCGAACCGCTCGCACAGTATGATCCACTCGAAGAATGTCTCATGTTCCGGCTGGATCAACTCCGGGTTGTCTTCCCTGCTCACCCCCGTCGCCATCAGCCACGCCGCCTGCCTCGTCTTCTTTGCCAACGAGGATAGGTTTTCCGCGAAAATGAAAATACGCGGTCAGAAAGCCGCCGACCACCTCCTTATGCGCCACCATGCCCAATTCCTGATAAGTCTCTTCCTTGCTCGGATCGCCTTCGTACCCCCATTTTACGATGCACTTTGCCATCCATTTGTGCATCGCCACATCCTCCGCCGTGCCTTCCATGCACGCCTTCAGGTCGTTGATAAAGGCTTCCCGATCCCGTATTTTGATTCCGTTGAAATCCGTCTCCACCGCCCAACTCCTTTCCTTGTGCCGATCCCTGCCCCCCTCCGTTTGCGGAGAGGGGGCGAGGGGCGGGGTTCTTAATAAACCCCGTTCATGTACCATTGTCCATCGCCTTGGATCTTGAACTTGACGCTGACCACGTCGTTGTAAGGCATCGTCTGCCCCACACTCTCGATCAAACAAGCGCCGTAGTGCTTTGGTTTCCCCGACGCCGTTCCCAACTTGCCGATGAAAAGCGTCCCGGCCAATCCCGGTTGAAGTGTGTTCAAGTCTGCAGTCCCCATCGGCGTTTCCGTGCCGTTATCTAGGCACATCACGTCCCCGCTCCAGTCGCCCACCCCCGCAATACGCCGCCGCCACGGGTCGGCTGCCGTGGTGCTGTCGATCATGTCCGCCGATGTGTCGATGGTCGCATCCCGATAGAAGCCCCCCAGCATCACCGTCCCCCCTGCATGGACAAAACTAATATGCAGCAATGTGCCGCCGCGATACCGTGCCATTGTCTATCTCCTAGCTCTTATTCAGCCGAATACGATACGTGTCCCCGCGCCGCCACCACTGCTTGCCTTCCACCAAATCCACTCTCTCAAACGGAGTCTCCGCCGTGATCGCCATGACCCCCCAGCCGCTCACCGTCATTGTCCCGTTGTGGAGCGCCTCCTTGATCGTGTCCGCGCCCGCCCGCGCCTCGCTCAACACGGTGGAAACGACCTCAATCTGATAGTCAAGATCGACCGCCCGCGCCGGGCTGTCGTTTTTCTCCCCGCCCGCCACATGGAAGAAAATGCAATAAGGCGTCGCCGTGCCTGCCGGGGCAAGTTGCGCAAAGACCCGCGTCCCAAAGTTCGCGCCCAGCCCCGCCAGCTTGCTGTAAATCCCTGTTTCAGTCGCCGTCTGGCTCATGATCGCGCCCTCTTCAGCGCCCGTGCCACTGCCTTCCCTATCCGTTTCTCAGCCCGCCGCGCCGCCGGGCGGACGAACGGACGCGCCGCCATCCGCACCGTGCCATATTCCAGCATCGGCGCGTACTCCGTTCCAGCGCTAATAATCCACAGCATCCGTTTTTCTTGCTTAAACTGAATGCTGTTTTTCAGCAGACCCGTGACCACGCCCGGCGGATCGCCCGGATCGCTTGGACTCTTCCGACTGAACGACTGAATAATGTCCGCCGCCATGTTCGCCGCGATCTCCCCCATTGCCGCGTCCACCTCACCCGGCGCCTGTCTCATCAGACTGTCCAGCCCTGAAGTGTCGATTACAATTCTGCTTTTCATGACACCACCGCCACCCGCAGCCGTTTGCTCACATTCCAACTGTGAACCGCGTCAAGCTGACGCACCTCATAGACCACCCCGCCCACGCTCACTCGGTTGAACGCCGAAATCGGCGCGTCGTAAGGCAGCGTCAATTGGAACTCTGTCCGTACTGCCTCCGCCATGCCCGCCGTCTCGATCTGCGTCCTTACGTTCAGCGGGTCCATCCTGCACGCCACCGTCCCCCCCGTCACGGCAGCCCACGTCTCCGTGACGCCCCCCGCGCCGTCGCTTGCCGTCGTCAGCGCCTGAATGATCGCCGTCCCCGGCATCATCTTCGCCACGTCCGCTCGCATCCGCGCTAGTTCCGCCGCGCCGAGGAAGTACATCATCCCCACACCTCATCAATCCGCACAAATTGCCCGCTGCTCGGTCCCGCCTGAGCCTCAAACTGCGCCGCCATGTCAAGGCAAAAATCCCGTCGTTGGCTTGCTTTCACGTTGTGATTGTCACTGCTCCAATCCACGCTCAACGCCTCCAGCGCCGCCCGACGCCGCCACAAGTTCGCCGCCGCCCGATTCAGGTCATACGCCCGTGCGTCCAGCAGATATGCCGATCCACCCGTGTTGCTGGCGAACGTGACCATCCGCGCCCGATAGTTCACGCTGTAAAGCGCCGTCCCCACCGTCGCCCCCGTCCCGTCCCTCACCGCCCATCCGCTCCCCGTCGCCGCCTCCTCAAACCACGCCCCCGCCGTTCGCGGAATTTCGTAGTCAAGGTAGCTGTAGCCCGCCGTGCCGCGTTGTGGTCGATCCACAAGCCCCACATCCCGCAACTCCGCCCGCGTTTCGTCCAACGATGCCTGAATCTGGTCGTCTGAGAAATACGCCACCCCCGCCACGCTGTAATCCGCCGTCCCTGCCTGACACAGCACTCGCATTTCCGTGATCAGATTCGCCATGCCCGCACGCGCCATACTGCCTCCTTTCTTGCCCTTCCTCCCCTCCTTCGGGAGAGGGGGCTAGGGGGTGAGGGCTACCCCGCCCCACCCATACCTTCTTCAACATCACCGTCGGTGATATCCTCTACAAAGTCGTAGATCGTCCCCGTTTTTAGCACCAAATCGCGGATCGTCGCCTGCCACTCGACTGGAAGCGCATTGTACGCCATTTCCAGCGAGCGCTTGTTTTGCCGCATGACCATAATGAACGCCGTCACCCCGCCCGCCCCCACCACTCCAATTAGCGCCACAATGATCACCACCAACCCGTTGACTAGATTTTGCAAATCGCTCATCTCAGTCTGCCTTTCTGTTCCATTCGTCCGCATGTGCCTCGATATATGCCAAACAGTCCCCTCGACTCGCCTCCCAATCGTTTTTCCCCCCCCCGAAGACTTGGAAATCCATCACCACGTCCAGCGCAACCCCCACTTCCGGCACCAACGCCAGTAGCACTCCCAACTTATCTGGCTCACTCTTGAATTGCGCCTCGACAATCACCTCGTCGCCTTTCAGCGACCATAGCGTCTGGAGCGCGTGTTGAGGCATAATTTTCGTTTTCCCTTCATCCGTCACCAACGCCTCGCAGCCTTTTTCAATCTTGCCGCGATCCGCCTCTTTCACGCCTCCCAACCCGAACGCGCCCGAAAATCTCAGTGCCAAGTACCCGTGCCACGCCATGACGAAATCCTTTTGCTTGACTTACCTTGCCAACGCCGCGGCTTCGCCTGCTCCGAGCGCCTCACGAAACACCGCCACATGCTGTAGCGCACCTCTAAAATAACTGTGCCCAAGACGCACCCCGATCCGCAGTTGAAGTCCTCCGGAGTAGCTAATGTTCGTCGCGCTCCCTATCGCCTCGTCAATTTCCACCCCGTCTCGGTATGCCTTCAGCACACCTGTCATCGCGGTGTATGTCCACAGCCAGTGTTGCCAAACGTCCGCCGCCATCTCGCCCGACACCGCCACACTTCCCCCATTTTGGACTTGAAAATTCGGAAAATGGAAACTCCCATATGCGTAGCTCCAGCTCCCATCATCCATTGTCACCGCCGCGCCCGCCCCCGCCTCCGCCCGCGCCCAAAGGCTCACCGACACGGAATCGGGCTGCAAAATGGCGGTTTCTGCCACAATCATCACATCATTGACACCATCGAAGTACAACGCAGGTGTCCCGTCTGTGCCTACCTGCGCCTCCCACGCTGCCCCGGAAATCGTGCCGTGCAGCCCATTCCCGCTCGAATCGTTTGCCGTTGATCCTGCTCCTTCTTGCAATTTCCAATAGCCAAGCGGATTTAGCGCCAAAATCGTCGCTGCTCGGTCTCCCCGCCGCATCCCGATCAGCCGCCGCGCCGTGTTCATTAAATCCCTCGTCCCACCAGCATGATCACCCGCGCTGCCGCCTCGTTCGTCGGTGTTTCCAGCGCCACATACTGCCAGCTCAAAAAGTCCGTCGGGTCGAGCGGATACGCCCGGCTACTCCCGAGCAACACCTGCACCCGGCTGCCAAACGGATTGTAGAGCGGCGCATAGGTCTGCCCGTCGGCACTCACCCGGAAATACAACGTCCCGTTCGTCAGCGTGCCGGGCGTCACCAACCCGGTCAGCGTGACGCCGCCAATGTCCACCGTGCCGCTGATGCTCCCACTGGCTGGCACTGTCGCCGGATACGCCCGCCTCGCAAAAGCGTTCTGGATCGTTACCGCGTCGCTCATGTCCGCATCTTCCTTTCCCCGATTTTCTTTGCCGGAATGCCACCCCAAATTTCCCAATCCGGCACATCACGTCGCACCACCGCCCCCGCCGCCACCACCGCCCCTTCCCCGACCGTGACGCCGGGCAAGATCACCGCATTGGCAAAGATGATTGCGCAGCGCTTCACCGTGACGGAGGATCGTTTCACCACCTGCATGGCGCTAGGCGCAGCGGCGGAACAACTCTCGCCTTCAATCTGGTTGCTCCCCGTTACAATCTTCCCGCCGCTCGCAATGGCGCTAAATTCCTCCATAATCAGCCGTCCGCCACCGATGTTCAGGTGGCAAAAGCTAGACACATGGACACCTTGCCCAATCGCCACGCCCTCGCCCCCCTCGATTTTTGCGAACCCATCCACACGCGCCGTCGGGTGGATGACGATGTTTTCTGGTTTTATGAAAATCACAGGTTCGTGGATCACATCACCTCCGCGTGTTGCCGCGCCACATAAACGCGCTCGGAAGGCTGGACAATCGGAATGGTCGGATCAACCCAAATCGTGCGCCCGCGTGTTTTCAGCTTAGCGCACATCTCAACACAAGCGAACCGCTCTGGCATGATGTGCCTCGCCTCCCCCGCCGGAAACATCCAGCACGACCCCACCGAATCCACCTCAAACACCCCGCTCCGCTGATAGCGTCGGTGATAAGGAAAATGATTGGCGAAGAGTTCCCCATCCGCTCGATAGCCCCACGTGTCATAGAAAATCCCCTGTGGCTCCAGCGTCACCCACCCCGCCACCACCTCTTTTCCCGTTTTCAAAAACCGTTCCACCACATCCGCCGGGCTGCGCAAGTCGCTCTCATGAATGATGATCCAATCATCGCTGTCGTGGATCGCCTCCAGTCCGGTCTTAATGGTCTGCGAAAGCCGCCGCACCCGCACGTCCGGCGCTTCCCCCAAAATCCCCGTGTCTCCCCGGATGATCTCGATGTTCTTGTCAGTGTTCGTCCACGCCGCGCTTTCCAGCCGCATTTTCGTGTCATCCTCACAGTCCCCCACCACCCACACCCACCGCGCCACGCCGCGCTTGCTCAGGAGGTGTTCCGCCCGCGCTTCCAAGTCCTTCTCCGCGTCGTCTCTCCACAAACTCATCATCACCACGTTCACGATCCCACCTCCAAAAACTCCCGCATGGACCCCACCACGTACCGCACATCCTCTTCCGTCATCTCCCCGTGCGTCGGCAGCACCAATCCGCGCCATGCCATACCCTCGGCATAATCAAAAACGTCTGTCCGCCGGTACATCGGCATGTGCGCAATCACCGGGAAGACCGGGCGCGTCTCGATGCCCCGCTCCGTCATGTGCGCCACGAGGCGTTCCTTCGGAATTCCCTCGCCCAACAGCCCCGCTACCGCCCAGCACCCGTGTCTGTCGCCCGCGTGCGTTCGTTGCAGCGTGAAGTCAAGCCCTTCCAATTCGCGCTTGTACCATCCCACGACCTTTCGCCGCCGCGCCAACACGTCATCAACAATCGTCATCTGCGCACAGCCCAGCGCCGCTTGCATCTCCGTCATCCGATAGTTGAATCCGACCTTATCGTGCCAGTAGCGGCGTTCCGTCATTGCCTGTCCGCGCAAATGCCGCAATTCCTTCGCCAGCGCAGCGTTGTTTGTGACGATCATCCCGCCCTCGCCCGTGGTGATCGTCTTATTAGCAAAAAAGCTGAAGACACCCGCATCGCCCAGCGTCCCCACATGTCGGAAGTCCCATTCGCGCCCGGCTTTGGCGCCAATCGCCTCCGCGCAATCTTCCACGACATGCAGGTTGTACATCAAGGCTATTTTTTTGATTTCCACCATGTCCGCCGGCACGCCATAGAGGTGGACCGGGATGATCGCCTGCGTCTTCGGTGTGATCCGATCCTCGACATCCGCCGGGTCAAGCGTCCATGTCACTGGATCAATATCTGCGAACACCAGCCGCGCACCGCAATACCGCGCCGCGTTCGCCGTCGCCACAAACGTCACCGCCGGCACAATCACCTCATCACCGGGTCGGATCACCGCCGCCATCGCCAAGTGCAGCGCCGTTGTGCCGCTCGTGGTCGCCACAGCGTGCGCTGCCCCCACCCACGCGGCAAACTCTTCCTCAAATTGCTGCACCATCACCCCTTGCGTCAGCCACCCGCTCTGGATCACGCGCTCCACGAATTCCAGTTCGCGCCCGCTCCAGCTTGGCTGCCCCGCCCTAATCGCCGTCCGTGTTGCCGTCATGCAGCACCTCCGCCGTGTCTTCTTCCCCCACCGCCACATTCTCCATCGCCGCCCGCAGCGTCGGGTGCTTTTCCCCCGTCTCGTTGGTGTGAAAGGCGGAGGAAGCGATCCGGGCGGCGGGCATCTTCAGCACTCCGTCTCGCTTTTCACGCGCAATGTCCCCCTCCATCTGCACCAGCACCTGCTCCCAGTGCATCGCCACCGCCGCCAAGCCGTACTTTTCCTTAATCGCCCGATGCGCCGACGCCGCCTCCCATTCCTGCCTCTCGCCTTGCTCGCCGTGCGCATTTTCAAGCGCCTCCGCCAGCGCCCCCACATCCGGCATCCACCCATACCCGCCCGGCACGCGCATGTATTTCACGCCTTTTTCCACAATCTCGCCATACATCACCAGTTCCGGCATAGCGCTGAATCTTGGTACAACTACAGGACACCCCGACGCCTGTGCCTCAATGATCGGTATCCCGAACCCCTCCCCGTGTGATGCGTGCAGGAAAACGTCCCCGGCGTTATATACATCATTCAAATATTTCGGAGTGTAGAACCCGGCGAGGTACGGCATCTCCGTTGGAAAAATGACCTTTTTCGGATCAAGGTCGACCAACTTCATCACCTCCTGCATGTTGACGCCATGCCGCCCTTTTGCCTCGCAATGAAGGTAAAGCAGCGCCTCTGGCTGCTTATCCGAGAAAATCTTGAACGCCGCCAACATTTCGTAAAATCCCTTGCGCGGCGGCACACCGACATTCAAACTATTGGCAACGACCAAATACTTCCCGTCGAGGTCAATCTCCCATTCCTGCCCTAGCTTGCGTCGTGCCTCCTCCCGATCCCCCGGGTTGAATACGTCCGTATCCACGCCGTGCGGCACGTACATCGCGTTCTCAAACCCCGCGTTGTGGAGCTGCTCCATGCCGAACTTCGACATGCCGATCACCCACCGCGCCGCCCGCAGTGAAACTGCGTTGGCGGGTGTCACAGGCTCGCTATCAATCGGCGTCCATGCCGCCCACGGCAAACCTCCGTACACCCTCGATTGCATGACAAACGGATCGATCAACGTGATCACCAAATCCGCTTTCACATAGTCTGCATAGGCTTGCACCACATCATTCCCGTAGCTGTCTTGCACCCTCGGCAGCGTCAGAATCCCGTCCTCATCAACGCTCGGTGCGCCTTCCTGCCCGAAAAACGCGAAGATCGTCACCTCATGCCCGCTCTGTTTGAGCCATCGCGTCCAGATGTTCGTTTGCTGCCCATATCCGCTCGGCGTCCGCCGGCTGTTGCTGATCCACAAAATCCGCATCGTCACACCTCTCTCCCACCACGTCCATTTGCGCGGGCGCGTGAGCACGCGCCCGCTTTGGCTAGATTTCCGCCGGGAAGCGGTACGCCGCCACGCGCCCCACCGTGTCCAGACTTGCGCTCCAGTCGATCTCCAGCGTGCCGTCGCTCTGCGCAAATCGCGCCGACTCCAGCACAATGAAGGTCTCCCCGCTCGCCGCCACCACCACCGTCGCCGCGCCCAGCCCTGCCCGGAACGCCGGTGGGTTGTCTCCTGCCCCAATGGTGATCGTCCCCGCTGTCGCCGTGCCTGCCTTCACATGCAGAACCAGCCCGCTTGTGTCCCCACCCGCGCTGATCACCGCCCCGTTTGCGCTCACCGGCGTCCCGTAGGTCGCCGCCGTTCCCGCATTCGCCGTCAGGCTCTGAATGCTAATCGTGTCCCGTGCCATGGTTCCTCCTCAAATGGTCTTTCTTGCCCGCCGTTTCGCCCCGCCCCTCCCCGCAAATGGAGAGGGGCGGGCTTCATCAGCTCGGACGATCCGCCGTCAGAACCGCAATCCCCGCTGGACGCACCACCTTCGCGCCGTACAGTTGCAACCCTTTCATCGCGTCTCCGAACCGATTCGGCGGGCGATACGCCTCAACCGATGCGATCTGCTCCGCGAACGTGATCGCGCCCACGTACCCCGCCATGATGCGGAACTTCGTGGTTATGGTCGTGTAAGGCACATTGTTGGAGACCATGACGCGCAAGCCCGCTGCCGCACCAATCTCCCCGTTGCGCAGCACCATGTCGCTCATGGTCGTGCCTGCCTTCACGAACCGATCATCCTTCTGCAGGAGACCGTGGTACCATGGCGGCACAATCACCCACCGCCCAGAGCGCGGCACATTCGCCTCATCCAGCTTCACGCCGAGGTCAACGAGGTATTCGTATGCCTTTCCAGCCGTGCCGAGATCGGTCTTCGGACTTGCCGTCGTGCCGATCAGGTTCGTTGTTGCCGCGTCCGTGTAGAGCGCCGCCACGAACTGATCGCTCCGGTCTGCCAGCGCGTATGCAGCCTCCGTCATGGCTTCATCCAGCGCCTTTGGCGTCTGCTGCGCCCGATCCACATCGTCGATCTGGAAGTTGAAATACTTCGCCTGATCAATCAGAAGCGTCGTCTGCGCGTCCGTCAGCGTCTCTGGATCGCTGATGTTCGTGTTCTTCGTGTACGTGCCAACCGTCACCGCGCCGATTGCGTTGATCCGCACCGAATCCCCTGCCTGACGAATGTCCCCCTCAAAGTCCCGGTTGACGATCCCCGTCTGCGCGTAAATCTGCGCCTTGCGCAAATTCACCAACAGACGAGATGCCCACACCACCGGGATAAAGTTATTCAGACTCATGCTATCCTCCGCTCAAGACGCCCTTGATCGCGTCCCAGTTTTTCTCGATTTCCTCTGGCTTCATCTTGGCGATCAACTCTCTCGTGAACGTCACCGGAGCGCCCGGATTGCCCGTCGCCATCGGCTTTGCCGCCCCCGCAACCGCCCCGTTCCCGTTCCCCGTCGGCGTCACCGTCGGCGCGGCGAGGAACGGATATGCCGTCAGCATCGCCGCCACTGCCTCTTTCGCGCCTGTCAGCGCCTCGCCGTCCACCTTGACGCCGCTCGTGTCCGCCAGCCGCAGCGCCGCCGCCAATTTGTCCGCCGTCAGCCCCGCCGTCACTGCCTCTCGCACAAGCGCCGCCTCAATCCGTGCCGCCGCTGCCTGTTGCTGTGCCGCCGCCAATTGCGCCTGCAATGCCGCCCCATTGGTCGCCGCCGCCTTCAGCGTCTCGTAGTCCGCAAACTTTTCGCGTTCGCGCCCCAATCGATCACCAACAATCCGGTCCACCTCCGCTTGCGTAAACGTGCGCACCGTCTCGCTCTGCGTTGGTGTTGCCCCTGTCGCCGCCGGGGACGGCGTGTTTTGTGCCTGATTTTCGTTCTTCGGGTCCATCGTGTCCTCTTTAACCGACCTTAACCGCGCCGTGCGTCTTCGATAAATTCCGCCGCCATTTCATCGCCCACAAGTTCCCGTAGGCTCCGCTCATGCCTCATAGTGCCAAAAACGGGATGTGTGAACGTCTGCGAAAGTTGGTCAAATCGGAACGTCCCTGCCCGCCATGCCAACCACCGCCCGCCGCCTAAAATGTCCTCTTGATCTGCCCTCGGCAGCTCCCTAAAAATCTCTTCCCCTCCCTTGAACCGCATGTCGTCATACCCCTCGGTGATCGGCGCTGGCGCACAGCGCCCCGCCGGGTGATCGTTCAGTTCCTCGTCAAGCCCGTGCCGCGTCCCATCCATCGCCCAGCACGAGGGACAAGTGCGTTTGTCTTTCGCGCTCACCCACACCCATCCCTTCACGATTCCCTGATTTTGGCGGTAGATTTCGTGCAGTCCTCGCCGGGCGGCAACCACTTGCGTCGTGCGCACCATCCGCACCGCGTCGTAATATGCCGTCCGCTGAAGGTATTGCCGTGCCGCCAATTCTGCCGCCCGCCCCGGCTTGCCCTCGCCCGCCGCCCGGATCAGTTGCGCCGCCACGATTTGCCCGTGTGCCTTCCCAAATCCCCGCGCCCAGCGTTCGTAGGCGGGCGTATCCACAATGTCGATCAGCGCCAGCAGACCCTCGGCGTTTGGCTGTGCGTACCGTGCGATCTTCAGCGCGTCAAACACCCGCTCTGCCACCGTTCGCGCCGCCCGCGCCCCTTCCCGCTGTGCCTGTCGCCCCTCGTCAAGAATGTCATCATCCATCCCATCAAGCGCCTCCTCGACCCCCGCCGCCACCCGCTCGATGATCGTGCTGCTCAGTCCCGTCGATCCAAGTCCCTTTAAATCCGCCTCCAGCGCCCGCATTGCCAGCTCGTGCGCCTTTTTCAGCCGCTTTGCCGCCGCCACGCTCGCCGCCTCCAAGTCCGCCGCCATTTCTTGCCGGACGTGGCGGAGGATGCTGGCAATAATGTCCGGCGTCAGCGGACGCCCCGGCGTCGTCATTCGCGCAGCGCCCGCTCCACGGCGCGGAACTCAGTTGTTTCTTCCTTGCCCAAGCGCTCTTGCTCCAGCGCCCAGTCGCGTCCCAAGTCCTTCGCCGCCGTCTCCGCGCTCACCAGCCCCATAAGCCGTTGCCGCTCGATGATCCCTGTCGCCTCCGCCGGATCAATCGGCAGCGGATCGCGCCAAATCACCTTTGGCGTCCTCCCCGCGTACCCACCGATCATCAGCATAATTTGGCTGATTTTCTGGATGCCGGCGGCGTAGTTGCGGCGCAGTTCCTCGTTTTTGCTCAGTTGATCCATGTAGATCGTCCGTATGCCGAGGTTCGTCACCCGCTGGAAGTCCGCCGCGTCGCCTTTTAGCACGGTAATCCGCCGCTCCGCCAACAGCGCACCGCTCAGGAAATTCACCGCCGCCATGCTGCTGGCAAGGTCGGTGGTCATTTCAAGGTTGTAAATTTTCGCTTGCGCGTTCTCAACCGTGAGGAAATTGTCAATCCCCGTCGGTACAAGCGCCTCGGTCTTGAAGCCCGTTCCCACCGTCCTCGGCGCGGCGTGGTAGCGCAGAATCCGCACCACGTCGCTCATGACCTTATTCACCCTGTCGTTGAGGGGAATCGCGCTCTCGATGCCCTGACCGTAATAAGCACGCGGGTTCGTCTCATGCTGCCAATCGATAATCGGTGGTAGCGTGTAGTTCCACACTGCGCTTGTGGTCAGCCGCCAATCCCCCCCGCTGTCCGCCATTTCCCAGTCGTGGATCATCCACTCGCCCGTCTCGCTGTGTACAATATCTTGCCGGCATTTCGTCTTCCCCGCCTCCCAATGAAGCTCGTACCACAGCACCTCTTCCACATCATCTGCACGCCAAAAAGCGAGAAAATTACTCGGTGACAGCACCACCAACCGCACCGCATTCCCCCCCGCGCCGTCGGGAACCGGAGCAGGCATCACGCGCACCACCGCATGACCTTCAACCACCCCATATTTCGCCGCCCGCGCCAGCACCCGCGCCCCGTCTGCCCACGCCGTCCGCAGCCACCCCTCGGCGGCGTCCTCCGCGCTCCCTAGCTCCAAAATCGGGAACTCCGGTCCCACCAAAAAGGACACTTCCCGATCCGCCGTTTGCTTAATCAAATTGACGGCAACATTGTCGTCTGGCTCGCCCGCCCGCGTCTTTAGGTGCGGCTTGTGTTTGCCATCGTAATAGTTCCATGCCTTGCCCGCCGCCGCCCGCCGTGCCGCTAGTTCCCCGCTTGCCGCGTCCCGAATGGCTGTATCATTTGGCATATAGCGCAACGCCGCTGGCATCAGTTCGCCTCGCCCCGAAAAATGCTGATCTGCTCCAGCCTGTCCATGCGCTGAATGATTCCCGCCAATGTGTCGCTAGTTTGCTCCGTCGCCGCCAGCATCGCCTCGCTGTGCCGCGTGGCTTGGTCAAGTGCCAAAACAAGACGTGTGTTCGATTCCCGCATGGCATCGATGGACGCCGAAACTTTGTCCAACCGCCCGATCAGCCGCCCCAAGAGCGCGATCATCGGTGCCACCACCAACGTCACCAGCGCCACCGCCAACGCCGAATCTTGCTCCGCCGTCACCTCTGGCAGTGTGATCAACAATGCAGGCAATGCCGCCAAGACAGCCGTTCCAATGTCCATCGTCTCGCCCCCCGGCAATTGAACAAAAAAAAGCACCCGACACAATATGTGCCGGGTGCCTCATGCCCGTGTTGGCGCGGAGGTGCAAGAGCACGTCCGCATCTGTAGACCCCCCCACCTTACACCCGTTCTAAAATTCTGTCAATACCCCTCATTCATAGAACGGATTTCTCGCCGTCACCAGCACCGCGCTTTCCCCCCCCGCCAACATCTCCACCGCGCCCAGCGCCGCCATGCTCAGCGCTACCGCTGCATCTACCTTTGCACTGCTGATCTCCTTGATAATCCGCCGCCCGCGCTCGGTCTCCTTCGTCAGCGCGTTCAAGATGTGCGCCCCCAAGCCCGGATCGCCGTGATGTGCCAAGTTCCCGCCCCAAATCAGCCCGTGCAGGTGCGTGTCCGCCTGCACCCGCCGGCTCGTCTGCGGAAACTCAATCATGGCAACTTTCGCTCGGACGCACATCTCCGCAATAGCCGCCATTTGATACGGATCATAATATACGCCCGCAACTCGATATGCCTGATGCAGCCGAATGATCTCCGGTCCAACTGTCTCCGTCAGCTTCAGCGGTTCGCGCCCGTCGGGTTGCCAAATTTTCGTAAAAACTTCTTCCACCTTTTTCGTCGTGTCGTTCCATGCGCACGCCACCACCGCCGAGCAATCGCTCTTCGTCGCCGCGTCCACCCCCAGAACGATCACCCGCTGATCCCCCTTGTGCAGCCCACGCAGTCCGGCGTCATGGAGTCTCTGCCATTGCTCCTCCGAACAAAAACCGTCGGCGTTTTTCACGCGGCGGTTTTCCCACACCCGCAGGTACTCCGAAGGCGGCAAAGACCGCTTTTGCTCGGCAAGGAATTCCTCCGTGTGCCATGCCATCCGCGCCTTGTGATTCCACAGCACAAACGTCCTTCCTGCCCGCCAGCACGCCGGAACACCGTCCCCATCCTCAATGTGAAGTAGTTCCGGCACAGGCTCCGCCCGCCCGCTGTCGATCAGCGTGTGCCAATACTCGCTCTGCCCGTCCCAGCCCTGATACCCCGTATAAAAGACGGTGCTGTTTTCCCGCGTCGGTACCGGCGAGAACTCCGTCATGAGCCGGGCAGCGCTCTCGCTCATGATCCCCCAGGGCTCGTCCACCGTAGCAATGCTCAAATTCGCCCCCGCCTCGCCCTTGTAGTCGGAGGCTATAGCCTTGATCGTCGTGCCATTTTTGAAGCGAATCTCGTTCCCCACCACCCGCCAATCATCATCCGTCATGAGTACGTTCCTCGCCAAACTTCCCTCGATGTACCGCCAGACACGCCCCCGCGCCCCCTCAAAGTCGTTGGCAAGAACGTATTGCTCCCCCGGCACGTCCACAAAAAGACCGAAATAAAGCTGCACCGCCGCCGCCAACTCGGTCTTCCCCGACTTTTTTACATCGCTCCAAATCACCCGCGAATACGGCAGCCGCCCCTCCCCCGCCGGGAAGACATGCCTCAAAATGTCCGCTTGGTACGTTTGCCACGTCGCCAGCGTCGGTTTCAGCTTGTCATGGAGGTACATCCCCCCCCGGCTGGTCGCCCACTGGATAAAGTCAGGTCTCATGGTTTTCGCACCCCCCACGAAAACGTGCGTTCGCAATGCGGACAAGTGTACCCGCTAATCTGGACATTCCCCGCCAGCCCCACCGCCCACAGCCTGCCCGCTTCGTCAACATAGAGCATCCGCAGTTCCGCCCGACACCTCCGGCAGCGCACTGCCTTTCTCACCGGAACGTCCTCAGCCACCGTCTCCAGCACACTTGCCCGCTTGTTCATGGCTCAGTCCTCCCAGTCATTGTCCGGCAGCCCCGCCAGCCGCCGCACCTCGTCTTCCAACCGCAGTAGCGTAGCCGCCAAGTGTTTGTAAATACGCCGTGCTTTCCCTGCCCTCGGCATCATTTCATGGAGAAAACCCACCTGAATGCCCATGGCTTGTAGGTATCCCGCCACGAGCGTCATGTGTTCCTTCTCATGCGCCGCCACCGCCTCTCGGAGCGGCTTATTCCAGTCCGTTTGCTGACCCATGTTTCCTCCGAATTGCCTACCACCCTTGCCGTTTCATGCGTTCTTTCCGTGCCTGTGCCTCTTCGTCGCTGATCCTCGGTGTATCATCCCCACCCGCGTCGCCGCCCGCCGCCACGACCCGCATGGTCGCCACTTTCTTTGCCAGCGCCCGCAGTTCCGTTAGCACATCGTCCACCTTGTCCCGCCGCACGCGCCCCGCCCCCGCCCGCAGCGCCGCCTTCACCACCCCCTGCCTCTCGCCGCTCGTGATCGATGAGATCCATTCAATCAAGTCCCGGTCTAGCTCCGGGTGTAGCTTCAGCGCGAACGACACGCGCCTGTCAATCCGTTTTGTCATCATTTCACCTCGCCGCTCGCCTTCGCGTCCCCCCCGTGTCCCCCTTTTGCGTCCCCCCCTAGTCCCCCGCTTCGTAGCGGAGATCGGAATATTCGCCGATCCCCTGTTTCAGTAGAAATTCGATTTCTACGATCAGATCGCGTGCGCGGGGAGATAGATCGTCGATAGTCGTCATGCTGTTATTCCTCTCCTTGCGCCATTTTTCCATACCGCTCATAGCCAATTGCGTTCGCAAACTGAGGATCATGCAGCAAGTGCGCGTGTGGATACGCCGCCACAACCGCCTTTTCCACCAGCCCCGCCCCGCCGCCGCCGATGAAAATTTCGTCCACCCGCGCCCCGCTCTGGATTTTCTCCCCGGCAAGCTGGAGCGTCGCCTGCTGGAGACTCCGCACTGCCTCTGCCACTGCCTTTGCGTATCTCGTTTCCACCTTGCCGCGCACCTTGATCTCCCCCGTCCGTAGCAATTCCTCTACCATCGAAGGATGCGGCTTCTCACGCAAATCCCGCTCCATAAGTGCCGCGATCCGCTCATACGCCATGAAAACGCCCGCCTCCACGCTGCCGCTCATGGCATCCACATACTCGCCATCGCGGTCGGTTGCTACGTCCACCGAGAAATGCCCCACATCCACCAGCGTGGTGGTAGTCGCCGTGTGGTTTTTGTTCACCTCGCCCTCCGCCGTCAACATCCGCGAATACATCCCGCCGTAGGGTTGCGGCATGACGATCACCCGCTCAACGCACACGCTGAAATACCCCCGATCCGTCCGCACCTCATGCGTACCGCACAGCGCCCGGATCAATCCCTCTCGATCCCCCATGTGATCGACAGGCAGCCCGCTGCTAATCACGACATTGATTTGCGACCCGTCCTCTACCCCTTCAAAGAGTTTCGCCAGCGCACCTTTCATCATCCGCACCCGAAACGGATGGCTGATCTCTGCCTCGTCTCCTGTGCGCCCGCGAAGGCTGCGCAGATCGCCCGTCGGCAACTGGCTCATGGCAAGGTTGCCAATGAACCACTCCCCGTCCCCGTCCGTCAGCCGCTCGCCGGGGTATCGCGCCTCAATTTCCTCCGCCCGGAACTTGATGGTGATCGCCTTGCCCGCCACGCTGGGAAAAATAATCCGTTTTCCCTCGCAAACGCCCTTGACGCGCCCGTACCCAATGTCCAGACCAACGATCTTGCACCCGCCAACAGGCATCCGCTCCCAATGTGTCGCCGCCGTCTCGTTGCCGCTTTTCCGCTTTGCCATTTTCTGGTATCCTTTTCCTCGGTTGGTTTTTTACGATTTCCGACCATTGCCCGGTGTCACCACCGGGCATCCAGCATCTAATACGATGCCTCCATCCCCCACCATTGTCACAAACTGGAAGCCCTTCGCCCCCAGCGCCCTGTAGAGGTCGTCATGCCTCGTCAGCGCCCTCAGCGCCGCCTGTTTGTTCCCGCTCGCCAATTGCATTGCCGCCTTGTATTTTGCTATTTGCCTCACGTTCATTCTCCTTTGCCACCATGTGCTGCACCACCCCCAACGTCATCAAGCAATCCCCCAGCGCGTCGTGCGCGTTTTCCACCGTCACACCGCATTGCCGCGCCGCAGCGCTCAACTTCTGCCATCTGTATGATCTGTGATAGTCGTTCCAATCCCCATAAAACTTCGCGTATTCAAGCATGGCGCAGTGACACTTGTCTTTGATCAAATGCGCCACGTCGCATCCGCCCCCGCCCCCGCCCTGATCTGACAAGACTGTACTGGATTGCATGACTCTAAGATCGTAGTTTGCGTTGTAGATCACGACGTTTGTGTTGACCAAAAGCGCGCACAGAAACTGTGATACCGGACCCCACCCCGGCGCTTTTGCCACCGCTTCATTGGTAATTCCGTGAATCGCGCTTGCCCCCGCCGGGATTGGTTTTGTGGTCTTCACCAGCGTGTCGAGAATTGTGCGCCCAGCTGGGTCGATCACCGCAATCTGGCAGATTTCTGCATCATCACCCAGACCCGTCGTCTCGGTGTCCAAAATGAAGAAATCCCCACCCCGAATCACGTCCAGAAATGCCTTCTTCGCCATTACCTCCATCCTTTCCTTGAAAGTCACAAAAAAAAATGGCTTGATGCCCAATTGCGAGAATCTACTCCTCGCCCTGTGGGGGGGCTGCACCCGCCCGCTCCATATCCGCCCGGATCGCCTCCAAAAGCCGCATCGTAAGGTCGCTTTCCCCGTCCCGTCCGCGCTCTTGCCATGCTCTATTTGCCGCCAAATCCCGCATCATCCGTTTTGCAGTGCGCATGTGCCCGGCGAGGTACGTCAGCGTCGGGTCAATTCTGCCTTCCCCATCGATCAGCCCCTGCCCGACCTCCTGCACTGCCTTCAGCCGCGCCCACGCGGTTTTGCATTGCGACAGAATCAGACTGAGCGCCTTCTCCTGTTTCAGCATCAGCGTCTCAAACGCTTCCTCGCCCAGCCCGCCGAGCGGCGCGGGTTTGATCCCGCTCACCCCGCCCAGTTCCCCCGCCGCCTGCCAAAGTTCCTGCGCCACCGCCGCGTACAGCCCGGTTGCCCGCGCCGTTTCGTGCATCCCCGCCCCGTCGCCCGCCCCGTCGCCCGCCGCCGCCAGCGCCTCCGCCAGCCAGATCGCCGCGTCGCCGAGGTCTTGCGCAAATTCTGCCAACCCCGCCGCGCCCACGTCCGGCGGCACATAAACCGTCCGCCGCGGTCGCGCTGCCCACAATCCCCCTTTCGTTGCGTTCTGGTTGCGCCTCATTGCTATTTCCCCCCCGCCTGCTCCGACACCAACAAGATCGACAATAGGATCAGCTTTTGTCGGTCCAACTTGCGTGGATCGAATCGCATCAATCGCCCCAACTGATCCCCAATCGGCGGAAATCCCGATTCCTGCAAAATCACCCCGACGGACGCGGCGAATAGGTTTCGGTTTGCCGCGTCCTCTGGATAGCGTGCCTCAGCCGCCGCCGCCACTGCCTCCGCCAGCCCCACCTGAGAACCTTTCTGTCTCAAGAGGATTCCCTTCGCCGTTTCCCGTACCTGTGCCGCCATTTCGATCATGCCCGGCATCAGAGCAGCCGTCACTTCCGCCCTAGCCTGCCCCATGTTCATCGTGAGTTTCGCCTTTTGCGTCATGTTCCCCTCTCCTTGATAATTTCCACCCCAACCCCCCTCATTCACAAACCGAGGGGGCAGCCCTTTAGAATTAGATTCACGCGGGGGGTTTCACGCCCCCAAAACCCCATTCCCCCACGCCCCGCGCCCCTTCCCGCCCTCTCAATTTTCACTTCCGATAATGTAATTTATCGGCTCACCTCCCTTCGTTTCCAAAGTACCGCCCCCCTCTTTCCACGAGCGCGTCCGCGTGTAACGGTGTGACGGTTTTTTCAGTATGTCTTTCTAATTCCACAACGGAATCACACACCCTGATCTATCATCCTCACACAGATCATGAGACTTACTCAATAAAAACCGTTACACCGTTACACCACCCTAAAAACCCTGTCACTGACTGCCTCCCCCGCGTAACGGCTGACTAACCACCGCCGTCACCGCCGTCACCGTCAGGCGTTGTCAACGTCCCCACCTTCAGGTGCAGCGCCTTCACCGAATACGTGCTGCCCACCAGCCCCACCCTGACCGACATTGCCGCGCCGTCTTTGCCTTCACGCTCCAGCACGCCATCCTGCCTGAGCAGCCGATACAACTCCGCGTTTGAAAATCCGATTTGCTGACCTGATTCGCGCATCCACTTGCTCACTTCCTTGTACATGGATGGCAGCAAATAGATGCCATCCTTATCGAAGTAGCCCGCCAGCCCCATGCGCCCTGACGCCTTTTCCGTCCTCGGTTGCAGGTAAAACCGTCCGCTATCCAAACCCTCCTGCACCGTGTTCAAGAAGACCCGCGTCGGCTTTTCCTCCACAACATGACCCGCCACCTCCAGCGCCAGCCGCATCATGATCGAAGGCACGTTGTCCCACGCCTCCACCGCCGTACCCCGCCACTCCTCTGGAAAAACCTCCGTCGCCCACACCCCCAACGCATCCCAACATGACCACAGCATGGCGACGTTTTTGGCAATGCGATTCACATTGGGAACTTCTGGCACTTTCTCCTGAACCACAGCCGAAATCTGCTGATGATAAAGCTCGATCCGCGCCTCAAAACCCTGTGCCTCCGCATTGACCATGAGCCATTGCGCCCAGCGCGCCGTGATCGTCGGAAAATACTCCGCCAGCCGCTGTGCCTTCCTCAGCGCTACGTTGTACGCCGCGCCTTGCGGACGCTTAGGCAGCCGCACCGTGACCATCCGCGCCAACACCGACGACTCACCTGTCGGAATGTCCTCACCATTGCTCAGCAACCAACACCGCATGGCTTGCCGCTTCCTCAGTTTTGAATCCCGACTTAGCCGCGCCCGCGCATTGCCGTCGGCGTAGCGATGGATCAACTCGGTGAATTCCCAACTTGACACGATGGACGGCTTATAATCGTCCACCAGCGCCAGCGCGTCCGGCAGCGCCCAGCCGATTTGCTCAATCGAATTAATGGTTGATCGCCACGACATGAGCGGCGCGGCTGCTCGAAAGTCCGCGCCAAAGAAACTCATCATGATCTTACATGTCTCGCTTTTCAGGCTGCCCGTTTCGCCCGACAGGTGCATGGCAAACTTTTGAGGATTCATCCACCGCGCTGCCACCGGCATGAGCGCGAACGCCAACAGCGGATAGCTAATTTTCGCCTCGAACGCCGCCAGCAAACCATTAAACACGCCGTCGATGGCATACCCAAAAGCCAGATCACCCTGATCGACCACAGCGAATCGCGTCATGTCACTCTGCAAATCGTCCGGGAGATGGACGCGGTATCCCTCTGGCAGCGTCCCCACCACCCCCCCCGGCGTGGCGAACGCAATGTTCCCGTCCGCCGCCACCCATCCCGTTCGCGCCACCTCCACATACTCCGGGATGCCCGCGCTGATCGCATCAATCGCCTGTGTGATGTGCGTCCGCTCGCCTGCCTCAATCGTCAGCCGCGGACCCGCCACGCGCCGGATGTGTTTGATCATGATCGTCGGATCGCCCGAATCCTCCGCCGCCACGCGCTCCGTGAGGATCGTGCCGTCCTTGAGCGCGATCTGGACGCCAAGCACCAAATCCCGGTTGATACCGTCATCAACCCGAATCATCTCGCTGAACGTCACCACCCCGCCCGCCGTGATCCGCCGCGCCTTCGCGCCGTGATCGCGCCACATCTCGCCGTTCTGAACGCGGTAGTATGCCTCCTCTTCCCGCGCCGCCACCGCCGCCTGCTCCTTTGGCAGCGCCTCTGCCATCATCGCCGTGATCGCCTTTGGCGTCAGCACGCCCTTCATGACGCGCTTCAGCCCGACCACAAAGGCATCCCGCCCGGCGATAGTCAACCCCGTTGCCGCCTTGATCGCCGCCTCCGCCAGCGGCACTTTCTCAGTCGCCGCCTCAATCACCGTGAGCGTCCATTCCGCCCACGTTGGCGCACCGCGCAAACGCTCCTCAAAGTCGGCGCCATTGGTCGCCACGAGGTATTCCGCCGCATCCTTATACGGCGACCAACTCAGGATTTTCGCCCGAGCATGTCCCGCCTGCCCTGCCAGCGTGTCCACCTTCGCCTGACCCGCCCGGTCATCGTCCAGCGCCACGTAGACGGTATCCCGCCCGGTCATCGCCTTTGCCAATGTCGGGTCGCTGCCTAGCCCCATGATCGCCACCGCCCCGACGCCGGGCGGCGACATGGCGTCCACCGCCCACACATCAAACGGTCCCTCGACGACGATCAGCGCCCGTTCCCGTGCATTCCCGTAAATCCTCTTTCGGGCAAATTCTGAATTTGGCAGATGCAAATACTTTGGCTCTGTGTCGGGACGCACCGCCCGCCCCGTGACATACGTGACGCGCCCCCCCGCCCAAAATGGCAACATGATCCGATCCCGGAACATGTCCCGATATTTGCCCGCCTCGCCGCGCAGCAAGCCAATCTTTGCCGCCAGCGCCAAGTCGTGGTTTCCCGCCTTCAGGTGCGCCAGCAAGCCGTTTTGCCCGCCCGCCGCGCCCGCGCCCCACAGCCGCCACGCCTCCTCGCCAAACCCGCGTCCGCGCAGATAATCCCTATGCGCGTCCGCTTTTGCATGACCTATCAGCATCTCGTGCCAATAGGTCGCCGCTACACGCAGCAAGTCCGCCGCCTTTTCGCGCTCTTCCCGGTCCTTCGGGCTGCTGGGCGTCCATTCCGGGATCGCCAAACCTGTAATGGACGCCACGAATTCAACAGCTTCACGGAACTCGCCCCCATGTCGCTTTGTGACCAAATCGAACACGTCCCCATCCGCGCCGCAGCCGAAACAATGAAAGCGCTCATCTGGGAAAATCGTGAAAGACCCACTTTTCTCGCTATGGAAGGGACAAAATCCCACCCACACTTTGCCCTTTTTCGCCACCTCGATGCCCAGCGCCGCCGCCACCTTCACGGTGTCTGCCCGCGCACGCACCTCTTCCTTGAAATCGCTTAATTTCATGACGCCCTACAGCCACTTGATTTCGCCATCGATCCAAGCCACGATCCGCCGCCGGAACTCCAACGGTAGCCGTCCTTGATCGGCTTGCTCGTTAAGCGGCGCAACGATCACATCCAACGGCGCATCAACCGCCCGCTGTGGCGGATCTCCGCGGCGAAACCCCCAGCAAAATTCCACAGCGTTCTTTCCCACTACGGTATTAGCCACATGCCAATTGAGGATGCCATTCATCCCCGTGTAATCGCCCTTTCGTGCCGCTCCCAGTGGTGTCAGCGCCGCCCAGACGAACAAACAATTGACATAATTAAACCCCGCGCTGCCCATCACCTCAATCAAATCCTCAATTTCGTCCGCCGGATGCCACACAAGCACCCAGCAGTTCCGCGCCGTCTTCAGAGCCTCAACCTCCTCAATGAAGTTGACCGTATCATCCACATCAATCACCAGCGCCGCGTACCGCCCCAGATCGCCCTCGTATTCCTCTTCCTCTTCGCGGTGTGTCTCTTGCTGCGACGCCACTGCTGGCAACTCCGCCAACAGCAGCCCCGCCTCCACCTTCGCCTTGCCAATGGACATTCGCCCCGCCGCCACTTCAGGAATCAAATCAGGACGCGCTGCCTCGATCCGCGCCGCGTCCTTCACGTACTGTTTGTTCGTTCCCACCATCCGCGCTGCAATTTCCGCCGTCTCGCCGCGCACCTGATCAGATTCCCTGTTTTCTCCCTCCCCATCGGCACCCGACGCTTCCGCAAACTTTTGCGGAAGCGTCTCCTCGTCACCGAGAATCGCCTTGAATGCCTCTTCCTTATCCCAATCCTCGTTTTCTCCCTCCTCATCGGCATCCGCCCGTTCCGCAAATGTTTGCGGAACGGGAACATCAGTGCCTTTTTTCAAGCCTGCCAGTTGCCGCGCCTTTGCCTCGGTTTCCAGTCCTTTCGCAATTTCCAGCGCCAAGACCGCCCTCTGGCTGCTCGTCAAATGCCGACGTGTCAGATTGAGGCTGACCACGAACTGAATCAAACTGCCCCCACCCGACCATTCCCGAAATTCCGGCATGACGCCCGCTTCCCGCGCCGCCAAGTACCGATTTCGCCCGTCGATGATCTGCCCCCCGTGCGTCCAAATGACGCTCCCCGGCTGCCAACCATCGCGCCGCATCCCCGCCACCAAACTCGTAAATTCATCCGCCGTCATCGCGGGGAAAAGTTCCGCCACCGGGTGGATCGCGTAATCTGGAAAATCAATGTCGTTGTCCATGAAACCTCCTCAGTTCCGCTATGGACGCCCACGCCGGGCGTCCACCTTTTTTTTAATTACAGCGTCGCCTGAACGAGCCGCGCACCTTGCTCCAGCAGAAGCCACCACTCCGAGCTAAACCGCTCGATCTGCTCCATCCGCGCCGCAATGGCTTCCATGACAGTGGCTGGATTCGGCACCTCGTCATTCGCCAGATAGTCTTCCGGCGAGAAGATCGAAAACTGCTGAACGCAATCCGGACACTCGTAAAAGCGCTCCAGTCCGTCCGTCTTCGCCTCGCACCATATTTCCTCCATCGCCGCGCCACACGGACAACCCACTTCATTTGTCAAGTCCGAGCTACTCATTTCAACGCCTCCATATCACTCTCTAGCGCTTGCGCCGCTGCCGTCTTTTTGCTTTCCTTTCGCATTGCGAACGCTTTTTCGATAAATCCCCCAACTATCAGGCGAAAATCGCTCAAATTATCCTCTCCCATCCAAAACGCGCAGGCTGCAATCACTAGAAGCGAAATCTCCTCCTCCAGAGGATCGCCTTCCATTTTCTTGATATTCATCTTCATCCGTTGCAGGAAAAATTTAGCAATCGGCTCATAGTTTCCCATCTTGACAGTCCTTTCTTAATATTGTGACGAACCGATCCGTCGCCACGTCTACGACCACCATCACCAAAACGCCCTTCCGCCGCCCCACCCAATACGCACGTCCTTCGGCAGGTTTCGTCCGAAACCTCTTGAACTCTTCCTCGGTGGCGGGATGTCCGCTGCCCAACAAATAGGCGAATACCCCCTCCGCGTCCGCGTCGTTCAACCTTTCTTTCAATCGTTTCCGGGCGTGGTCCGATATCTCCATGAGCGATTTCCTCTAAAGCCGCTCCAACGCTTCCCGCGCCAGAGGCTCGACTGAATCCATTGAATCCATATTCACCCACTTTCCGAGTTCGACTGTCCACAATTACCCGAAAATCGGGCGTTATCGGACAAAAAAATTTCAACAGCTTGGCGAATGATTTCTGCTTGACTAAGGCGATTTTTCTTCGCCAGTTGCCTAACTTGTCTCGCCATCGACTTTGTGCAGGATGTGCGCGGCAGCACTCCTGTCAATGGTACCCTCACTTTTTTTAACATAGTTCACCTCAAAATTGAGTATATCCCCATTTTTTAGGGGTTGTCAACATTTCATCCTAAAACTGGATGATTTTTGGTGTAAAATATTTCTGCTAATCAGCAAACGAGCAACAAAACGCTAAAGATTAGGGTCTGCTGTGATTCGGGCAGTCCCATCCACAACGCATAGAATCGTTGAAGTTTGTCATTCATAAAACATCCTGCGATTAAGTCTACGCACTATAAAACGTTTGTGCTAAAATCGCAAGCGACTCATAGATAGAATCTGGTTTCAATTCGATAGGAATATTCAAATGGTTCGCTTAATACTCGCCCTCATTTTCACCCTCTCCTACACCGCTCCCGCCCACGCCCAAGACCTCCCCGTCCAGTGCAGTCCCACGGGCTTTTTTAATGTTCTTTCTAAGATTCTCCCCAAAAACACTTCCACCCTTGAGCCAGATAACTACCTCAAATTCCTCCGTGAACTCCGCTTTTCTTCCTTATACGCAATCAACGCGGACTTGAATGCGTCGGGGATCGTCACTTCCATTCTTGGCAAAGGTTGCCTTCTCCTTTCTTGGCAAAGGTTGCCTTCTCCTTGCCGGGATTACCCGCCCGGCGCGGGGGTTGGTGACGGTTAGTCCTCGTCCCCGAACGAGGACATGGTTCGGCAAGCCTTATTCGCCCAATACGCTGCTGATATTCAAGCCATAATGG
>ERZ761594.162-NODE-162-length-30417-cov-5.282919_pt1 | contig 30417 bp, 37 predicted proteins | sample MGYA00511036_ERZ761594 | MGnify/ENA primary metagenome ERZ761594 (study PRJEB28899, sample SAMN03785561) | bioreactor sludge metagenome | biome: EBPR Sludge; feature: EBPR Bioreactor; material: 0.22µm filtered reactor supernatant | place: Saint Lucia: Queensland... | reverse complement strand
GCCATGACCAGTCTCGCAACGGGCATCCCTGCCAAGAGCCGCGGGCCGTTCGACGGCAAGTTCATCACGTTCCCGATGCAGGCCAGCGCCGAGATTCAGGAGGGCTGGCCGGTGATCATCGGTCGCCCGGACGCCGGCGCGGATGTCGCGGGGCACGCGCGCGTCGCCGACACCCCGGCGACGTACGCGAACACGCACGAGTTTGTCGGCATCGCGGTCGAGACGCAGACCGAGGGCGCGACGGCATCGACGCTCGACGGCATCAAGTGCCGCTGTGACGGCGCCACGCACGAGTTCGTCGCGTCGGGGCTCACCGACGAGGACACCGGCAAGGATGCGTATCTCGTCGACAACCGGACGATTCAGACGACGCCGACGCTCTCCGGCTGGCGCATCGGCAAGATCGCGCGCGTGAAGTCGGCGACGCGCGCTCTCGTCAAGCTGCGCGCGTACAACGAACGCAAGGCCGACGCCGGGATCATCGACGTCGCGACGGCGGCCTCGTCGAACGTCACGAACACGAACAGCGAGACCGATTTCGACCAGCAGGTCTCGATCCCCGCGAACTTCCTCGAGGCCGAAATGGTCCTCGACATCAGCGGGCTTGTGACCGTTCCGACGACGAACTCGACCGACACGCTCGTCATCAAGGTCTACATCGCTGGCACGGCGTTCCTGACGACGGCCGCGATCGACGTTGCGAACAGCGATCAGTGCTCGTGGCAGGCGAGCGTCTACGTGCGCACGATCGGCGCGTCGGGCGTGCTCGTCGCGAGCGGCGTGATCTACGGCCCCGACGCCGGCAACGTCTCGGCCGGCCACGGCGGCGGCGCGGTGATCTCGTCGGTCGACACCACGGCGGCGATTGTCGTCAAGGCGTCGGCGACGTGGTCGGTGGCGAGCACGTCGAACATCTGCGCGCTGCAGTCGCTCCAGGTCGGCTACCGCCGCAACAAGGCTGGCTGACCCCGACAGGAGGGTCAGATGGGCCTCGGATCGTTCGTCAAACGCCTGTTCGGGATCAAGTCGTCGAAGCCGCAGGAGAGCGACATGGCCAACCGGGTGCACGAGCTCGTCGCGCTGATCGCGTCGTGGATCGAGGACCGCGCGCGGCCGACGCTCGCCGGCGGCAAGCCGGTCAACGTCGCTCACCCGTCGGCGTGGCTCGACGAACTGCGCAACCTTCACACCGCGTCGGCGTCGGCCAACGACCAGTGCCGGGCTGCGCTGGCCGGCGCGGGCGCGAGTGCGGAGGGGCTCGGCAAGTTCGAGGCGCGGTTCCGGGCACTGGCGGAGTTGACGGCGGCACCCAGCGCGCCCGTGGTTGAGCCGGCAGCGGAACTCGACCCGCTGCCGGTCGTCACGCCGCCGACGCCGACCAGCACGTTCACCGCCCCCGGCGAAACGGTTGTTCTCGAGATCGACCCCGCCGGCGGAACTCTCGAATCGAGCAGCGACAAGGCGTTGACGGTGGCGGACGAAGACCCGTGCGCGGGCGTCGACGCGGCAGCGCGCGAACACGAACAGGCGATCGAGCGGCTGATCGCCGCCGACCAGACGAAAGCCGCCGAGATCGAGCGGCTCAAGGCCGACGCCGCCTTTCGCAGCGACGACTGCGACTGCGACGACTGCAGCGATCGAGCCGAAGCCCACTTCCGCCGGCTCACCATGCGGATCAACCGGCACCTCGCCGGCGGGATGGACTGACCCGACGATGACCGACAAGCCGACCACGACGAGCGGGACTGCGCTGGCCTTCGAGCCGGTCGGCGAGCCGTTCACCGCCGCCGACGGCGGGAAGTGGCAGGCCGGCTTGCGCTGCGTCGAAGCCCCGAAGCCGCCACCACCGCCGAAGATCACGATCACGGCCCCCGAGGTCGCGCTCGTCGATCGCTCGTCGGCTCGCGGCGGCATGGCGCCCGAGGTTCGCTGGCTCGGCTTCCCCGTGCGGCACCTGACCGCAACGCTCGCAATCATCGTGCTCTGTGCCGCCGGCGGCTGGTGGGGCTGGCGCGTCATGGTCGACGAGCGCACCGGCGCGATCGCGGTGGTGCGCGGCGAGACCGACGCGCGACTGCTGGCGCTGCAGGCCGACGCCAACGCGAAGCTTGCGGCGCAGCATGCACAGCTCGAGGCGCTGCGCGCGCAGCTTGCTGCCGCGCAACAGGCGCCGCCGGCGACCGGTTCGGGTCACGTCTCGCCCGCGCCGCCGCCGGAGATTCTCTCCGGGCAGTTCGAGGTTTTCGTCGACGAGCAGCGTCGCCGGATCCTGCTCGGCAAGCTCGCGACCGAGGCGCACCGGGTCGAGGCCCGCGCGCTCGTCGCGCAGCGCGATGCGTTCCACGGCGAAAGCGACTGGCGCATCGTGGACCCGTGGGTGGGCATCGCGCCGCCGGCGCCAGCGCCCGCGCCGACACCGAGCGGCCCGCCGCCGGGTCACGTGCAGATCACCGAAGCCGAGTACCGCGCGCTGCAGGCGTGCCGCGCCGTGCTCGTGAAGTGGCTGCAGCCCGGCAGCCGGACGCGGCTGCGACTGAATGAACCCGAGCTCGCCGAGGCCTCTTCCGCCGTGGGGAGGTAGCCGGTGACCGAACGCTACGACTCGCGCCCCGACACCTACGCGCACATCCAGACCGTGCAGCGGATGCTCAACGCTGCCGTACGCGAGTTGCTGCGTCGGAGCGCCGAACACGACCAGTCGAAGCTCGTCGACCCGGAGCGAGCGATCTTCGACGAGTTCACGCCGAAGCTCAAGGCGATGACCTACGGCAGCGAGGAATACGCTGCGTGCCTCGCCGCGATGAAGCCCGCGCTCGACCACCACTACGCGGCCAATTCGCATCACCCCGAGCATTTCCCCGGCGGCGTCCACGACATGACGCTGCTCGACCTGCTCGAAATGTTGATCGACTGGAAGGCCGCGACCATGCGGCACACCGACGGCGACATTCGCCGCTCGCTCGAGATCAACCAGCGTCGATTCGGCTACAGCGACGAGTTCAAGCGGATCCTCGCGAACACCGTTGACTGGCTCGAAAGCGAGGTGTCGAGATGAGGCGCACGCTCGCCATTCTCTCGCTCGCGCTGCTCGCTGGCTGCGCAACGCGCCCCCCGGTCGACCCGGTCACACCGGCCGAGCGCGCGGCCGCGCTGGTCGAAACCGCGCGCACCGCAGTCGAGGAGCATCCGACGCCGGCGACGCGCGCCGCGCTTGAGCAGTCGACCGCGCTGCACGACGACCTGCGTCGGCTCGAGGAACTGCATCGCTTCTGGCTCGAACTGTGGGGGCTCCGGTGAACCGACTCGCACTGCTGCTGCTCGCTCTGCTGCTCGTCGGCTGCGCCGAGATCGACAAGACAGTCGACGGGCTCCGCGAGTCGACCGCTCACTTTGACGCGCTGCAGGTCAAGGTCGACCAGCTCGACGCGCACGCGAAAGCCGACCGGGAATCCGTCGAGCGCGCCGAGGCCGAGCGCGAGGCGCAGGACCTCGACCTGCAGGAGGCGCACAAGGCTTCGACCGAGTCGGCGCGTCTGTCGCTCGAAGCGGCCACGATCGTGGCCAACGACGAGACCGGCGAGCACGGGCAGCGCGCGATCGAGGCCGGCGTCGCTGCACACACCGCGGCGAAGATTGCCGCCGAGTACGAGGCCAGCGCGCGCAAGCGGAACGCGGCGATCGGCGAGCATCTGTCGGCGATCCGCAGTCGCGCGCCGGTGAGCGAGTCGCTCCGCGCCGAGTCGCGCCGCGACGCGCAGGCGGGCTCGCGAATCAGCCAGGGGCTACTCGCGCAGTGGCAGCAGTGGCAGCAGCAGCTCGCGTTCGGGCAGGCGATCGCCGGCGTCGTCGGGTTCCAGTTGCCCGGCTCCGCGCGACCGCGCGCCGCCGCGCCGCAGCCGTCGCCACCGGCCGCGCAAACTCCAGCGCCAGCGCAACCACCGCCGCAGGTCATCGTGCCGCAGTCGTCGGTGCCAACACAGCCCGGCGTCGTCGAGCAGGTCACCGCTGGCGTCACGCGCGGCGCTGTCACGGCAGCGACCGGCGACGCGACGGGCAGCACGGTCGGCGCGGTCGGCGGATCGCTCGGTGTCGCCGTCGCGATCGGCATGACGCTGCTCGGGCTCTACCGACAGAACAAAGCCAAGCGCGAGGCGCGCGACTCGAAGATCAAACACGAGGCCGTCGAGGGAGCGAAGGCCGCTGCGCTGCACGCGATCAACGGGCACGGGAAGGCCGAGGCAAAGACCGCATGACGACGCACCGCTCAGACGGCTCGATCCCGAACACCGCGCCAGCGTGGATCGCCTGCGCCGCGTACGGCGCCGCATTCGCTCTGTTCGCGTTGCTCGTGGTCTGGTTCGTGACGACGTGCGCGCGCGACGCTCGCGCGGCCGAGAAACGAAGCGGCAGCGAGCTTTTGCCGGCGGGCACCGGCCCGGCACCTCGCCCGAACGAAGACCAGCTCGCCCCGCGCGCCGCCAGCCCCGGCGCGGCTGCCTCGCTCTCGTGGCTCGTGCTCTCCGACGCGACCGTCGAGGCACGCGCTGCGCTCACCAGCGGCCCGGCGACGATCCGGCTGCGCGGATCGACTGGCGACCGCGCCGGCCCGTTCGGCGGCTTCGGCTTCGTGCTCGACGGCCGCCCGGTCGGCTCGCTGCAGGTGCGCGTCGGTGTCGACGTGTGGTGGTGCAACCCCGCGTGGCGCGGCGAATGCCGGCTCGACGTGGGCGCGATCGTCGAGCACGAGCGCGACCACGTGCGCGTGTACGCAACGCTCGGCACCGTGCCGTCGGCGCAACTGTGGGAATCGACCAGCGGCGGCTCGTCGAGCAGCGCAGATTTCGGCTGGATCGTTGCCGGTGGCATCGCCGGCGAAATGCGTCGCCGCGTCGAGCAGACCGACGTTCACGTGCGCATCGCGTTCCGCTTCGAGGCCGGCGCGCACTCCGACGCGCGCGCCGCCACGTGGGAGGTCCACTGCCGCGGTGCGCTGACGGCCGCGATCGAGCTGGACGCACACGGCGCGCTCGTGCTCGGCCTCGAAGCCGACGCCGCGGGCGGCCCGCGCGCAACGCCGCTCGACTGGCGCACGCTCGCTGCGGTCGGGCGCTTCGTCGTCGGGATCGAGCTGCGATTCGGAGTCGAAATCCCAAAACCAGACTGGCGCCCGTGAGGGAGCAGTAACCCAAGGCCACGACGACGGAGACACACATGGGCGGCGGCTTCCAGGAACTGATCGACAAGGCGACCGAGATCGAAACGGCGGTCGACGGGCTCGAAGCGAAGTCCGACACGCTCGCGACCAACGTCGCCGGCGTCGCCGCGGCAATCGACCTCGCCACGGTCGAACTCGCGACGATCGACACGAACATCGCGACTCTCGCGGCGAAGGCCGCGCAGGACGCCGAGCTCAAGCACGGCACCGGCGACGGCGTCGCCAAAACCGCGTTCACCGCGCGCAACACGACCGCCGCGAGCGACACGACCTACCGCGAGATCAAGGCCGCGGTCGCGTCGAAACGGCACTGGATCCACTGGATCGAGGTCACCAACATCACGCCCGCCGAGACCCCGGTGATCAACGTGTCCGAGGACACCGGCGGCACCCCCGTCGTCCGCTACACCACGGCGCCCGGCGACCCCGCCGTCGTGCCGTCGCGTCGGCAGGTCTTCGAGCCGCCGATCGTGATCAGCTCGGGCGTGAACATCGGCGTCCAGGCCACGACCGCGACCGGTGACACGCACGTCACCATCGGCGGGTTCGTCGAGGATTGATCCCACTTCCTGATTCCGCGTAGCGCGCGCCACTGAGCCCGAACGCGCCGGGCGCCACGAAGCAAGCAAGGAGCAACCCGTGGACCTGATCACCAGCAATCTGCGCGACGCCGACGCGGCGATGTTGAACGCGTACAACGAAACCGCCGAGCAGAGCGCATTCGAAGGGCTCGTCGAGGAAATCACCGACCCGCAGGGCTACTACCGGTGGACGCAGGTCACCGACCCCGCGGTGTTCCAGAAGCTCATCGACGAAGTCGTGCCGGCCGGCCTGCACTCGGTCGACCTGACCGTCGAGACCGAGGTCTACCTCAACCCGGTTGAGATCAGCCGCAAGAAGTTCGACAACGCGTCGGCGATCATCGACAACCCCGAGTGGATGCGGATCTTCACGGGGTTGGGCGAGGACGCCGCGGCGAATCGCGAGGTCGTGCTGACCACGCTGCTCGAGTCGAACCCGACAACGATCCTCGGCTCGGCGATGTTCAGCAACTCGGCCGTGATCCCCGGCACCAACGGGGAGCGCACGATCGACAACCTGCACACCGGTTCGGGTGTCGACACCGAGTCGAAGATCGAGGCCGACTTCCGCGCGGCCGAGCTGTTGCTGCACCAGATGCGCAACGCGAAGAACCGCAAGATGCATCGCATCGGCCCGCGGCAGAAGCTCGTGGCGCTCATCCCGCCCGACCTGCTCGAAATCTTCCAGCAGACGTTCGAGAAGATCCTGCGCGACGCCGGCGAGGACAACGCGGTCAAAAACCGCGTCGAAATCCGGCTCAACACGTACTTCACCTCGGCGACCGACTGGTACCTCGGCGTCACGAACAGCCGGTACCGCCCGTTCGGCATGGTGCAGGAGAAGGCGCCCGAGCTGCTCACCGACGCCGGCGCCACCGACGCGCAGAACCGCGTGTCGCGCGACGCGATCCTGCGCGACTCGTACCTGTTCGGCGCCCGCGACGTGTTCAAGCACGCGCCGCTGTTCAGCGCCGGCCTCGTGATGATCGACAACTCGTGATTCCTGTTGGCGCTGGTCGGCCGCTGGCGTGACGCGCTGGCGGCTGGCCGCGCCGGGCGCCAGCCACGGAGACGCCATGTTCCGCGTGATGATCAAGGTCAAGCCCAAGCGCGTGCCCGACGGCGGCGACAAGGGCCAGGTCTCGAGGCACAACCCGACGGTCAAAGGCTTCTGCCTCGAGCACGGCAAGGAGTACTCCGAGTTCGTGCGCACGGTGAAGAAGGGCCGCGGGCTCGTGAAGGAGCGCCACCCGGCGTCGCCCGAGTTCTGCGCCAAGCTGCTCAAGTGGGCCGACGAGAAGTGGCCCGACCCCGACGACCTCGGCAAGTTCCAGACGGGCATCGTCGAGATCGTGCGGCTCGACGGGCAGGCGGCGGCCGATGAGCCGAAGGCCAGCGGCAAGGGCAAGAGCAAGAGCAACGGCGAGCCGCCGCCCGCCGACGCCTGATCACCACCCCGACGCGGTAGTTCGAACGGAGGCGCTCGCCCGTGGCGAAGTCGAAGGCACAGGTACGCACGCTCATTCAGGAGAGCGCCCGTTTCGTCGACGGGTCGGAGACGTACCTTGCCGGCACGTTCACCACGAATCTCAACTCGCTGTCGGTGGCGATCGCCGCTGGCGACGACGAGCCCGAGGACGCCGAAATGGAGGCGGCGCTCGATGCGGTCGTCGCCGCCGCCGTGGCACTGCGCGCCGCGCACCGCGACTGCTTCCGCGCGATCCACAAGACGCTCGGTCGCTACGGCGCCGCGCCGTCGCTCGACGACCTCAAGGGAAACCTCGCCGCGTTCCACGACAAGCTGCACGCCGATACCGAGGAATTCGAGTCGCGCGGCCTGTCGAAGTTCTCGAGCTGGTCGGCGGGCGGCAGCAACGTCGGTACCGGCACGTTCATGTACTACGGGTCTGACCCCGACGGGCAGGCGCTCGATATCTCGCACGTCGAGACGCTGACGCTGCTCTGCAAGGGCGACCAGCAGGACGGGGAATCGCGCGGCGCCGAGCGCTGGCAGTTGAAGGGCGCGACCCGCGAGTCGGCGAACTACCTCACGCCCAAGTCGGGGCTCGACGCCGGCTACGACGACATCATTCTCGGCGGGACGAAGGGCTGGAACCCCGACCAGCCGGTGGTGGCTGTCGGCAGCGAGTTCAACTCCGTTGCGTGGGGCGAGGGCAACGGCAACCTGATCGCGGCCGGCGACTTCGCTGGTACGGGCACGACCGATGAGCCGACGGCGGGGTGGACGAACGAGTCCGGCGCCGCGAACCTCAGCTACGAAACCACCAACGTTCTCAAGCAGAACGTCGCCGAGAACAAGCAGAGCCTCAAGGCAGTTGGCAATTTCAAGATCAGCCAGTCGCTGGCTGGCAAGGCCGGAGTGCAGGCGCGGCGAGCGTACGGCGCCGAGTTTTACTGCCGCGTCGACGCGAACGTCACCGCCGGCACCGCCACGCTGAAGATCATCGACGATTCGACCACGCACTGCACGGTCTCGATCGACACGACGACGCTGACGAACGACACCTGGACGAAGATTCCATATGTCGCGTTCGTGCTGCCGACGAGCATCGGCAACAACCTCCGCGCCGAGATCGAGCTCGCCAGCTACGCGGGCAGCGACGAGGTGCTCATCGACGGCGTCGTGCTCGCGCCGCTGGCCCTGATGGACGGCGGCCGCGCTGGGGCGATCACCGAGGGCGTGACCGACTGGCGACGCAACGACACTGCGACGGGCGCGACGACGTCGGCCGATACCGGCAACCTGCAACGCCGGATGAACACCGAGTTCGAATGCTACGTCCGGCACGCGGGCACCAGCGACTACTGGGACGACTACGCATGACGCAGCCGCGCAGCCAACTCGCACAGGGCGTCTGGTCCGACGGCCTCGCCGCGCTCGAACAGATCGAGGACGCGGCGAAGCGCGCGCGGCTGCTGCTCGACTACTCGACCGACGGCCCGGACGCGGACGCGATGCAGGCGTTTGTCGGCTGGGCCGAGTCGGTTGCGCCGGTGGCCCGCGCGGCGGCAGCGGCCCTGCTGAACGGTGCGCCCCCCGACGCGGGCGAGGAAGGCGACGGCGACAATGACTCTCGCGACTCTGGCGGCGGCAATCTCGACGCGGGTGCAGGAGAACGTCGTGAGCCGGACGCTCGGCGAGCAGACGAATCAGCGCAGCTCGACGGTCAGCCCGAACACAACGACGCTGCTGAACGTGGCGAAGCGCGCGGCGGCGATGGTGCGCGGAAAGCTGGGTGACGTCAGCGAGGACGACGAGTTCGCGGTCGCGATTGGCGCCGAGCTCGTCAACGCGCTCATGAGCCCGAACGTGACCGTCGGGCACGGCTACGCGCCGTTGCGCACGCGGCAGCAGTTGCTCGAGGAACTCGCCGACGAAGCCCGCGCGCGCGGCGCCGAAGCTGCCGATCCGCAGTTCGAGGACCGCTCCGAGACCGATTTCCCCGACATCGACGCGCGCTTCCCGGCGCGTCCGTGGACACCACCGGCCGACGAATGACCGCGACCGTGACCGTTACCGTGGCCTCGCTTCGCAGCGGCAACGCGGCGCGGGCTCTCGGTCCGGTCCACCTCGCCGACCTCGCCGACGTGCTCGCGGCGCTGCTGCTTGGCCGACAGGTCGACGCGTTCGCGGCCGAAGGGCACCACCTGCGCGGCGGCGACCCGTGGGAGCCGCGCAGCGAGCCCTACGGCTCGCGCATGACGCGGATCGGGTTCACGAAGACGCTGACGATCAGCGGGCGGCTGCGGGCGTCGACGCGCGCCGAGGGGGCGGCCGACGCCGACGGGATCACGATCGCGCTGCACGCCGACACGCCGTACGCGCGGTTTCACCAGCACGGCACCGCGCGCATGCCCGCGCGTCGCGTCTTCGAGATCACCGAGCAGGACCGGGAGTTCGTGCGCGCGACCGCCGAGCGGTTCATCGAGACGGCGCTGTCCGCCGAAGGCGGCACCTGATGGCGTCGACCGACTACGTCTCGGTGCCGAGCAAGCTGATTGCCGGCGTGACGCTGTCGCCGTACAGCTCGAGCGGGTCGTCGCTCGGCGAGGTGCTCTCGGCGATCGTCGTGGCGTTCGAGGACGTGATCACGTTCGTCGAGCCACCGCAGGACGCGCAGGGCATCGAGGACGCCCGCTGGTGGGGTGCCAACGCGGTGATTCAGGCCGTGCTCGCCGAGCACAGCGCCGACGTGATCAACGCGTTGTGGCGAGAGAGCCGCAACCCGAGCGGGACGCAGATCCGCGGCCGCGGAACCCGCAACCGCGGCGCGGTGCTCGCAGACACCGAGTACGACGCGTTCCTCATCCGGCCGAACGACACCACGCTCCCGAAATACTTCTACGTGCCGCGCGGGCTCGTGCTCCAAGTCGGCAGCATCAAGTACGAGCATCGCGGCGAAGAGCGCGAGGGCGCTGCGGTGCACATCCTCGCGATGCACGACTCGACGAACGGGCAGCCGTTCTACTACGGCGACCCCGACGACAACGAGAACCCCTTCCCCACGCTGCCGCTGCCCTGATGGCCACTACCGCACTGGCTCTGCTCGACGCGTTCATGGCGGACATTGCCGCCGGCGCGTTCTCGTGGACCAGCGATGTCGGCACCGAGCAGTTCTCGTCGGTGCGCAAGGTGCCGCGCGGCGTGCCGCTCGAGCGGCTGCTGCTCAACGCGCAGTTCCCGCTCGCGCTGGTCGAGGGCGATCACGGGCGACCGTTCCGCTCGACGCCGGTGTGGGAGGACCGCGGGTTCACGCTGCGGGTGTTCCTCGCGCACGGACACGACGAGCAGGGCGAGTCGCTGTCGCGCTCGCTGACCGCGCTGGGCGACGCGCTGTACGACACGTTCCATCACCAGCAAGACAACGCGGTCTGGCTGGCCGGCGACAACGACGACGGGGCGTCGTTCGCGAGTTCGGACGGCACGCTGCTCGTCGTGAAGACGTGGGAGTTCAGTTACCGGCTAAGGAGGTCGTGATGGCCGACTTCGCCGGCAACCCGCAGAATCTCAACGACGGCGATCCGCTGATTCGAGTCCGGCTCGACACCAGCGAGGCGCAAGGGCAGATTGCCGAGCTGCAGGCGCAGGCCGAGGGCGCGGTCGGTGGCGTCGCGGCTGGCGCGGGCGTTGCGCCGTTGCAACACCTGATGCTCGCCGGGCGCCGCCGCTATGACCCGCGCGCAGGTCGGTTCACCGGCGGCTCGATTCCGGTTGTTGTCGCGGCGACGGCAGCCAGGAGTCTCGCTGCTGCTCGGCGCGTGAACGACGGGCTTCCGCCGATTGCCGCGGCGATCATGGGGCGCGCACGAATGGACCCGGACGGTCCCGAGGTCGCGGCGATCCGGCGGCTGCAGTCGATGACGGTGGCCGAACGGCTCGACCGCGCAGCCGACTACGCCCGACACGGCGGACTGACTGGCGGCGCCGCGTCCAGGATGCTCGAAGCCCGCCGCGCGGCCGACCCGAGCTTCCTCAGTCGAGCGTCTAAGGCGGCGAGCCACTTCACAAAGGGCGGCGTTTTGGCCACGGTCGGTCGAACTGCAGCGGCGATCCGCGGCGGGCTGACGGGCCTGATCTCAAAGGCGGTTCCGTACGCGGCTGGCGCGTATCTGTTCAGCGGCTCAATCCACGGGTTGGCCGATGGCCAAGTGCGTCGCGACGCCGAGCGCGTGGCCGGCAAGTCGTCACTCGAAGCCACGTTCGGTCAGGCCGGTCGCGGAGCTGGCGGGCTGTTCGATGGCATCGGGCAACAGCTCGACTCGATTCTGAAAGATGGCGGCCTGCTCGCACATGAGTACCTCGCGGAAGCCGGCCAAGCCCTCGGCGTCGGCTCGAACTCTCGCGACGCGGTTCGCGTCGCCGCTCGCGCACGACAGGAGGCTCGCGAGCGCGAGGTCCGCCGCAAGCTGACCGAATCCGACGACTTCAAGGACTTCGTCGAGGGGCAGCGCGCGACCGTTCCGACGCTCGTCGAGGCGGCCGTCTCTGCCGGCAAGTTCGAGGCCCCCGACACGATCACCGAACTCGCCAAGCAGCACATCGAGGAGCAAATCTCGCAGGCCCGCGAGCGGGCGGTGCAGGAGGCGATGGGCGCGCAGATCGGGAGGCAGAAGTAACCGATGCAGGTCACGATCGACGGCACCAACCTCGACAACGGCTCGACCCGGATCATCACGGGCGACGTGTCGGACACCGTTTCGCCCGACGGCGAGCGCGTGGTGCTCGTCAGCTTCTACATGCAGGCGGCGTCGGCGTCGGCGCTGGCAACGCTCTACGCCGCGACGGTCGCCGCGTTCGCGAAGCGCAACGTCGCGTGCACGATCAATCACGGCGGCTCGAACCTGTTCACGATCGCGCCGAACGACGGGACGCATCTGCAGACGCGCGTCGGCATCCTGCCGCATCACGAGAAGAGCGGCCCGCTGACGGTGTTCCGCACGCTCGTCATTCAGGCCGAGCTCGCGCAGGTGCCCGACGACGCGCCAGCGGGGCTCGCGGGCATCGAGTCGTTCACCGTGACGACGATCCGCCCGCCGGGCCGCGGCAAGACGATCGTCGCGCAGGGCACGTTCATCGACACCGGCTCGGCGGCCGCCGGCGCAACCGCGCTCGCCAACTACACCACCGCGCGCGCGACGCTGCTGACCGACTACCTGCTCACGCTGTCGACCGGCGCTCGCGGCGCCACGGGGCAGGTCCTCGTCTCCGAGGTGTTCTCGAACGTCACCGGCGACGCGAAGCGGCTTGAGTTCACACTCGAGAGCGAGTACCGCGCGTTCGCGATGTCGAACACCGCATCCGCGCGCGCCAACACGATCCAGATCGGCATCACGCAGCCCGAGGAGTGGCACCCCGACGCCGGGCCGCGGCCGTCGATCATCACCGTCGCCGGGTCTGTGTTCCTCGACCTCGACGTGCTCGCCGGCGCGACGCTGAAAAGCGTGTGGGATGGCTCGCTCAAGGTTGACGTGCTCGCTCATGTCGCGACCGAGACCGGCCAGGGCGACACCCGCGAGCTGACGCCGCCGGTCGTGTCGTTCGACGAAGATCAGGGGCTCATCCAGTTCTCGATGGCGCTGCAGGGCGGCAACTCGCAGGAGATTGCGCGCACGCGCCGCGACGAGGTGATCGACACGCCGATCGTGGCCGAGTCGGTCGACAGCGACGGTTACGTGCACGAGCAGACCTCGCCGGCGTCGCCGCGACGCATCCGCCGCGTGTCGATCTCGCGCGTGGGGATCGGTGAGAAGCGGATCGCTCCGCCGAAGCTGTCGCCGACGATCAAGGGCCGCGCGGTGCGCTACCGCGGGCAGACCGCCGGCTCGACGCGGCAGATTCGGTCGTTCGGCGAAAACGTGTGGGCGCAGGCGTGGACCTTCGAGTTCGAGGAAATCAAGGTCCGCACGACCGATGCACCGCCGGCGCCGACCATCACCGGAACGGGAGCGTGACGCATGCCGCGCCCGGCTGGCCTCGCAAAATCGGTGTCGCGGTGGGAGGTCTCCGGCGGCGGCAAAACCGTTGTCGGCCCGTTCGTCGCGCCGTGGACGATCAAACTCACGCGCGGCGCGGAACCGTTCTTCGCTGTCGTGCTGTCGCCTGACGACCGGTTCGCGAAGCTGCGCAACCCGGTCGCGTTCAAGTTCGAGTGTCCATCGCGCACCGGCGGGCGTGTGCAGACGTTCACGCTCGCGAACTGGTGGATCGTCGAGCACCAGCAGATGCCCGGCAGCGACCTGTGGCGCGTGGTGTTCGCCGACGTGCGGTGGCGGCTGGCCGCGGCGAAGCTCACGCATCCCGGCTACAACATCGTGAGCTACGGCGGCGAGCTGCGCCCGGGCACGAGTCTCACCGGCACGGCCGACGGAACCGCCCGGTGGCCGACGGCCGCGGCGGCTCGCGACGCGGTGCTGCGGCTCGACGACGCGGCGGGCAAGGTGCTCCGCGGGCAGCGGTGCGCGATTCGATCGAACGCGCGGCACCTCGTCACTGACGCGCTGCCCGACAACCTCGGCAACAGCGCAGGTGGTGGCTGGTCAGACGCGCCGCTCGACCTGTTCGCGCCCGTGATGCTCGCCGAGCGCGGCGACCTCGTGCCGACGGCGGGCGGCGGCCTCGCGATCGTGGACCGCACGGCGCAGATCGTGAATCGCCCGTGGAACGAGTTCATCCTGCGCGCCGGCCTGCCGGGTCCGAAGGACGTGCGCTGGCAGCGGCCGAAGAAGATCGTCGTCGGCGTCGAGCAGCGATTCTGCGCGCCGCTGTACGTGATCGAGACGCCGGTGCCCGAGGACGCGCAGGCGACAACCGCGGCGCCGGCCGAGAACCCGCGCGACCTGCGCCCACGGGTCGAGAACGTCGTGCCTTACCCCGAGGTGCTCGTCGCTGGCGTCAACGCGCTGCCAAACCTCGACGCGCCGGCGAAGTTCATCAGCTTCCCAGAGTTCTTCCCGCTCGTGCCGGGCGGCCTGACCGAGAGCCGCATCCGCAAGCGACTGCTCGCGCCCGGTCTGATCGACAAGAACAAGCTGACGGCCCCGCAGCGTGCGCAAGCGTCGTTGGCGGAAAGCCTCGTGCGGCAGTTCTGGCGCCGCTGCTGGCGGATCAACGACGACACCACGCGCCGCGCGTTCGCCGACTTCCGACTCGGCCAGTTGCGCGCCGACGGCACGACCGACGAGCAGGCGGTTTACATGTCGTGGACCGCTGGGTTCGCGTACGAGCGCTGGCCGGGCGCACCACTGTCCGAGCCCTACAGCGGCCGGGCGCCCTACGTGGCGCGCTGGCTGTCGCGCGAGGACCTCGTCTTCCAGCTCGTGGAGTCGGCGCGCGTCGCTGCGGCTGTCGGCGCGATCTACCCGGGCCACATCGACGACCCGATCCGGGCGCCCACGTACGACGAGCTGTGGGACGAACGCAAGCGGCTCAAGACCGAAGCCGCAGCCGAGATCTCGGGGTTCTTCCAGCTCGAGGTTTACGCGCACGGCCTCTACGTCGGCGGCGACGCGATCTACGGCCGCGACCGGCTCTACCGCCAGACGCTCGACCTGTTCAGCGACGGCGAGGTCGACGAGGTTCAGATCCTCATGCCGGGGATCACAGCCAACTGGCTGTGGGAGACGCGGCGATCCGAGAAATACGAGTTGCTGAACGGTGACGCGCTCCGCGCGCGCGCCGAGGCGATCCGCGACGAGGTGAAGGCGTCGTACGAGCAGAAGCGGGCGGGGGTCGCGGTATTCGGCGGGCTCGAAATCCTGCAGCAGAACATCGAGGTCCAGGGCGACCTGTGGGAGATCGGCGTGCACGTCGGTCAGCAGGGCGACCTGTGGGAAATCTCGACGACGCTCGACTTCCGGCCCGGCTTCGCGCCGTTCGACCTGCCGCCGGTCGTGGCCGCTGAACCTGCGAGGATCCTGTGACCTGGAACATTCGCGACCGCGACAACCTCGGCCCGCTCGCGCTCGACGTGAGCGACGCCGCCGAAGCGGCTGGCGTGAAGAAGCGCGACCGCGGGCGGCTGCTCGTCGGTGCCGTGCAGGCGCTCGGCGAGGGCGAGGCCAACAAGGGCACGGGGCAGACGCAGGGGCACCGGCTTGCGGAGCCGGCCAACGCGCTGTTCTGGAAGCATGCGGGCGGCGCTGACCCGGCCAAGCCGGCGGCACCGCGCGGCGCGTGGGGCTCGTGGTCGTTCGCGGTGCCGGCGGTCGTCGTCGGCAACGTGCTGGCCGGGCCGCGGGATGCGGTCGGAAACGACGCGCTGCTGCCGATCGAGAAGCCCGGCGCGGCTGACGTTGACTTCGAGCCGCTCGCCGCGCCGATCGCGTCGGGGTGGTACGGCCGCAAGAACCCGGTGTTGCCGCAGGGCGTCGGCGCGCTGGTCGTGCAGACCACGGGGCACCGCACGCGGCAGCCGGTGGCGATGCCCGTCGGCGGGCCGCTGATTGCTGCGCCGTTCCAGCCGCGCGCGTCGCGGCACGTGTTCAACGAATGGGGCGACCACGGGCCGCTGCATGCCCTGCTGCGCGTCGTGCCGACGCCGGGCGACCCGAAGCGGACGAACGCGGGCGGCGGCGACGAGTTCGACGTGTTCGTGCCGGCGTTGAACCTCAGCGGCGCGGCGGCGATCAAACCATCGCCTGCGGCCAAGGGCGTTGGCGCTGACCCGACGCGCGAGATTCCCGGCGGCGGCGCGTGGGACCGGCTCGCGTTCTGGAGCGCGGTGGGGTTGCTCGGGGCCAGCGCAGGCGGCCCGATTCACGTCGGCTACCAGGACGACAAGCACCGGTATGCGTACGCGCCCGACGCGCGGGCCAACGCCGACGAAGCGATCGCGACCGGCAACGGCGGCAAGCTGCCGTGGCAGCCGGCGGGCATCGGAACGGACGCGATCTTCCGCCGCGATCGCGAGCGCTCGGCCGGGCTGAACTTCACCGACACGCTGTGGGATCAGAGCTGGCAGGATGTCGAGTTCCGCTACAACCCAGCCGCCGAGCACGAGGTCGGCATCGACTCGCCGCACGGCTCGCGGGTCTACCCGGGCCGGTGGATTCCGCAGGTTCCCGCGCCCGATGCGCTGCCGCCGTGGGGGCCAGTCGACGACCCGGCGGACCCGCCCGACGTCAACGTCAACGTGAACCTGCAGAACCACCAGCACAACTGGTTCTGGTTCGGGCCGTTCCGCATCGTGATCAACCCCGGGCCGGGCCGACCGATTCAGCCGAAGGCCGAGCCCTACGAGGTGAGCGTCCCGAGCCTGCACGGCAGCGGGCAGCGCAACGGTCGATTCGGCGGCCCGCCAGTCGACGGCGGCAACAGCAAGCGCCGCGGTCGCCGCCGGCTGCCGAAGCGGTGGAACAAGGAACTGCAGAAGGCAGTGCGCGACCTGATCGGCGACGCGACGCCGAACAAGGACGCCGCGCCCGGACCCGACTCCGACAGCGGCGAGGCGCGCGAGGGACCGGACACCGGCGGCGCGCCGCCCGATGGCGAGCCGGGCGCCGACCCGAGCGAGAAGCCCGCGCGGCGGAAGGTTCGCAAGGAGAAGCCGCACGTCTCGATGCTGCGGGCGATCCGCGAGCAGATTCGCCAGAACCAGCAGGGCCCGTCGTGGGCCGAGGCGCCGCTCGGGTGGGCTATCTCGACGATCATGAACGTCGACGGGCACGACCGCGCGCGGAGCCCGACGCTGAGCGCCGGCACGTTCTTCCTGACAGACACCGCCGACTCGATCATGTTCTTCGCGCCGAGCGAGGTGCTGTACGACGCGCCCGACGACCCGCCGGCGGTGTCGGAGCTGCTCGTGCGGCTTTACAACGGCTACCGCGGCGGCAACCCCGCGAGCTTCGGTTGGGCAACGCCGGTCGAGGAGGCAGACGGCTCGTGGTCGGCGGCGAAGGACGGGCCGCTGTTCACGGTGCCGGGCAGCGAGGGATCGCGAAACCTCAACCTCACGTTCTGGAACAACGACGCCACGCCGGCCGAACGCGACGGCGAGCTGCAGATCAACGGCGACAAGATACTGACGACGCGCAAGACCGGATGGGCCGCCGCGACCGGCACGGCCGACCGTACGAGCTTCGACGCCGACTCGGTCACGCTGACTGTCAACGATGTCGCGCAACGGCTGAAAGCGTTGATCGACGATCTCATGTCTCACCACGGATTGATCGGAACCTGATCGCCCCGCAGGGGCAGGAGCACGACGATGGCACGCGGATACGGATACACCCCGGCGGCGGCGTCCGCCGGCAACGTGACTCTCAACGCGAACAGCGGCAACGCTGCCGAGATCACGCTCGAGGACAACGTGATCGCGGTCAACGTGTGGGCCTCGCGCGCGGCTCGACTCGGCATCGCCGCGGCGGGCACGCCGACGGGCGCCGGAAAGACCGCAGTTACAACCGGCGCGGCGTATCTCAACCTGCCCGCCGATCTCCCGTTCCCGGTGGCATGCGCCGGCGCCAGCAAGCGCAGCGAGTCGCTGTACATCATCAGCGACGACGCGACGCCGGGCACGTTCAGTTACCAGAAGGTCTACCGCGACGAGTGACCCGGAGGTCCGCATGTTCCGCCGCCCGACCCGCTTCGCCGACGGCTTCCTGTTCCGACGCGCCACGCCGCGCATGCGCGCCCGAGCCGATCGCGGCGCGACGCTCGTGCAGGTCCTGCTCGTCGTGCTGCTGCTGCCCGTGCTGATTCTCGCGTCGCCGGCGTGGCTGATGCGCCCCGGCATCCCGCGCGTCGGCGCGGTGTGGGGTTCCCCGTTCTACGGCGCCAACCGGGCCTACTCGCTCGCGTTCACCACGCAACCGGTCGCTGTCGTCTCGGGCGGCACGCTGACCACGTTCGTGCTCGAGGCCCGCAAGTCATCCGGCGCCCGCGCGCTGAGATTCACCGGGCCGGTCACCGTGTCCCCCGCCGACGACGGCGACGGCGCGCTCTCGCTCGGCGGCACGCTGACGGTCGCCGCGGTGGCCGGCGTCGCGACGTTCTCGGCGGTCGTGCCGACGCTGAGCGGTGTGCCTGTCGGCATCGACGGCACCGCGAACGGCAACTACAGCGACTACCCGTTCCAGTTGACGGCGACGGCTACGGGGCTGACGGCTGCGACCAGCGACGAGTTCGCGCTGCGGTGGTCGCCGAACGAGCTGACGACGCCGGCGGCGCAGATTTTCGACCCGAGCCGTGGCGGCGTGACGGCGAAGGCGCCGGTGGCGCGGTTCACGTCCGGGTCATCGGATAGAATTGGTGCGACATCGGCGGCCTGGAACAAGTTCACGGGTGCCTTTACTCTGTCGTTTTGGGTGTACGTGCGCTCGGACGCCGTGCAGGTGTTTGCGTGCAGGCGCCCCGCGAGCCCCCCGTTTGAATGGGGCGCGTACTATCACTCTGCCGACGACTCGCTGCGGTTTTTCGTAGTTGATGCAGGCGGGTCCACCGAGTACCGCGCCGATGTCCCCGGCGTCTCGCTGAACACTTGGTATCACTTTACCGGGCGCTTCACGCCCGGTAGCCCGGGCACCGTCGAGTTGTGGGTGCAGGGGTTCAACAAGGTACAGGTCGCCGGGCCGGCGAGCATTTACGATGGCACCGCCAATCTCGTTATTGGCGCGCAAGGATCACTTGCGTCTCCGACCACGCACGCAACTGCGGACATGTGCAACCTTGTCATGGTTGACGAGGTGCTTTCGGACGCAGACGTGCTGGAACTCTATGGCGACGGGATCAATCCGCCGCTGTTCACCGAGTTGAGTAGCGGGCTGCAGGCGAAGCTCGACGGTGGTGCAGCGTTCTTCCCGCTCAACGAGAGCGCGGCGGGAACCGCCAGCGTCGATCGCCTCAGCTACGACGGCACAAACACACTGTCTGATCAGTCAAGTCTGCCAAGCGTGCAAGGCCCGCGCGATGCGGTCGCGGCCGGCGTGACGGGAATGTGCTCGCAGCTCGACGACATCCGCGGCGCCGCCAACGGCAGCGCGGCGAACTCGACGGCCGCGCAGCAGCCGCTGTACATCCCGACCGGCGGCGCGAACAGCGAGCCGGTGCTGTGGTTCGACGGCACCGACGACCGGCTTGTCGGCACGGCAGGGTTGCTGACAGCGGCGCCAATCACCGTGTGGGCGGCCGTGAAGCGCGCGGCTGCAGGCGCGTGGCACACCGCGATTGACATCGCAGACGACGCGAGCACGAATCACTATTTCTTCGCCGGCTTCAACGACACGAACAACGCCGGCGCGGCAGCGGCAGCGGGCGGATCAGGGTCCATCGCGGTGACATCAACCACGCTGGGGTCTGGCGCCGTCGGCCTGATCGAATGCCGGCATATCTCGGCAACGGACCGCCGGGCTCGACTCAACGGCGCTGGCGAGGGCACGAATACGACGAGCCTCACGCCAGCAGGCATCGACCGCTACGCGATCGGGTCGGCTGCCCGATCAAGCGCGGCAAACTTCCTCAACGGCGATTTCCTCGCGGCGATCGTCGCAGCCGGCACGCCGACCGTGGGCGAGCGCAACCTCGTCCACGACTGGCTCGCGCTCGCGCACGGCGGCAGCTACACGCCGATCAGCGCGTGACCGCATGGGCCGACGCGAAGAATCCGGGCTTCAGCCTGCCGTGACCGTTGCCGGGGCAGCGGCGGTGCAACGGCGCGGGCTACACTCCGCAAGCCGGCTCACAATCGGCCTCACATCGCCGCCAGCGCCGCATTTCGCTCGCTCCCCGTCGGCCTTTTAAGCCGCAGGTCTTGGGTTCGAGTCCCAACGCTCCCATCAAGGAAACAAGCGGGTTCCCGGTCGCAGGCACCGGGAATCCTTGCTTTCGGCCGTGCCGATCGACCAACAGAACTTGGCTGCAGAGCGCGTGCAGCCAGAATCGTAGGGGTCGCTCTGGTGTCACATCGGCTCACGGATGGCCCGCAAATCGGCTCACGCTGGCGTCTCGGTCGTCATGCATCGCGCGCGCCCTGGCGCTGCAGCGCACCCCCGCGCGCGATGGACGGATCCACGCACCGGGGAGCGGCGCACCGAGTCGCTGCGCGGGCTCACTGCTGAGCAGCGCGAGGCTCGACTGCGGGCGATCGCCGAGGACCTCGCGGACGCGCGCGCGCAGTTGCGCGTGACTCGCCGGCGGCGCGGGCTCGGCTTGCCGCCCGGCGATGCCGGAGGCGCCGAGCGGCTGTCGGTCGCCGCCGCGCTCGAGCACGTGATCGCCGAGTACGACGCGGCGCCGCGCACGCTGCGCGAGCTTCGTGCGACGGCGAAGCGCGCCGGCGAGTGGGCGACGGAGCGCCGCATCGCGCGCGTCGACGAGGTGCATCGCGCCGAACTCAAGGACCTCCGCAAGTGGCTCGCGTCCCGCCCGCGGCGGCGCCGGCGCGCAGCCGACACGGACACCGCCGAACCGCTCGCCGCGCGCACCGTCAACCGCGACCTGCGCGGGCTCGCGGCGCTGTGGCGTCGGCTGATCGCCGACGAGCTCGCGGCGCCGGGCCTCGAATACGAGCACGTGCGCGGCGCGCTCGAGCAGCGCGACGAGGCCGCGCGCGCCCCGCTGATGCTCAAGCCCGCCGACTACCGGAAGCTGCTCGCGGCCGCGCTCGACGTGTCGCCGCGCGTCGCCGCGTTCGCAGCGTGGGTCGCCGTCAGCGGCGCGCGGGCGAGCGAAGCCGTCGCGCTCACGTGGGAGGCCGTCGACCTCGACCGCGGCATGGTGCGCGTCGTCGGCAAGGGCGATCGCCCGCGGCTCGTCTCGCTGCGCGTGTCGCCGGGCTTCGCTGGCGTGCTGGCCGCACTGCGCGAGGCATCGGGGGGCGACGCGGCTGCCGGCCGAGTGTGGCCGCGCGACCCCGCGCGGGTCGACGACTGGACGCTGCGCTGCTGGCGCGACTCGATCGTCGAGCGCGGCGGCCCGCGCGTCACGTGGCAGCAGTTGCGGCAGTCGTGCGCAAGCTGGCTCGCGTGCGTCGACGGAATCTTCGGCGACGTCTCGCATGCGATGGGGCTCGCGCAGCTCGGGCACAGCTTCGCGGTCGCGGCGCGGTACTACCTCGCGCACGATCGCGCGCTGACGCGGGCAGCGAGCCTGGATGAGGCGTGGGGCGTCGGCGAGGTGCTCGGCGAGATTGCGGAGGCGGTCGCGCGACGCTGAAACGCGAACCGCCCGCCGGCAACCCGGTCGGGCGGCACACGCGCCGGCGGGGGCCGGCTGTCGATCAGCCGTAGATCACGTCCTGCCGGTAGACGAGCTGCCAGAAGGCGTCGACAACCTCCACATCCCAGTTGCCGGCGTCGAGCAATTCGCCCGGGTGCTTGATTCCGCCGACGTAGAGGCCGTGTCCCTTGTCGCGGTCCGGATGGTCGCGGCCGATCCAGTCGACCAGCAGTTCGAGCGCCTTCACGTGGTCGGCCCACGAACAGGTTTTCGTCGTGCCCTCTTCGCGATCTTCGTAGCGCATCGCCTTGCCGGGCTTGAAGTCGCCGAGCGGGCGAATTGCGCACACGTGGTCGCTGGTGAGGTAGTGGCCGTTTGCGCGCAACCACTCGTCTGCGCCGTCGAAGCGGACAGTGATTCGCGGCTTGGTCGCTTGTTTCGTCGTCATCGTCTCCCCCTGCGGTGCGTGTGTGTTGCCGGCGGCCGGCCGGCGCGGGTGCGTCAGCGTCAGACTTCGCGCAGCGGCTCGTCGGTGTCGCCGTTGCTGGCGACGCGCACCGGTCGCTCGGCTCGCGCGGTCTGCTCGGCGTAGATCGGCGCGAGCGCGGCGCGCAGGTTCGACGGGTCGGCCGCGAAGGTCACGAGCTTTGCGAGTTGGTGCAGTTCCTCGGCGTCGAGCCGCGAGAGGTCGAGGGTCACGGTGTGGGCGGTCGTCATCGTCGTTGCTCCGGTTCGAGGTCGTGGGGTCGGTCGCGGTCGTATCACCAGCCCTGCCAGCCGCGGCCATCGCGCTCGGCGTCGCGGCGGCGCATCGCGACGATCGTTTCCGTCCACGCGCGTTCGCTCTGCTCCCACGCGCGGCGGTTGGCGCGCAGCGAACGAACGATCATCACGACGAGCGAGACGGTCGGGATGGCGATGCTGGCGATGGTCAGGGCGGCGAGGATCATGGCGGGCTCCGTTGCGTGTGGCGTTTGCTGTCAACGTTATTAGTGTACGCCACGCCGACCCGCGGGGCAAGCGATTATAACGTTTTCGTTGACGGATAATCGCTCACCGCGTAGTATTGAGCATCGCCGCTGTTGCCACGCCACAGGAGCCTTCCGTGCCTGCACCGCTCGGTATCGATTGGCGCGCCGAATTCGGGCGTGAGCCTCGCGAGACAGACACCGCGATCGCCGCCCGGCTCAAACTGCCGGTCAGCACGGTCGCGGCTGCGCGCCGACGACTCGGCATTGCCGCCGCGGCACCGCGCGGGCGACCGAAGAAGGCCGGCCACGTCTACGACATCCCCCGCATCCGCCTGTCGGAAGACGAGGCCGCGAAGCTCGACGCATTCGCCGAGCTCGTCGGCGCCGAGGACCGGGCCGACGCGATCCGACGACTGATCCGCTCGGCGGGGGCCGCGCTCAACAGCGAGAAGCGCAAGCAGTTCGCGGCGCTGATCGAGGACCGGCCCGGCGGTAGACCGACCGGTCGCTAACAGTACCTAGCGTTGGTTATTAATTCTACGCCGGTCGTGTTGCCGCGCGTGCATTCGTGGCGTAGGCTTCCATCGGTTCGGCTGCTGTGGCCGATCCGCGCGACCCGTCGCCATGCGGGCGCGAACAAACCTTGTCGGGGCCGGGTCGCCATGCCCGAGCGAGCCGACTGGAATGCCCGAGGACCACGATGGACTGCCGCAACGACGCCGAACGCGCCGCCGAACGCAACGCGCCCCCGACTCTGCTGATTCGCCTCGACGACTGCGACCTCGACCTGCAAGACCTCGGGTTCCTGCTGCGGATCGCGAAGAAGCAGGGCAATCGGCCCGGCTGCCGGCAGATTCACGAGGTGATGGGGCTACTCACGTGGGCCGACGACGCGGCTGCCGTGGTGCGCGACCTGCAGGCTATGTAGCAGCCGCGACCGGCTCGGGCGTTGGCGCCGGCGCGAGATCGGCGAGCATGATGCCGCGCTCGCGCAGGTAGCTCGCCGCGTCGGGCAACGCCGTTGCCGGATCGAGCCCCACGGTGCGCAGCGCGGCAACGGTCGCTGCAAGCCACTCGAAGTTGCTGCGGTCGCCGAAGTGCGCCTTGATCTCGTCGTCCACGCGCGCGCCGCCGTCCACGTAGGCGCGGAGCAGGCCGTGCGCGCAGGCGTCGACCTCGCGCGTGTTCGAGCGGATCGCTGCGGCGTTGTGGCGGCTCCACCGGGCGAATGCGTCTGCGACCTGGTCGAGAATCGTCTTGCGCGCCCGGCGCTTGATCTTGAGCCGGTGGACCTCATTCGCGGCGACCTCGGCCAGCAGTGCCAGCGACCGCGTCGAGTTGTCACGCTCGGCGATTTCGAGTGCGGTCACGAGGAACACGCGCGCGTCGCCCTTGCCTTCGGTCTTCGGGTCGTCGTCGTGGCGCTCGCGGCGGCCGTAAGCTCGCGCGACGAGATGCTTGCCCTGATTGACCGCCCACTCGCCGCCGTTGGACCACGCGAGTGCGGCGGCGAGGTTCGGGTTGTGCCGGCCGATGTCCTCGAGCGAGTCGAGGATCCGTTGCGCGTCGCCGGCCGCCTTCCATGCGCCGAACAGAAGCAACGTCCACGCGCCGCGAGCGATCGTGAGCACGTAGGCGGCGACACCGGACACTTCGACACCACCGGGCGTCAGGTCGGGGATCGAGTACCCGAGCGCGGCCCAATACTGCCCGGCCAGCGTGCCGCCCTCGAACAGCGTACGCAACTCGGGCGACTGATGCGACAGCGCGTAGACCAGCGCCGGGAAGATCGCCAGCGCGCCGACCGCGAGGTTCACCAGCCCGATGCGCTGGTAGAGCGGGTCGACGAGGTTGTGCCGCAGCTCGGGCTCTGCCTGCGAGCGGATCGCGCAACGCATGCGCTCGACCTCGTGCAGCCACATCGCGCCAACGCACGCGGCGACAGCGAACGGCACGAACACGACCGGCCACGCGGCGGGCACCAACACAGCGAGAGCGAGGGTAGGCGCGACAACGGCCACGTAAATCACAAGCTGCCGGCGCGGCGAGTCGAGCGGCTGCCCGTCGAGCGTGTCCGCGCGCCGCCGGCCGATGGTCGCGCGGGCACACCACGCGAGCGCGGCGACGAACGATTCGAGCAGCCAGTCAAGCAGTCGGCGAAGTTGCTTCATCGGTCGGTTCCTCGGGTTCTGGTGACGGCGGAAGGTCGGGCGGCTCGGTGGCGATCGAGCCGAGCCGGTGGAGAGTGCGGATCACCTCGGCGCGCTGCTCGTCGGTGAGCAACGGGAAAAGCACGCGGGCAAGCTCGGCGACGGCGACGGCGAGCGACTGCAGGCGGTCTGCTGATGCGGCGAGAAGGCGCGCGCCGATCGCCGTGGCTGGGTCGATGCTGCGCCAAGGCACGCCAACGCCCGTGAGCAGCCAAGTTCCGTCGCAGCCGGTTCCGCGCGCGATGGCCTCGAGCGCCTCTTGGCCGGGCTTCGATTCGCCGCGCAGGTACGCACGCCACGTTTGATCCTTCACGCCTGGCACGGTCGCAAACCCTTCCGCCTCAAGGTGTAGAAGTCGCTGCGTTACGGTCCGCCATTTTTCTGGCGGCTCTGAGTTGCCAACGCCAGAATTCTGGCGTACAGTTCGGGCGTCTCCGGCGAGACTGGGCGAGCGGGTGCCGTCGGGCGGCTTCCTTCCTTTGCCCATACGGGTCCAAATCTCTCAGCGGCGGTGCGGAACACGCACAGCCAGCGGCCCTCGTCGCAATGCGCCCTCTCGCCGGAGACGCACCCCGCGACCGAGGGCCGCCCTTTTTCAAGGCGACCCGATCGACGCGGAAGCCCCGGAATCGTCGCACGCGCCGCGAAGCGCGACAACGACAAGGACGCGAGTAATGCCCCGCCGCACAGATGTCGCCGCTCCGAGGAAGTCGCACTCGATCCTCGCGGTCCCGCTCGACGCCGGCTGCATTCGCGTCGGCCAACTCGTCACGCGGCATGCGAACGGCACGCTGACGATCGCCACCGGAAGCGGTCAGTTCTGGCGGGTCGATTCTCGCTTCGCACGCGAGGCGACTCACAGCGAACGGTTGGCGTTCGCGCGCCAGCGGAGGTCGTTGTAAGTGGACCTCGCCCCGCTCATTGCCTACCTCGAAGCCGCCGAGCGGCGCGCCGCTGCGCGAGTCGACGACTTCGAGCGCCACCTGCTCGCCGCGCTGGCGACGGTCGCCGACATGATCGCGACCCGCGACGGCGAGGTGACGCTCAGCGTGCAGGCGGTCGCGACGCTCACGGGCGAGAGCGACGAGACGGTGCGCCAGCGGTGCAAGCGCGGCGAGTTCGAGGGCGTGTCGAACGTGGGCACGGGCTCGCGGAAGCACCTGCGAATCCCGCTGCGCTCGGTGATCGCGTTCCAGCGCGAGCGCGGCGCGCGGTGGCAGCGGCGGTTGAAAGCGAGGGGCGCATGATCGTCCCTGCCTACGTCCACGACGACCCGCGTTGGTTCACGCTGTCCGCCGCCGGCGCACCCGCTGCCGGGTGTGGCTGTCCCGCGCCGGCGTCGACCCCGCCGCGCACTGTGCCGGCGGGACTCATTGATCGAGTCGACGACGCGCTCGCGCTGATCGGCGGGTTCCGCTCGGGCGACACGCTGCACGTTCGCGAAGCGCTCGCATGTGTCGCGCGCGGCGCTCTGCAGCCCGCAGCGGTCTACCTCAAGGACGGCGCGAAGCACGCGACGACGAGCGGTCGCCGGCACGTGCTGGCGGCTGCTGCCGCGACGCTGCTGGTCGAGATCGAGACGCGCTCGGCGCAGGCGGTGCGCCAGTGACGCGCGAACTGTTCACCACCGAAACCGCCTCCGCGCGTCGCCCGCGGGGACTTCCGGCTGCCGGCCCGACTGAAGGTCGCGAGGGGGCGCAGGGGCCGAATCATCGAGCCGGCGACGCCCTGTGCGGGGTGCAAGGCTCGACGACGCCACAACGCAACGCTGACGCCCGCGCAGCGAGCAATCGCGACCAGCGGGCACACATTCTCGATCGCCTCGCGCCGATGGACGCCGACCAGATCGCGGCGTTCGAGGCGCCCGTCGTCGCCGAGCCGTTCACGCTCGCCGAGCGCGTGCTGGCGTCGCTGCCGCAATCGAGCGCAGACGCGCTGATCGAGCACGTTGCCGAGAGCGTCGAGCCAGCAGCCGACCCCGACGCGCTCGCCGACGAGGTGATGCGCGAACTCAACGCGCTCGTCGCTGACGGCTCGATCGTCGCGCGCGACGGCGGCCTGCACCTCGCGCACCACCTCGACGCGCGGGTCTACATGGGCCGCGAGGACATCGAGCGGCGGCGCCCGTGGGCGGTCGCCGAGGACAACGCGCCAGTGCGGCTGCCGGCCCGGAGGCGAGCGTGAACGTCGCCGCCGCGTGCTCAGTCGAGGCCGCCGAGGCTCGCGCCGAGGGCCTTGTCCCGATCGCCGAAGTCGCCGCGCTGGTGCCGGGCGTGACCGATCGCGCGCTCAACTACGCGATCCAGAAAGGCGACCTCGCGCGCGTGCTCGTCGATGGCCGGCGCTGGATTCACCCCGACGATGTGCGCGAGTGGCACGAGCAGCGGGCCAAGAAGAAACCGCCCGTCGTCGACGACCGGACGATCTACGTCGAGTCGTGGCGCGAGGCGTGCCGCTCGTACGCGCACCACGGCGAGCAGGCGGACTGCAGCCTGAACCGATTCGCGTCGTGGTGGCGATCGTTCGCGCTGCGACTCGGGATCGACGACGAAAAGCGTGCGGTCGCATGGCGCGGCTGGCGCGACCTATTCCGCTACGTGCGCGCACAAGGAGGCGCGTGACCCCATGCCCGAACGTCCGCAGCCCGTGAAGTTCCTGCGCCTGATCGAGCACTTCGACCACGGCGCGTTGGTCGAGCAGATCGACGACGACCTGCTCAAGGCCGTTCGCGCGGCGAAGCTCCACAACGCGAAGGCTTCGATCGCGCTGACGATCACGATCAAGCCGGGCGGGGGCTCGGCGGTCGAGATCGGCGTGGAGGAGCGCGCCAAGATCCCGCGCCGCAAGCTCGACCGCGCCGAGCTGCACGTCCACCCCGACGGCCAGCTGCACTACCACCACCACGAGCAGAAGCAGATCGACTACGAGGCCGCCGAAGAGAAGCGGCCGAAGCCCACAGGAGACATGTCGTGACGGAGACGAGAACCGGCGAGAACGCGCCGCTGATTCAAGCGATCGAGCGGCTCGCGAGCGAAAAGCACAACCGCGCGCGACCCGAAATGATCGAGCTGCAGCACGGCGACAAACGCCTTGTGTGGCGCGACGCCAGCGGCGAGCTGCTGCGCGAGGACTTCAAGGCCTCGCCCGCTCGACGGCGCGGCACGATCGAAGTGCAGTCGGTCGACGGGCTCGCCGAGGCGATCGCGCGTCTCGAGCGACTGCCGACGGGCGCGCGCGACAGCGACGCCGACCGCTTCGGTCGGCACGTTCTGCTCTTCTTCCGCGGCGACCGCGTCGTGGCCGAGTTGAACCTCGGTCGCGAGGGCGTGCCCGACTACGGCGACCACTCGATCGCGTTCAGGCCGCGCGTGTCGCCCGAGTGGCAGCGCTGGCGGTCGTTCGCCGGCGGCCCGCAGAAGCAGCGCAAGGCGGTCGAGTTCGTCGAGGACAACGCGGCCGACTTCGCCGAGCCGCTGCCGGGCACGGTCGGCCACGCAACGCTGGTCTCGTGGCTCGAACGGCTGTCGCTCAAGGTCCTGCGCGAAATGGAGCAGAGCGACACCGACGTTGCCGACCGCACGACCGCGACCGGCAGCGCGACAGCCACGCTTGTCACGCGGCTCGCTCTGCGCGTCTACGAGGACGGACCGGTCCTCGGCTTCCGCGTCCGCTGGCGCGCCGGGCTCGGCGAGGACGACCGCCTGCAGGTCAGCGCCACGATCGTCAACGCCGACGAGGCCGAGCGCCGCGTGTGGCTCGGCCCGGTGCCCGAGGGCGCGGAGTGGCGCCCGCTGGTCGAGGCGGTCGCCGAGGCGGTTGGTTTGCCGGTGATCGTCTGACGCAAGCCGCGCCGAAAGGCGCGCAACGGGCCGAAGGGCACGAACGACGCGCTTCCAACCTCACGGCTGGCGGCAGGCTTCCGAAGAGCAATGCGTCGCGGGGCGGTTCGAGTCCGCCGCGGTCCATTTCCGATTCAACCCCGAGCAGCGAGGCAGCGATGGCGGGCGACCAGCAGAGCAAGCACGAGATCACGCGGCAGAAGGGCAACGAGATCGTTCGAGCCGACACAGTCGAGGCCGAGCGCGCGGCGATCGTCCGGCGCGCCGAGCTCGAAATGTTCACGCTGCAGACCCGCGTCACTCAGGTGCAGAAGTGCATGAAGGACGTGATGAAGGAGGACCTGCACTTCGGCGTCATTCCGGGCACCGCGAAGAAGGACAAGGACGGCAAGTTCGTCGATGGCAAGCCTACGTTGCTCAAGCCCGGCGCCGAGCTGCTCTGCATGCTCTTTCAGCTCGCGCCGGTCTACGACCTGCACCGCGAGTTCGACGGCGATCATCTGACGGTGTTCGCGACCTGCACGCTCAAGAGCCAGCAGACCGGAGCGGTGATCGGCGAGGCGACCGGAATCGCTTCGACGAAGGAGAGCAAGCACCGCTGGCGCAAGGTGGGGCGCGCGTGCCCTGAGTGCGGCGCGACAGCGATCAAGCGCAGCGGCTTCGAGAACCGCGGCGGCCAGTTCGCCGGCAAGAAGGGCTGGTACTGCCACGACAGGGCCGGTGGCTGCGGCGCGAGGTTCGACGACCCCGACGACCCGGCGATCATCGACCAGCCAAACGAGCGGCAGGAGAATCCCGACCCGGCCGACCAGTGGAACACCGTCGAGAAGATGGCGACCAAGCGCGCGCTTGTCGCAGCGACGCTGACCGCCACGGCCGCGAGCGAGTCGTTCACCCAGGACCTCGAAGACTTCGACCCTCCGCAGAACGACGCGGCCGGCGACGATGCGCCCCCGCGCGAACCTCGCAATGGCGGCAACGGAAACGGCCGCAGCGCCGGCGGGCAGCGTGACAGTGACCGCCGGCCGCGCGCCGACACCGAGCGCCGCGACCGCGAGCCCGCGCCGGCCACTCCGGCCACGAGCGCGACGCTGTTCAAACCGTGGGAGGACCCCGAGGTTCGGGACCTTGCGACCCCCGCGCAGCTCCGCAAGATCGAGCAGCAAGGCCCGTGCGACTTCGCGAGCCTCGATCGCCTGCGCGCGCAACTGCGGGAGCGCGCCGCGGCGTCACCGGGCGACCAGCTCGCCGCCGCGAAGGCTCGCACCGCCGCTGTCGTCGAGTCGAACCGGCCCGCGCCGGCGCCGACTCCCGAGCGCAACGACGACAGCGAGCGCGCGCAGCGCAAGCAGGTCGGCGACTACGGCCTCGACGGCGACGAGGCGATCGACCCGCCCGCACCCGACGACGACCACCGCACTCACGACGACGAGGAGCGCGCTGTCGCGATCGGCGAGGTGATCAACCTCCCCGGCCAGTGGCAGACGCTCCGCGACCGTGCGGTCGCCGCCGGCTGCCAAGCGCCAGACCTGCTCATGCTGCTGCAGCAGCACTTCGCCGCTGCGACTCGCGCGAGCGACCTGCCCGGCCGCGGCGGCACGCGAACCGACGCATACACGGCGATCGAGGACCACGTCGAGAAGTGCGAGCGCGTGCGCAGCGTCAGCGCGAAGTGACCAAACAAACCCTCAAGCCTTCGAGCGAAAATGAGACACCCGAACTGCATCGGACCGATTCCCGCGCACCTCGCAACACGCGAGTGGTACGCGAAGCACCAAGCATGGCTGCGCGATCGCGGCCGTCTGCACCACGAGCCGGGCGAGGCAAAGGCTGAACGCCTCGTCGGCGCGAACCTCGTCGGCGCGAACCTCGTCGGCGCGAACCTCGACGGCGCGAACCTCGACGGCGCGAACCTCGACGGCGCGAAC
>ERZ761594.161-NODE-161-length-30463-cov-6.119278_pt1 | contig 30463 bp, 43 predicted proteins | sample MGYA00511036_ERZ761594 | MGnify/ENA primary metagenome ERZ761594 (study PRJEB28899, sample SAMN03785561) | bioreactor sludge metagenome | biome: EBPR Sludge; feature: EBPR Bioreactor; material: 0.22µm filtered reactor supernatant | place: Saint Lucia: Queensland... | reverse complement strand
GGAGGAGAGGTCATGGTCAGGTGCTCACTCGATCGGTGACTGGCTGGCCCCAGTCGTGGCGTGGACGGGCTGGCCCCCATCCGTGGCATCGACGGCGAGCTCGGGGTGGACGTCGTCCACCCGGCAGAAGCCGGCCGGCGTGTGGTGTTCGAGGTCGCGGTGCTGGCAGATCGCGAGGTACTCGCAGGGGTAGTGGCCGAAGCACGCGTTCGGGTTGCGGTAGAACGCACCCGGCTTGCGCGCGATCTGCGCCGCACGGTAGGAGAGCTGCTGCTGCCAGATCTCCTCCTTGGCCTGCTCGAGGTCGTCGTCGAGGCGCGCCACCTCGATGCGCGCGAAGTGGTAGTCGGGGTCGGCTGCGATGACCGAGGCGACGCGCGCGGCGAACTCGGCCGGCGTCTCCGTCCGCGTCTGCAGGACGTAGCCCTGTTCCTTGTCGCCGGTCTCGCGCCACTTCCCGGTCTTGGTCCGCACGCGCTCGCCGGCCCCGTCGAGCACGATCTTCATGCCGGACTCGTCGAGGATCGGCACCTGGCTCGGCCGCTGCGCCGGGCGTCGCGTGACGTCGTAGAGGATCGTCGAGACGTCGTAGCCGAGGTCGCGGGCCGCGATGAGGTAGATGGACAGCTGCATGTCCATCCGCAGCGCCAGCCAGTAGTCGGCGTCGGGGGCGAAGTCGCGGCTGGTGGTCTTGTACTCCATCAGAGCGAGGCGCCCGTCGGCGAGGCGTACGATGCGATCGATCTTGCCCGCACGACGCCAGATCGGAGTGACGCCGCCGGTGGCCGGGTTGGTGAGCGGGAGGTCGAAGAGCAGCTCGGCTGCGACGTGCTCCACCGGCTCGTGCTGCCATCGCTGCTTGTGCCCGTGGAACATGGCGGCGACGAGGGCGCGCTCGTACTCGTCCGAGAGCCCGGCGTCGATGCGCTCGCAGACGTCGAGGCCCTTGGCGTCGGCCTCGACGGCGCGGGCGAAGGCCGAGCCGACTCGGAGCACCTCGGCCTCGACCTCGGGGCGGATGCCGAGGTCGTAGGCGAGGTAGGCCTTGCGCGGGCACGTGCGGAACGTGGCGAGGCGGGAATGGGTGAGGATCTGCGGCGTGCTCATCGAGTCCCCCGGGCGAGGAGTGGCGCGAACGGCAGGGCGACGACGCCGAGGCCGAAGACGGCCCGCCATGCGTGCCAGCTCAGGAGGAGCGCGCCGGCGACCACGGCGGTCGTGAGGACGGCGAGCACGACGCGGCCGCCGGGCGACCGGGGCGGCGTGGGCGGGATCCGCCACTCGTTGCGCACGGCCACCCGTCGCCAGAACTCGGCGGTGACGCGGCGCGCGGTGCGGCGCTCGCGGATCGTGCGGAGGAGGCTCATCGGCGGATCTCCCGCCGGACGCCGTCGCGGTACGACGCGACCGGGGTCCCGTCGGCGTCGTGGACCTCGATGTCGCCCCCTCGGGTCAGCGACAGCGAGGACGCGAGGCGGTCGGCCGTGGCCAGGTCGGGCACCTCGCGCGTGAACGAGCGCACGTGCTCGACGTAGCAGACGACGCGGGGGCGGGCTGTGGCGGCCGGGCTCACGACGTCGCTCCCGCCGGCGTGCGGCAGGCGCGGCAGGGCAGCACGCGCACGGTGCCGTGCAGGAACGAGAGCACCTTGCCCTCGCCGTCGCAGTCGGCCAGCGCGGTGGCGATGGCTCGGACGGTGCCGAGCCCTCCGCACGTGTGGCAGCCCGGTCCCATGCACCCCTCCCTGCGCGCTACGGCGCGCTCGCCTCGATGTCGGGAAACTCGATGAACCGCAGAACGAAGTCGCTGATCCAGTAGTGGTTGCGCCCGACCACGCGGTGCCCCTCGCGCAGCGTGCGAGAGCGAGCGGCGAAGCGGTGGAAGGACTTGCGCGAGCGCAGGCCGACCTTGGGCGCGCAGGTGGCGGCGTCCCACAGCTCGGCCGTGCGCGAGACGGTGGTGGGCGCGGCCCGCGGCATCAGGCGGCGCCCTTTCGCGAGCGGCGGCGGCGCTGTACGCTTCGGCGCGGGCGAGAGCCCTGCCCGCTCCGGCGGGCCGCGGCGGTGGAACGCCGTGACCCCCTCTCGTCCGTGGAGGTAAGTCCATGAGCGGATCCGAGGGTGCCGGGAGCGGGCCGAGCCGAATCGACCTGAGCGCGATCGACGTCGCCGTTGAGGACCTGCAGCGCGCGATTGAGGCGCTGAATCTCGCCCGCGAGGCGGGCGAACGAGCCGGCCATCCTCCGGGCGCCCTGCACGGCATCACGGCACGCGCCATCGAGGTGGTCGCCCACGGCACGCGAGCGCAGAGCGCGGCGATCGGGGCCCTGGTCGAAATGCTCTCGGCGGTGGTGGGCGGCCTGACCGCGTCGGCCCAGGCGATCGTCGCGCTGCGTGCGCGCGTGGCCGCGCTTGAGGCGCGAGCCGGCCTTCCGCCCGGGGGTGCGTAGCGCGCTCACGCGGCCCCCTTCCCGGCCTGCGCGCGGGCGAGGCGGCTCGCGCGGACCGCGGCCAGAACAGCGTCGGGTGTGATAGCGCGACCGCCACGCTGACGAGCCACCCGAGCCGCCTCGAGGGCTCGCGACACCGAAAGCAAGGTCGATCGCCTCGCGGTGGTTCGTCCGCCGCGAAGCGCATAGAGGGTGACGAGGCCAAGGCCGGTCTCGTGCGCCAGCCCGATCAGGTCCAGCCCGACCGACGCGACCAGGTCCGCGAAGTTCGGGCCGGGGTTGCGCGATCCGCTCGTCCGGGGTACGCTGGTCGCCATGCCGTCAAGTTATCGGGATTCCGACACGAAACGCAACGGAAATCCGCTGAGATTCCGGGCGAGCGGTTCGTAGGTGTCGCAAGCCCTTGCGCCAGCGGGACTTGCGTCGTTCGCTTCGTGCATGTCGAAGCGACGTCCGGCCCCGACTTCTTGGTCCTTCCCAGCCAAGTTTCGCGCCTGGATGGCCGAGGAGGACAAGAACATCCGGGAGTGCGCAGCGTCGGCCGGGGTCGCGTACTCGACCTTCCACGGCTGGGTTACTGGGACGGTCGACCGGATCCCGGTCGAGGGGATGTCCCTGATCGCGAGGATGACGGGGCTGCCAGTTGAGTACTGGCAGAACCCTGCCGCTCCCTACCCTCCGCCCGTGGAGTACACGGCGCAGACCGATGCCGTGCTCGACCTCGTGAAGGCTCTCGGCGCCGACGACCTCTCGTGGATCGTCAGCGTGCTCCGCGACGACGGGCGCCGCCGTCGCGTCCGCGCCCTTGAGCGCGCCGCCGACGGCTATCGGCGCGACGCAGCAGACTCAAGACGCGCGCCGGGTCCGCAGCAGTGAGGTACATGCGCCACACGGTCTCGCGCAGCCGATCCAACCTGGTCACAGGATCTCCGTTTCTGGCCCCGTCCGGTCCGGCCTTCCCGCCGGCCTGCTGGGGGACGCCCCCAGCGGGGACGCGGATCCTACGAACAACCGCCGACGGTGTACCGGTCGGGGGAGAACGGCGATTCAGCCACAACCGGTAGGGGGAAATCGAGATGGCCGAGGAAGTGAGGCCGTGCCGCAACTGCGGCGAGTGGATCCAGACGCGGGCGACCGAGTGCCGGCACTGTGGAGCAGACGTCGTCGCGTCAGCCCGGAAACCTGATCAAGTCGAGGCACCCAAGCCTGCGCCAGCAAGCCGAGATCGCACACCCGCCCGCTCCGAGATGGTCGAGGAGATTCGCCGACTGCGCGAGTTCACACAGGCGACTGCGAGAAACACCCGGTACCTCGTCGGCTTGCTGCTGGGGTTGCTGGGGTTCGTCACTCACCTCGCCACGCGCACGCCGTCTGTAGAACTCCCCGTCGATCGATGGGAGTACATGGTCAAGAGTTATTCCGATCGGCACTGGAACGACGACACCCTTGGCCCAGACTTGGACGGCAAGCGTGGATGGGAGATCATCAGCGCGCGCAGGGCGACCGTTTACGAGGGCCGCGTTGACTACGAGTGCATCCTCAAGCGGAAGATCAGATGAGCACTCTCTCTGCCACCGTCGGCGAGACCATCGGCGTCTGGATCGTCGTCGTCGTTGCCGTCGCGTGGATCTGGTTCAACGTGGCCGTGATGCTCGCCGTCCTGCGCACGGCGCGTGCGACCGAGGAGTCGGCCCACGTGCTCGACCTGATCCTGCGCGAGCTGCGGCGCTACCGGCCGAAGTGATGCAACGAAGGAGAGCGCGACAATGATCGACGACGAGGACAACGACGACTACGCCATCGAGGTGCGCTCGCGTTTCCCACCAAACGTCACGGCGTTTGATGGTGAGTACCCGGTTGCTGGGGTGAGCAAGTATCAGGAGGCATTGACTCACTTCATTGAAGGATCCGATCGAAGGCTGGTCTTGGAGCCCGAGCCGACGAACCAGTACGACCGGAACGCCATCCGTGTCGATGCGATCTGGCGGGAGGCCGACGGTGAGCAGTTTCGCGGGCCGATCGGATACGTTCCCCGCGAGCATGCGGCCGTGCTCGCAAGACGGGACCCGAATCTGATCTTGCACGCGCGCCCGATCGTGCTGTTCCGGCCGACGAAGAATCGGCACGCTGGCATTCGTATCGAAATGGGTTGGTCGGTCGATGAAGACGCCATAAGGCGACAAGCCGCTCGGCGAACGAGTCGACGCCAACCTGCCAAGTCAGGCAAGGGATGCGCCAGCGTCTTAATCGTCGGTTTCTTCGTCTTGGCCTTGGCCGCCACTGCATTCGCTGCGCTCGTGATCGGCTGAGCGGAGTACCTAGGTCGGTCAGCCCCTCCCGACCAACCGCTCGATCCCGGCCGCCGCCTCGGCGATGCGCCCGGGGTCGCTGTGCATGTACCGCAGCGTCATCGTCGAGCCGGGCGCGTGACCGAGCGCCTTCGCGATCGTCGCCAGGTCGGCGCCCGTCGCTGCCAGCAAGGCCCCGCACGAGTGGCGGCACCGGTGCCAGCCACCACGCGAGACGCCTGCACGACGCAGCAGCCGCTGCAGCGACCGCTTCGCGTTGTTCTTGTCGGCCGGGAGCCCGTCGCACACCGGGCCGCTCTTCGCCGCCCGTTCGCGCAGGACCTCGACGACCCGGCCGCGCACGGCCACCTCGACCGGCTGCCCGGTCTTGGCCCGCCGGCGCCGAATCCAGGCGATGGGGGAGGCGCCACGGCCGCGGGCCCCCTCGATCGTGACGTCGCCCCAGTCGAGCGCGCGCAGGTCGCCCAGCGAGAGCCCGGCGAGCAGCGCCAGCGACACGGGCACCTCGAGCGGCGTCCCCTCGGCCTCCTCGAGGATCCGCGCCACCTCGGCTGGGGTGTAGGCGACCACCTCGCGGACCGTGACCTTCGGCCCGCGCAGGTCCTCGACGAAGTCCGGCACGACCACCCGGGCGCGGCGCGCCCACCGGACGAACCGCCGGCAGGCCGAGAGGTGCATCTGGACCGTGCGCGGGCTCCAGCTCGTGTGCCGCGCGAGGACCTCCTGCATGTGCCCGGGGTGCCAGCGCTTCATCGCGGCGACCTCCCCGAGCTCGTCGAAGAGGGGGCGCAGGAGCGCGTCGTAGTACCGGACCGTCTCGGGCGAGCGCCGCAGGAAGCGCAGGTGGCGCAGGAAGCGACCGAGGGCCTGCCGGTGGGTCACGGAGGCCGCCCGGGGGAGGCGCCCCTCCTCGGTGGCGGCGATGCGCTCGCAGGCGGCCTTGGCGGCGTCCTCCGGGAGGGGTCCGAGCCGGCGACGGGCCTTGCGGCCGGTCTTGGGGTCCCGCCAGCGGACGGTCCACCAGGTCCTGCCCTGCTCGTCGGCGTGTCCTTCCAGCCAGGCCATCCTCGGTCTCCGTCGTCGGGGCAAGTCTCGCGAGAGTCTGCCCCGACGGGGGGACAGAATGCGGCAGAAGGCGCCTTTGGACGGCTTCGCACGGATGGGCCGGAATCGCTGGATTTTGCGCGCTACGGCCGGATTCTGGCCAGCCTGTGGGCGAACTCCTGGCGGGCTGTTAATCAGTAGGTCCGTGGTTCGAGTCCACGCCGGGGAGCCACTTTTGCTGCGGTTTTTTGCAGAATCGGGAATCCGTCGGGGCACGCGGGCGCGCGGATTTGCCCCAACGAACGTACCTGTCGGGGCCATCCCGTGACCGGCGGGGGTCCTCGGGCGAGTACCGGGCATGGCCCTCTCGCGCTCCCGCGGCCCGCGCCCGGCCGTCCCGGGCACCCTCGCCTGGCTTCGCGCCCTCGGGCGGGCGTGGCGGCGCGGGTGGCGCCGGCGGCCGGGGTGGCCGTGAGCATCCCGCTACATTTCGCGTAGCGGGCGCAAGGCACGCACCCACAAGGACTTACGCCGCCACCGATTTTCCACTTGCGCTGTATCCCACATGGGGTACACTCCACCCTGTCGAGCGATGGTGCTCGGCGGAGGCAGTCCAATGACGATGGCGACGACGATGCGCAAGATCCTGCTCGACGCGGCCGCCGAGGCGACGTGGAAGACGGAGCCCCGCGACGCGGGGCAGCACATCGAGGTGCAGTACGCGGGGATCGTGATCGAGGAGGGGGCCTACGAGTTGCGGCGCACCCGCGACCTCTCGGTGGCGGGGTCGCCGTGGTCGATCGAGGCGCGCGAGCAGGGCCGCCGCGGGTGGCGGTCGGTGGGCGACCTGCCCGCCTGACCCTCACGCGTGCTGGCCGGGCCTCGCCGCCCGGCTGCCCGCCCGCGAGGCGGGGCCCGCGCCAAACCGGCGCGGGTGGCGTCGAGGAGGTACGACGATGGGACGGACCTACGACTGGGGCAGGTGCGACGGATGCGGCGGGCGCCTGCCGCGGATCGACGGCGACCACAGCCACCCCGACCTGCCGGAGACCATTGGGGACGGCGGGTGCTATGGGTGGCGGACCGAGGATGGGGATTGTGGGATGTACGAGGGGGTGGATCTCAGCGACTTCGCCCGGCTCGCCCGCGCCGAGGGGAGGGCGTCGTGACCCGAGCCACCATCCTCGGCGGCACGCTCGAGCGCGTCGCTCGAGACCAATGGCAGTGGCGCGACGGAGCGCCGGCGCCGCAGGTGCGCGACCTGCGGCCGAACTACAACTTCCGGTGCCGTACGGAGTGGCACGTCACCGCAAGCGTGACCTACGTCGAGGTCCTCGCGACGCTCGCCAGCGAGCAGGACGACCTGCGCTGGGTGCTCGCCCGAGGCTACCGCACAGGCGAGAGCGGCGACCACACGGGCCCGATGGACCTAGCCACCGGGCAGCGGACGCACATCCGCCCCGGAGACGACCCGCTGCGCGGCCACCCGCTCGACGCCGACATCCTCCCCGGCCGCCCGCCGACAGTGATCCTCGTGCCGTGGGGCGAGTGGGACGCACACTGGCGCGACCACCCCGCCGGCGCCGAGTGGGCCCTCGACGCCGAGGCCGACATCCTCTCGAAGGCGTACGCGCTCGGCTGGCGGCCGCCGCACGGCTACATCTCGCGCGCCGGCTGGCGCGCACCCGAGGAGCCCCGATGACACCCGCCCCTACCGACCGACCGCGCGACGCCTACCTCCGCGTCCGCGTGACACGCGACCAGGCGGCCGCGCTCGAGCGCCTCGCCGCACAGGACGGCGCGACCGTCAGCGAGGTGCTGCGCCGGCTCGTCGCCGACGAGCTCCGGCGTCGCGCTACGCCCGCACGACGCTCGCACTGACCACCAGCGTCGGACCGCCCGGGCCGTCCACGACCCGGGCGTCGGTCACGACGACGGCGCCCGGCGGCGTCCCGGGCGGCGCCGCGAGCTCGAGCACGACCGTCACGCGCTCGGCCTGCCGCGCCCACGTGACGACGTCGTCCCGGCCGTCGTGCTTCGGGTCGGCGTGCACGATCAGGCCTACGCCCACTCCTCGACGATGATCGTGCCGGCGGCCCCGTCGCCTCCGGCCCTCGCCGTGGAGGACGCGGCCGTCGCACCGCCGCCACCGGCTCCGGGCGCCGTCGCGTTGCCGCCGACACCGCCGCTGGACGAGCCGGCCGCACCCCCTCCACCGAACACGGACGATGCCCCACGCCCGCCGCGGTAGTTGGGCGTAGAGAACCGAATGCCGCCCTCGCCGGGCGCTCCCTCGGCCACCACGACGTTCCCGCCGCTGCTGCCGGACGACGACGCGCCCGGGGCCGAGACCGCCAGGGTCGTGCCCTCGGCGCCACCACCGCCGCCCTTGCCGCCGGCGGCCGTCAGAGCGTCGAAGGTGCTGTCGACGCCGTCGCTCCCGGCGTTGTTGCCGGCCGAGCCGCCACCGCCACCGCCACCGCGGGCGTAGGCGTAGGTGCCCGAGACGGTCGTGTAGATGTGCTCGACGTACCCGCCTGCACCGCCGCCGGTTGCCGCGCCGGAGTTGGCTCCCGTGCTGTTGGCCCCGCCGCCACCGCCGCCGCCCCCGACCAGGCGCACGCGCATCTTCGTTGTGCCGGGCTGGGGCGTGAAGGTGCCGGTGCCGGTGAGCACGGTCACGAGGGGAGCCCCGCTACCGCCGCCCCCGCTCGGCACGGGCGCGCCCACGACGGCGTCGCCGTCGCGCACAAGCATCTCGCCGTCGCCCACCGGGCCGATCGTGAGTTCCTCGCCGTCCTCGGTCGTGATGCTGTCGCGTGCCGAGCCGCAGGGCATGGTCAGCGCCCGGCCGGGAGTCGCTCGTACACGCGGTCCACGCGGCCGCTCAGGGCCTCCACCGACGCGCGCAACGGCGCGACGGCGCTCTGGACGGCCCGCTCGACGTCGCCACGCGTCGCGGGCGCCAGCAGCGGGTCTGCGTGCCCGGCCGGGGCGGCAGGGGCCGCCGGCCCGCCCGCCGGGGCCGGACGGGCCCACGGGGCGAGCCACCCGGCCCAGGTGAAGAGCAGGGCGATCGCGACGATCGCGACGACCGTGAACGATCGCACGGCTGCCCGCGGCTCTCGCCGGGAGGCTTCCTCGACCGCCGCCATACCGCGTCCCGCCGCCTCGACGAGTCGAGGGAGCGCCGCTTGATCATCCGGCGATCGAATGGTGGCTCCGGCCATGTCACGCACCCCCGAGCAGGATCAGCAGCATGAGCAGGGCGCCGAAGGCCACGCTCCATGCGAAGCCAGAACGGAAGGCGCGACCGCGCACGGCCTGCGCGGACGCCTCCCTGGCAGCGTAGGCGACGTAGGACGCCTCGGCGTCGGCGGCGTCGTGGTCGAGCGAGATCACCGCCCGCCTCCGCACACTCCCGCGCCGCACGGTCGGGGACCGCGTGCGGCCGGGTTCGTGCCGATCCACTCGGGCGGGACACCCGGCACGGGCGGCTGCGGGTGATCGAACGCCGGCTCGAGGTAGCGCCACTCGGGCCGATTGGGCGGCGGCCACACGGGCGCGGAGGGGATCTCGCAGTCCGGCCCGACGCAGACGCCGTCGGGCGCGGTCGCCGGGGTCGATGCCGCCCTCGGCTCGGCCCGGGAACACCCGGCGAGCGCGAGGGCGGCGAGCAGGACGGCGAGTCGCGTCACGACGGGCTCCCGGGCGGGGGCGTCGGCGCCGCAGCGTGGCTCGGATGCTCCTCGGCCTGTGACTTGAGCGGTCCGCCGCGCAGGAGCCGTACGCCCGCCACGCCGGTCGCCCCGCCGCCGAGCAGGATCATCAGCAGTTCCTCGATGCCGAGCTTCCCGACGATCCCCGAGTTGATCGCGTCGCGTGCCTTGCGTGCGTCCTCGGCCGCCTTCGATGCCTCCGCGGCCTTGCCGAGGGCCTCTCGGGCCCGCTGGTCGGCTTCGGCGGCCGCCGCCGCGCTGGCCGACGCCATCGCCTCGGACGCGGACTTGCCCGACGCGATCGCGGCCTGGAAGGCGGACGCCGCGGCGTTGTCGGCCGCCACGAAGTCCGTGCGGATCGTCGCGTCGGCCTCCGTGCGCTCCCGGCGCTCGACGACCAGCGCCTCCTCGACCCCGTCCACGCGACGCGCGACGGCCGCGACCTCGGCCTCGTCGGCCAGCCGGGAGAAGCGCATGGCGAGCGAGCCGTCCTCGGTCCGGGCGCTCACGCACCCCGACAGCGCGAGACAGGACAGAGCGGCGAGGACCACGAGCAAGGGGAATCGCATGATCTAGACCTCCAGATGCGCCAGGCAACGACTCCGGCCTAACCGACCGATCGCCCCTAGTCGCCGGTTTCTTGTCGCACCCATCGACGCCCCCTCACCACCCCGGCCGGCTCCACTCGAGCCAACAGCCCCACCCGCACCAGCACCCCGATCAGCGCACGACCGCGCCGAGGACACAGCCCCCCGGCCGCCTCGGCAATCGCCACCAGATCGCCCGCCTCGACTGGGGCGGCCGACCGGCCCACGCGACGCAGCAGCGCCTCCCGAGCCCTGTGCATGGCATCCAGCGCGACCATCAGGGCTCCCGCAGGATCTCGCGGATCACGACGCGCCCGGCGTACCAGTCCCCGGCCTCGGCCGTCCAGGTCGGCATCCCCTCGAACCGACACAGCCGGTAGTACGTGTACGACGCCACCAGCGCCTTCCCGGCGTCCAGCGGAGCGGCCAGCAGGATCCGGCGGCCATCCGTGTCGACCGAGGCCACCGTCACGGGCGCCGCGTCGGCCGTCAGCACCAGCCCGGCCGCGATCGGATGGTCGCGGTAGGCCTCGACCGAGTCGTCCGTCGGGAGCGACACGACCGTCTGCCCGGCCGTCGACTCGCCCAGCGACAGCGACACACGCTGCCCAAGGTCCCACGGGTCGAGCACGTAGAAGGCCTCCCCGTTGAGCGCCCGAGCCGCCACCCAGAGGCGCTGCGCCTCGGCCGTCTCCGGGTAGCCCTTGAGCACCCACGTGTAGCGCCGCGGGGCCACCCCGCCAGCGCGCAGCGTGCGCTCCTGCGCCGGGCCGTCCTCGGCGAACACGTCGCGCCCCTCGTCGAGGTCGTCGAACGTCAGGCCCGGGAAGGCATCAAGCGAGAGGACGGCGCGCGCCATCAGGCGTTCTCGTCGCGCAGCGTGACGGGCAGCTCGAGCGTGTAGATGGCGCCAGCGCCCTTCTCGAAGGGGCCGACGAGCACGCGGGCGATCAGCGTCCCCTCCTCGTCGTCCTCGTCGTCGAAGATCCCGGCCTCGGCCACGACGCCCGTGCCCACCCCGGCCGCGAACTCGGCCGTCAACTTGAACACGCCCGGGCTCACCTCCTCGAAGGTGGCCGCCGCGCGAGCCGTCTCGCTCACCAGCGCCGTCTCGGACGCGCTCGGCGTCGTGTTCCCCGAGCCGATGGCCAGCGACAGCGCCGGGCCCTCCGTCGTCTCGGGATCGAACGCGCGACGCGCCAACCACCCGAGCCCGTCGTCCGTGAAAGTCAGATTCGGCATGACCACTACCTCCTACGTCAGGCGCCCAATCGCGGCGCCACCTCGGATTCCCAAGCCCCCGCTGAACGTCAGCGGGTCCAACTGATCGGCGTACGTCCCGCCGATGGCGAGGCGCCCGTACGCACGTGACCAGGGCGCCGTGTCGAGTCGGGCGCTCCCGTTGATCGCGATCGCGCCCGAGACAGAATCGACCAGGCGATCGACGGCCGCGCCGCCGATCCGCAGACGACCGAGCGCGATGCCCCACGAGTCAACAGCCACGCCGCCAATCGAAAGAGCCCCGGTCGCGCGCGCCAGCGTGACGCGCTCGGCCACGGCCACGTCGATCCCGATGCCGGTCAGGAGCGCTGCCCCGGTCATGTCCCCGAGGCCGCCGACGCGCTGCACGGAGAGCGCCAGGTCGAACGGACGACGCAGCCCGGGCGGAACGGCACCGCCCGGCACGAGGAAGCCGACCACGGCCGTCCCGGTCCCGTCACCGTCCGTCAGCGCCGGCTCCTGCTCGGGCGTCAGGTCCGGCTCGCTCCACTCGCTCCCGGCCACCGCGTAGGCCAGCAGGACCCGCGGCGCCCGTCCGGCCGCTTCCGGCGCGTCCGTGAGCACCTCAGCCAGATGCGCCGTGACGGCGATGTCGCCGGCCATCTGGGGAGGCATGACGACGATGCCACCGGCCCCGGTCAGCGCCGACTCGTCGGCCGACAGCTCTCGACCGGCCGACCCCACGAAGCAGAACGGGTCCTGCGACACGGCCGCCGGAGCCACGGCCGTCGAGACGTCCGACCGATCGGAGCGCAACGACGGCGCATCGATCTGCTTGTGCACGATCCGCCCGCCGACCAGCGCCGTGTACCCGCCGCCCCCATCGACGACGTCGGCCCACGAACCGCCGTTGCGACCGGAGCCGGGCGAGACGCGCTCGACCAGCACGAGCGTGTGCCCGGGCGGCAGGACGCGCCAGTCGAGACCGGCGTCGGCGCCACCCCCGACCGGGCCGTGGAACACCAGCCCGCCCGGGTCGTGCGCCGTCTCCCATCGCGGCGAGAGGTCGGACGCCACGGCCGCCGCACGCTGACTCGTCGCATGGTCGGGGGGCACGCCGTCCGGGTACGCGGCCGTCACGGCACCCGGCGCGAGCACCCGTCCGGCCTCGTCGAGCACGATCCCGAGGCGTGCGGCGATCGCCTGGTCGCGCGCCGCCAGCTGCGCCGGGTAGGACCCGGCTGCCGCATCACGCAAGGGCAGCCCGGCCGGGCCGACGTCCAGGAGGGATGACAGCGGGCGCCAGTCGCCAGTCGGAAACCCCTGTGCATTGTTCGGCGACCATCGCAGCGCCTGTCCACCCGCCGCGTTGCCAGACGCATCCGGAGCCTTCTCGACCGTGCCCCACCGGAACCGGCGAAGAACATCCGGCGGCCGACCGGCGAGCCGTGGATCCCCGATGTACGGCCCTCCGTACCGACCGGCCATGCCGCGCGCCGCGTCGATCGGCCCGGGGAGCCAGGTGGTGACAGGCGAGACCGGGAGAGACCCGTACCCGGCCACCCATGTTCGGCCAGCCTCGTCGTCGTATCCCGGGAAAGGGATGGGGGAGCCCGGATAGGGATTCGGCCCCATTCCACCGCCCGCCCAGTCGCCAAACTTGTTGTCGAGGTGGTTGTGCCCCTCACCGCTCTTCTTGTGCTCGTCGTCGATGTTGACGTCACGCACCGTCCGGCGCACCCGATCGACGACCTCCACCTTGCACCCCGGAATCGACCCGGACGGCTGCGCCGGCACCGTCGTCTCGCTCTTGCCGTTGAGGCAGGCCACGATCGAACGCATGGCCGCCAGCGTCTGCGCCTGCGTCGCCTGCGTCGGCTTCGCCAGGAACCCCCGCACGATCTCGTCGACCGACAGGTTGAGCCACCCGGCCGCCGTCCCGGCCGAGATCGTCGTCGTGGCTCGGAACACCGACCAGGTCACCGAGTAGACGACGAGGTTGACCCCCTCCTCCAGCCCGGTCGTGCGCCGCCGCGAGGTCAGCCTCACCCGCGTGCGAAGGTCGGCGAAGCGCGACGACGGGTAGCCGTGCCGGTGCTGCGGGAAAGCCGCGTGCGGCGACCAGGGCGACGCGATCTCGGCCGTGAACAGCAGCGGGAGGTCGCCCATCACGTCGAGCAACGCCTGCCCGGCCTTGCGCAGCCCCTCGGCCTGATCCATCGACACGAAGTCGGCCACGCTGATCCGCTGCAGGCGAGCCCATCCCCACTCGGCCCAAGCGCGACCCTCGTACGTGTCCGGCTCGGGCGGGACGCGCACGCGCGGCACCGGCTCGAGCGTCTTGATCCGCGCCTCGATCGACACCTCGGGAATGGCGACGGCCGGATTGCTGCACTGGTCGAGCGGCGGCGACCCGCCCGGCATGGGGCCGAGGAAGTTCACCAGCCCGATCGTGCGCTCCGGCTTCTTGGCCAGCACGACGACCGGATCGCAGTATCCGGCCGCGATCGCCTCCTGGCTCGGCGCGTGAATGCCGAAGTCGACCTCCTCGTACGAGGTGATCCCCGTCTGCGGGTTCTTCTGGCCGATCCGCGCCACGCCGCAGGCCTTGGCTCGGTCGAGCCCTCCCTGCGCCAGACCGGTCGCCGCCACACCGCAGATGGTCGGGATGCCGTAGGCGCGGAAGGCCTTGCCGACTCCCATCGACGACAGCCACCACTGGGCCCGCTCGTCGAGCAGCGTCAGGATGAACGGTTCGCCCGGCGACGGCGGAACGTCACCCGGCCACGAGGCCGGTGCCAAGTAGACCTTCGTGGCCGTGTTGCCGACCACGAACTGCCCGAAGCAGAAGCCGCCGCGAAACTGATCGTCGACCAGCCCGTACGAGGCCGACACGAGCAGGAAGATACGCGTCTGCCCGCGGAAGGCCTCGGCCCCGGCCCCGGCGATCTTCCCGCGGATCTCCTGCTTCGCCTGCGTCGCCGAGGTCGATCCGGCCTCCTGCGCGGCCGTCCACATGGGCGCCAGGTTGCTCGACGACCCGGGCACTCCGAGACGGAGCGTCTCGTCGCCCGTCTCCCCGCGCGTGCCCACGAACTCGAAGGCCGTCACGGCACGCCGCGCGTCCATCGACGTGCTCGGACGCACCCATTCGGCCGTGCACTCGATCGTGTCGAGGGCCGCCCCGGTCAGGTCGCGCAGCTCCCATCGCAGCGTCGCCGGATCGACGTAGACCTGCCACTTGCGCGTCTTGGCCAGCACCTGCAGTACGGCAGCCGCGAAGGAGCCCGACACGGTCAGGCCCGGGTAGACGGCGTCGAGCGCTGCCAGCGACTCGACATCGAACACGGGCGACCCGTCCGTCGGGGCGGCGCCCACCAGCGCCAGAGCGGCCCGATAGCGTTCCCCGAGGAACGCGAGAACGTCGCCGAGCGTCATCCCCTGCCGGTCGCTCCGGTAGGTGTCGTCGGCCTTGTCGACCACGTTGAAGGCGAGCGTCGCCGTGCCGTCGTCCTCGGCCACGTCGACCAGCCCGGCCAGCGTGACGGCATCCATGCACGTCCAGGTCTGCGATCCGGCCGGAGACGCCGAGGCCGACCCGGAGACGACCAGCCCGCGGAACCGCACGGCCCCGTGGTGGTAGACGACCACGCGGCGGCCCGGGCGCAGCCCGGCCTCGAGCGACCAGGTCCCGTCGGCCACGATCGTCGCCGTGCAGCCGCCGCCGGCCGCCGGGAAGGTCTGCGTCACCTCCAGGTCGCTGATCGGCGGCTCGGCCCCGCGCGTGGCCGGCATCGTGTAGCGCACCCCGTCCACCTCGAGCACCCACCCGGTCCCGTCCTCGAGCCCGACTCCCGACCCGTCCGACAGGTCGTAGACCGCGTGCTCGAGCACCTGCACGTCGTCCCCGCTCACGCCGCCCGACAGCTCGACGCCCGTTCCCCAGGACCCGCGCAGCGACGGGAGGGCGCCCGTCCAGGCCACGCGCTGCACGCCGCGGGAGGCCGCCCCGCTCCCGCCCAGATAGGCGCGCAGCGTGGTTGTGCCGTCGGCCGCGTCCTCGGCGACCAGCGAGACGCCCACCCCTCCGGCCAGGTCGTTCTCGGTCAGCCCGGCGCCCGAGTAGGGATCGCCGCGGGCCGTCTCGACCCCGTCCTCGACCGTGAAGAGGCGAAGCGTCGGCGTGCCGTTGACGTTGGCGACCACACGAGCGACCGCATAGTCGCGCACGCTGCGGAATCGGGCGATCGCACCGACCCCGTGGCCGTAGGTCGAGTTGCCCGGACGCGTCCAGCGCGCCCGCACGGTCGAGCGCACGTCCGATCGGCCCGGGCGGTACTCCGACCGCAGCGCCCACAGGTACGCGAAGGCGCTCATCCCGAAGGGCCCGATGCCATGGCCGCCGCCGTCGATCGTCGGGATGAAGGGCTGGTTGACCCACGGATCGAGCGGAGCGTTGAGGCCGCTCTGCAATCCGCTCTGCGGGTTGAGCAGCGGCCGCGCGCCATCCTGCTCGAGCGGGAGCTCAAACCCGGGCCAGGCGTCGACCACGCCCGGCACATCCGGCCCGGAGAAGTCGTGACGGTAGAGGCGGACGGCGTCGGTCACACCTCGGGCTCCTCGTCGTCGTCCTCCTCCTCGTCGGGCGGCTCCGGTTCCGGCTCAGGCGTCGGCGGCACGACGGCCGACACGACGCTCCCCTCGACGCGGTGGATCTCGGTCGACGGGATCCCGTGGAAGGACCAGGTGATCTCGGGCGAGTAGTAGTCCCCGCGAACGGCACGCCCGAAGCGCACCGGCCCGACGTAGAGCGGCGACAACAGCGACGAGACGCGCACGACCAGATCGCCGGCGGCCGGGGAGTAGTGCGCCGTGCCCGGGTCGGACAACATCTCGAGCCCGGTCCCCGGCACGGTCGGGAAGGTGGTCAGCCGAGCCCAGCCGAAGGCGCGGACGTCCGACTCGTAGTGCTCTTCGGACGGTCGGTAGAAGTAGAGCCAGTCGCCGACGGCGAACGGATGCGCCTCGGTCGTCTGGTAGGACGTTCCGGCGCCGCTCGCGAGCACGGCCGAGTAGGCGTCGTCCTCGACCCACACGAGCGGGCATCCGATGCGCTGGCGCGCACGCAGGGCGGCCCGGATGGCCGCCTGCTGGGAGATCCACGATCCCTGCGTCTTGACCGACCGCGGCTCGCCCCAGGTCGTGACGCTGATCGTGCCGTGAGCGTTGGGCGAGTCGGGCAGGACGAGCGCCCGGTCCTGATCGACCCCGAGCACGACCTGCGGCTGGTTGGCGCGGTCCTCCTCGGCCTCGAGCCGCCGGGCGTGGCTCCACAGCCGCAGGCTCCCGTAGATGGCGCGCTTGTGGCCCATCAGCCACCGAGGAAGGCGGCCGCCTCGGCCGCCTCGACTCGCTCCTTGAGATCATCGACATCCGACCGGATGGATGCGTACGCATCGGCCATGCGCTCCACGCCATCGGCCGTGCGGCGCAACCCATCGGCCACTCCACCGGCCCCGTCGGCAACCTCGCTGGCCGCTCGCGTCACCTCGTCGGCCGCTTCGTCAGCCGCATCGCCGGCCGCGCCTGCCTTGGTCGCTGCCGCACGCCACTCGTCCGTGACGCCTGCGAGGCCGCGAGAGCCCCCGGCCGCACCCAGCCCGAGCACCTCGCCGCCACCAACCGGCATCGGAGGCCCGGCCAGCGGACGCCCGTTGCTGTCCTCGGCCAGTAGGGGCGGCGGGGGCATCAGCAGCCCGGGCGCCGCGTAGTCGTAGATCGGCGTCTCCTTGCGCGGGCGGTTGTAGAGCGACCCGAGGTCGGAAGCGAAGGGGTCAGACAGTCCGTTGCGGGCCAGATTCCCGGCCGCGTCCACCGTCCACTGCGGCGCGCCGACCGTCCCATAGGCCATCGACTCCCGACGCTCGGCCCCCAGGTTCGCCTCGTGGCGCAGCCCGCGCTCGACGTTGCGCGAGAACCGCCTGGCGTCGCGAGCCATGGCGAGAGGGCCGTAGCCCGAGCCGTAAGCGGCCAACTGCGCCGACCGCGCCGAAGCGGCCGCCGCTCGCTTGACGCGCTCCTCGGTCGCGGCCGCCGCGTGCGCCGCCTGCCGCTGGGCTTCGGCCTGCCGCATCGTGGCCTCGGCGGCCGCGTTGGCCGCAAGGGCCTCGGACCGCTTGAGCGCGGCCACCTCGGCCGCCTGCCGCGCCAGCGTGGCCGTCGAGTCGACCTGTCGCTCGAGGAGCGCGGCCAGCTCGTCGGCGTGCCGGTTCTGGAGGCGCTGCATCTCCGTCGTCGCCTGCATGTCGCGCATCCGACGCGCCTCGGCCTCAGCGATCGACTCGTTGGCCGCCTTCATCGCCGAACGCGTCCGCTGCCGAGACGCCTCGGCGTCGTCGAGCTGCGCCATCATCCGGCTCACCACCTTCTCTCGGTTCGCCTGCCACGACTCCTCGGCCTTCTTCGCGCTTTCGAGCTGGTCGTTACGAATCTTCGTCAGCCGCGCCATCATGGCTTCGATCAAGCTTTGCGATTCCTTCCACTCGGCGTAGCCCTCCTTGCCGCGCTTCTCTTCGTCCTCCTTCGCCTTCTTGGCCACCCTCTTCTTGTGCTCGGCGACCGTCTGATCGAGGTCCATCCGAAAGACCGCGAGATCGGCCTCGGCCTTGCGCTGCTCGTCGATCGCCTTCTCGTACGCGGCCTCCCTCGCCTTCAGGTCGTTCTGAGCCGAAAGTGACGGGACCCCGAACGTCGAGCGCTCCTGCTGCACCCGAGATTCAGCCGACCGCACGGCTTCCGCAGCCAACCGAGCCTTGTTCCCGGCCGCGCGAGACGCCTTCTCCCGATCGGCGATCGCCGCCTCCAGCCCCTCCTTGCGCCCAAGGAAGTCGGCATCGACGCCAAGAGACTCGGCGCGCGCCGACAGCCCGCGCCCCTCGATCCGGCCGCGCGACTCAGCCACCGCTCGCGCCACCCGCTCCATCTCGTCCGCATAGCGCCTCGCCGACTCGGCCGCCCGGTCGGTCGCCGACTTCCCGTCGCGCCCAAGCCAGGACACCCCCTCGACGATCGCCTGGAACCCCAGCCCGATCGGCCCACCCAACATGAAGGCGCCCATCGACCGCGTGAGCGCCCCGCCGATCGTGTTCGCCGCACCTCCGGCCGCACCCGAAAGCATCGTCAATCCACCGGCCATCCGACCGATGTTCGACGTGAAGCGCCCCATCGACAGCCCGACGCGCTTCTGCGCCGCGTCGATGGCCTCCCACGACCGCACGACCGCACGATTCGAGGCCACCGTCGTGGACTCAAAGCGCTTCGTCGCCGCCTCACCGGCCCGCATGTTGCGCTCGAACTGCGTCGTCTCGGCCCCGACCGTGACCGTCAGCGTGCCGGCCGATCCTCCACCCCTAGACATGGCTCACTCCTTCCCGGCCCGGCGCACGACCGGCAGGCGCGAGCCGAGCGCCTCCAGCGTCGCGGCCGTCACGGGCAGGACGGGCGCAGACGGCGCCGATCCGCCCCGACGCGCACGACGCTCCCCGGGCGCTCGCCGCCAAGGCTTGAGCCGCTCGGTCAGCAGCAGCCAGGCCGTGCATTCGGTCATCTCCGATGAGGTCAGAAGAGCCGCCAGATGGCGGGGAGAAGGGATCCCAAGTGCCGCGCAGGCCTCCCAGCGGGCTACGCGGACCGGATCCCGTCGGAGTTTCCCTCGGCCGCCTCGATCGCCTTGGCGCCCCAGCCGCACAGGTCGTGTGCCACGCGAGCCAGCCGGTCGAGCACGGCCCCAGATCGCTGCGCCAGCTGCGCCGCCACGACCTCGGTCGCCGCCACGTCGATCCGGCCATCCGGGCGACGTACGGCGAAGAGGTCGCCGCCCTCGGGCGTGCGAGCCGTCCAGGCCACGAGACGCGCCGAAGCCCCGAGCGAGGCCGCGGTCGGGTCGACCGGACGCTTCTCGACGCGAGCCGCGGCCTCCTCGGCCCGCTGGCGGCGGTATTGGTTGGCGTCCCAGTCCTCGCGATCCACGCCGGACATCTCGCCCATGATGATCTCGCCGCCCCACTCGGGCACCGAGGCCGTCTCGCGCTTGAGGTCCGACGCGGCGAGGATCGCCTCGCGCGTCAGGAAGCCCACGGTCAGTACTCCGCCGTCACGACGCGCGTGTTGACCGTGAACTCGAACTCGTACGAGAGGACGCCGTCGGGATCGGCCGTCACCTCGCCCACCCGGCTCACGAACCCGGCGTAGCGGTACGACCGCGGGGAGGTCATGCCGACGCCGACCGGCAGCGTCACGAGCGCCTCGCCGGCCCACCCGACGGTCGGCTCCAAGTCCTCGCCGACGTAGCCGCGCGCCCGGATCGTGCCGTTCGCCTTCACGCGACCGGGGATGAAGCGACGCTCCGTGTCCGAGAGACGCGTCACGTCATGCGCCGTGATCGCCACCTCGGGGATCGTCAGACCGGAGACGTTGAAGGTCCCCAAGCCCACCAACTCCAGGGTCGTGCCCTGGCCGACATCCGCGCCCATCAGACACCTCCAGACGTACTCACGTACGAGAGGCGAGTCGTGAGGACCGAGACCGCAGCGGTCTCCTCGGTGCCGTCCTCTAGGCGCGCAGCGTCGTCGACCTCGCCAAGCAGTTCGACGCCACGGATTGCAATCCTACCATGGACCGTATGCGCCGCACCTTCCACGTGTGCGCGCAAGCGCTCGGTCGCATCTTCGACGGCCGCGCTCGACAGGCCCCAGACCTCGCAGTCGAACGTAGCGAAGCGAAGCCCGTTGTGGCCCCGCAGACTCCGCTCCCCCGGGGCGTCCGACCGCTTGTAGACGACCATCGGGCCCTCGCGGATCACTCCATTCGGCGCCCAGTGGGGATAGATCCTCGGGTTGGCAGCCGGGCCGAAGCACCCGTCCGGCCCGACCAGCGTCGGATTCGCCAGCAGCCAGGCGTAGACGGCCGAGCGGATCCCGGTCGGGCTCGAGGGGGTCACGACGCCTCCCCCTCGCGCGAAGCCGCCGCCAGCACGGACGGCGACAGCGTCGCAATCCGCTTGGCCATCTCACGGCCGACCGTGTCGATCACCTGGGCTCGCGCCCCGAAGAGCGCGGCGCCCATGAACCGCCGCCCCTGCACCTTGCGCCGATGCGCCGTCGCCGTCTGCCGCGCCTCGCGCGCCGTGAACTGGTTGGCTCGGTAGAGCTGCCCGCGACGATCCCGCTTGAGGACCCGCGCGCCCAGATCCAGCGGGCCCACCTTGCGGGGGCCGCCAGCGCGCCAGCCGAACTCCTGCGAGTAGGGGTAGAACCCGGGTGCCTTCTCGGGGATCCGCAGCTCGCCCCGCGTCGGCACGGCCACGCGCACCCCGACCAGGTTGCGGCGCCGCGTGGCCGCTCGCAGCGTCCACCGGCCGCCGGCCAGACGACCGCTGTCCCGCGGAGCCAGCGCCTTCGCCCGGTCGCGCACGATGGCCGCCCCGGCACGCAGGGCCGGGCGGATGGCGCGGCCCTGGACCGCGTGCGGAAGCATCCCGAAGGCGCGCACGACCGTCTCGTGGCCGTCCAGACGGAGCGCGACGAAGGCCTTGGCCATCAGGGCGCCTCCAGGCAGAAGACCTCGACGTAGTCGGCCTCCGGCCGCCGGCGCACCTCGACCACCCCCAGCGTGCGCACCCGGCCCCAAGACTCGAACCGGATCCCGGACACAAGCGGCGTCAGGTCGACCGGCTCGCGAAGGGTCACCATCGTCTTCACCCGGGTCCCGGCCGCGGCCGCCTTGTAGACCATCCCGGCCGACAGGTCGTCCACCCGAGCCCACCGCGGCTCGACGTCGACCCACTCGCGGACCACCTGCCCGTCGCTCGCGCGACGCGACTCGGTCGCCCGAAGCAGCATCACCCGATGCCGGAGCTTGCCGGCCGCGAGCGCCATCACTCCGGCTCGGGCGGCGGGGGCGGCGTCACCGGCACCTTGGACCCGCTCGCCAGCACGGCCACGAGCAGCAGCGAGGACGTCGCCGCCGCGCCGACCAGCGTCAGGTAGACGTCCTCCTCGGCCAGGTCCTCGATCGGCGCGATCCCGCCGCCGTCGGCCACCACGTAGGCCACGCCCGGCGTGAAGACGTCGGCGCCGTAGTCGATCCGGCCACCGCGCTGGATCGTGATCGGCTGCCCCTCGGCCGCCGCCGTCAGCGTGATGTGCGTCGCGGCCGCTTCGGCCGCCGTCGCAGCGCCCGCATCGGCCGCCTTCACCTTGCCGGTCGCGTCGACATAGACCGGCACCCCGACGCCGAGGGACTCGCCCGCCCTCCGGTGCTCCTGGTTGCCGCCGCCGGCGCTCAGGACGTCGTCCGTGTCGTAGGTGATGTTCGCCATGATGTCGTCTCCTACGGGATCCGATAGGACCCGATGATCGCGTCCAGCGCGTGATGCACGGCCGTCGAGACCACTCCGGTCACGACGCCCTCCTTGTTGCGGAACCAGTGCCCGAGCACGAGCCGAACCCCCTGCACAAGCGAGGGCGGAACGTCGGACGCCGCGTCGCCGTACCCCACCTCGGCCGAGATCGACACGGCACCCAGACCCTCCCGCGTCGAAGGCCAGCCGTCCGGACAGGCAATCCGGGCAACCGGGTTGGAGGTGTCGAGCTGATAGGACGTCGGATCCAGCGTCCGCAAGACGCCACCCTCGTCCCGATACTCGATCTCCACCGACTGCACGGGCCCGAAGTGCATCTCGATCATCCCGCCGCTCGGGTCATCGACACACGGGAACCGGTCGAGAATCAGCGTGTGCGCCTGCGTGAGCAAGAATCGACCCGTGTCGCGCTCGATGTAGCCGCGCGCGGCCGCAATCAGGTCGAGGATCTCCGCATCCCGGTAGGACCCGTCGACCCCAAGATAGGTCTTGGCCGACTCCAGGTCGATCGGCTCGACCTCCGGTCCGGTCTCGAGGACGAGGCCCATGGCGTCACATCGGCACCGCAGACACGGAGAACGTGAACAGCCCGTCCGCGTCCGCGTCCACGATGACCCACCGAACACGCCAGGCGTCCCCGCACAGGTGCCGCACGGCCCCAGCCGCCAGCGACGAGCCGTTCTCGAACATCGCCTCGGCAAGCCCGGCGCTCACCTTCGCGAAGTACCGCTTCGCCCCGCCGTTCCCGAGCATCTGCGTGAAGTGGACGACGTCCACCCACACCCCATTGACCAGCGTCTGCACGTAGGCGTCGAGCGTGTCCTCGGCGTCCGTCGCAGCCGCCGTAAGGTTCAACACGAACCCGTAGGCCGGAGCAACCGGAAGGCGTACCTCGTCCCCGTTCGCTCCGGTCGTGACCGCACGAGCGGCCGACGCCAGCAGCGTCGCCGACTCGTACAGGGCCCGGGGCAGACGAGGGACCGTCATCAGGAGCCCGAGCCGTAGTCGGCCGTCTGGAGCTGCGCCGACACGGCGCGAACGGCCGGGCTGCCCAGCAGCCGAACGGCCACGTAGTACCCCGTCTTCGCCGACGCCTCGATCGACAGGATGTAGCTCCCGTCGGCCAGCGTCTGCGCACGGATCAGCTTCTTGGCGACCAGCGCGGCGAGGTCGTAGCCGCTCGCCGACTTCACGGCCACCGCCCCGCTCGCCGTCGTGCCCGTCAGGCCGGCCCCGGTCGCCGCGCCCGACAGCCAGATCTCGAAGTCGAAGATCCCGGCCAGCGGCTCGCCGGCCGCGTCGAGCACCTGCACCGTGACCTCGCAGATGTCGGCCGCACCGGGAGCCGCCGAGAACGAGACCCCGCCCGGGATCCCCTCGAGCAAGTTCAGCTCATCCGCGCTCGCGTCGAGGTCGTTCACGGCCAGCGTCGAGTCGTTGATCTCGACGCCGGCGACCTCCAGCGTAGCCCCGGCCTTCACCTCGACCTTGCCGCCCGCCTCGACGAAGACCGTCTTGCCGTCGGCGCTCGCGTGGAAGGTTTCCATCGTCGTGTCTCCGGTCGCCCGCGATCACCCGCGGGAAGGATCAGGTGATGAGCGTCGCCGTCAGCCCGGTCTTCCTGAACCGCGGCTCCCAGCCGATGTAGGTCACGTTCGCCTCGTCCGTGGAAGTCGCCATGGTGATCCGAGCGGCGACGTAGCGCAGCGCGGCCCCCAACTGGCGGATCTCGGAAGCCAGCGCCTCGAGGAACACGACGTCGTTGAGCGAGTCGGCCACGATCGCGCCCGAGTCCTTGATCACCGTCAGGTTCGCCGACATGGCCGCGTTCTCGGCCGCCACGATCTCGACCTTGACCACGCCGTTCCCGGCCACGATCGTCGGGCGAACCTGCACGCCGAAGGCGCGGATCCCGTTCGAGAGATCCATCACCCGCTTGGTCGTCCCGCCGTCCGGCGACGTGATGATCGCCGTGTCCGCGCCCGGGTCGTGGTCGTACGCCATCAGGAGCAGGTTGGCGCCGATGATCTCGCTGGCGACTGCGCTGGCCATGTCAAATCTCCAGTCTGGGTCGATGGGATGGGGCCGAGGACTACAGCGCCTCGCGCACCACGAAGGGCGACATCGTGTGCGACTGCATGTTCCGGGGCTTGAGCGGAGCGTCCCACCAGCAGGCGCCCGCGTTGCGCTCCACGAACTTGAACGCGCGCTCGTGCGCCTCGAAGCGCACGTGCACCGACTCGGCCGCCTCGCGCGTCCCGAGCACGCCCTCGAGGTACTGCGACCAGTTCCCGAGGATCAGGTCGCCGGCCGACCCGCGCGACTTGCAGAACTCCGTGAAGTAGATCGGGCGGCCGAGCAGCGTGTCGGGCGCGTCGTCGCGAGCCGACACCTGCCAGGCCGGAACGCCGCCCACGCCGACCTGCTGGTTCATCTTCTGCAGGTCGGGCAGAAGGTCGGGGCCGGCCAGCCAGACGGCCCGGCCGTAGCCGTAGCACCGCGACCGCATCTTGGTCACGTTCTCGTAGAGGACCGGCGTCGCGCTCGTCTGCCCGGACTCCTTGGAGACCGTCACGAGACAGGGCGAGGTCAGGACGCCCTGGAACTCGCCGCTCGCCGAGACCCCGCTGATCCGCTCGTCGAGCTTCTTGGCCCCGAACTCCTCGCCGTAGCCCATCGAGAGCAGCGCCGCGAAGGAGATGGCCGAGTCGGCGAGGATCTCCTCCTCCGCGAACGAGATGCCCATCATCGAGCCGACGCGCAGCGTCAGCTTGCCCATCGCCACGCGCTTGGCCGACACGCTCTGCGTCGTCGCGCGGCGGTACACCTGCAGCCCGCCGGAGACCGACGTGGCGTGGTCCTTGTCCACGCGGTACGGCAGCTCGATCGACGGCGAACCCATCGGGATCCGGGTCACCAGACCGGCCACCGGATCGGTCTCCGCGCTCACCTGCAGCAGCGTGGCGTTGAAGCCGGGCGCCACGAGGAAGTCCCCGTAGGGGCCCGAGTTGCCCGACGCCTCGTCGCTCCCGGCCGTCATCCGCAGCGACTCGAGCTGCGGGCTCACCACCCCGCGGACCTCGTAGTCCATCACCGCGAGGCACTGGTCCCGCAGGGTCGCGAACCCGCGCTTGGGGTCGTCCCGCCACGCCTCACGCGCGACCAGCGAGCCGATCTGCGCCGTCGAGGCCGGCTCGCGGAACTTCGGCGCCGTCAGGCGGTCGCCCGACTGCGCCGCGACCCGCTGCTTGAGGCCCTCGCCGCGCTGCGCCCGGATCTGGGCCGTCAGGGCGTCCGTCTCCGTCGTGAGCGCCTCCACCTCGCCCATCTCCTCGTCCGTCAGGTCGCGCTTCTCGGCGTCGGCCTGGGCGAGGATGGCCTTGGAGCGATCGACCTTGGCCGCGCGCTCACGCAGCAGGTCCTGAAGCGTCGGGATGGCGGGGGCGGGCATCGGAGAACTCCGGGCACGAAAAAAGCCGCGCGATCCGCCCACCCCGGGACTCCGGGGGAGACAGACCGCGCGGCTCTGCGTGCGGGATCAGGGGATGTTCAGCGGCCATCTAGACGGCTCTGCGTCTAGACCAGCCAGACAGGTACTGACCTAACCGATCTAGTTGGGCGTGCTAGAGAAAAGTTCTCGGTCACCCCCCGGCCAGCCGGATCCGTGCCGCCGCCGAGACGGACAGAGCCCGGCGGCTGGCGCCCCGAGATGAGAGGCCCTCGACCACCTCGTCGATCGACCGCACACCGTCGATGAGCCCCAGGCGCTGCGCGTCCGCGGCGATCCAGGCCTGCCCGGTCGTCACGGCCTCCATCTGCGCCCACGTCAGGCTGCGGCCCCGGCGCACCCCGTCCACGAAGTGTCGGTTGAGGTCCTCGACCATCCGTCGCTGCTCGGAAAGCACCTCCGGCGTCACCGGGAGGCCCGGCTCGGTCGCGCCCTTGTGCGCCCCCGTCGCGATCACGTGCACCGTGATCCCCTCGGCCTCGAGGCGCTTGGACTCGTCGACCAGCACGTGGTAGGTCCCGATCGACCCGACCAGCGCCGTCGGCCCGGCCCAGACCTTCTTCGCCTGGGAAGCCACCCAGTAGGCAGCCGAGGCGCCGATGTCCTCGATGTAGGCCTCGACCGGCTTGCGTGCCGCAGCCGTCGCCACGTCGGCCGCCAGATCGGCCGTGCCGTCCACGTACCCGCCCGGCGACGACACGAGCAGCACGATCGACCGGATCTCGTCGTCGGCCATCGCCTGCCGCACCGACCGCCGAATCATGGCCGTGCTCGTCGTCCCCTCGAACTTGCTCGCCCCCTTCATCATCACGCCCGAGATCGGGATGATGCCGACGCCGCCCTTCTGCACCTGAATCGGCACCCCGCCGTCGACACGCTGCACGGCCGCGCGCATGGGCAGCAGCCGCGCCTGCGCCGCCCCGACCAGCGCGCGGAGACGGCTCGGCTCCATCGCCCACATCCCCAGATGGCTGCCCACGCACTCGGGTAGGTACATCAGACGACCTCCAGGAAGGATGCCAGCAGGCTGGCTGAGACCTCTTCGGCCGCAATTCCGAGACCATCGCAGAAGCGGGCGATCATCAGGTCCCCGATACGACGAGCGGCCGCCGGGCCCCAGATGGCCCCGCGATCCTCGAGCACCGGAGCCGACCGGGCCACGAGATCCGACTGGACCTCATCAACAAACCCGGCCGACCAAGCGCGGAAGGCCTCGATGTCGCCTTCGTGTCGCTTGGCCGCGCGCGTGAAGGCCGAGGCCGCCTTGCGGCCGACCCAGTCGGCGAGCATGGACCCGGCCGCACGCGCCCCGGCCGATTCGTCGCGACGCCCGGAGTCAGGCCCCACAGGCGCCACCGGACCGGACCGCAGACGAGAGATCGGAGCCATGGCCCCCTGCATCCACAGCAGGTCGGCGCCCGGATCGCTCGACGGGTTGAGGTCCTCGAGCTCGCGCGCCTCGTTCGGCGTCAGCACGCCCGCCCCAATCAGCGACCGATACCCCTCCGTGCGCGTCTTGAAGTCGCCGCGGAGCCGGCCCTGGAAGAAGAACACGACCGATCGGCCCGACTCGCCACGCATCAACTTCCGCTTCGCCTCCTTCTCCCATCGAACGGCCCACGGAATCAGAGTGTCCGTGACATAGTCGATGTTCTCCGATTCCAACGTCGACCAACCGGCCGCCTGCTTGCGATGCCCCATCTTGTGCGGGGGGCAGCGCAGGATGCGCGCCACGTCCTCGAGTGACCAGCCCTGCGTCTCCAAGAGCTGCACATCCCCGGGAGGCGCCCCAAGCCGGGTGATCTTCGCGTCATTGTCCAGCACCAACACCCCATGAGATCGCTTCACGCCGGAATAGTGAGACTGCAGATCAGCCCGGAAGGCCTCACGCTCCGGACGGGGAACGCGCCCGGCCAGCGTCACAACTGCGCCGAGCTCCGTCGCGTTGCCGAAGAAGGAGGCCGCGAACCCGCGAGCCGCCAGACCCAGCCCGAGCGCCTCGGCCTGCAACTGCACCACCGACCAGCCCTGCCACTGATCGCCCGTCCCGCGCAGATGGAAAATCTCCTCCGGACGGTACGTCACGGGTGGGCCGGACTCGCCAAGCAGATCGTCCACCGACACGACGTAGACCGGCTCCCCGCCCTCGAACGTCAGCCGGATCCTCGTCGGGTTGATCGGCCAGATCGCGGTGATCTCGCCGCGGTCGTCCAACTCGATCTCGGCGCACCCGTTGCCGTACGCCAGCGCCCAATGCGTCAGAGTCTGCACGCCGACGAAGGCGTCGCAATGTGGATTGAAGGCCTCATGGAGCAGCCGAGTCACGACATGGTCGTCCAGCGGGCGCCGGCCCCTAGGCGACAGACGCTCGACGACCGAGCGCGGCACAGACGCCAGGTCCTCGCTGATGTTGCGCAGACCGGCGAAGTAGGCCGGGAGGCTCAGTGCCCTCGTCGGCGTCACCCTCTCCCCGCTCATCGTCTTGGGGGACGATAGCACCATGGCCCCGCCGCCAGAACTCCAGGAGACTCCGGCCTTGCGGCCACGGGCCGGAGGACTGCGCTTGCGCGACGATCTGGGGCGCTTGGGGCCAGACGATGCCATGGATCCCTCCTAACCGATTCCGAGAGCGTAGTCGCCGATCATTCGTCACCCCACAGCCACTCCTCGAGCCGACGCTGCTCCTCCGATAGATGCGTCGGCGCCTCGACGGCCGCCGGCTCCGGCTCCGGCTCCATCGGGGCCGGCTGACTCGACGGACGCCGGCGCCTCTTCGGGGCCTCCTCCAGCTTCGGCGCCTCCTGGGGAGGCTGGGCCGGGGCCGCAACCGTCGTCCCGACGCTGGCCACCCACGGCGCCTGCGCCGCGCCCTCGGCCACCGACAGCAGGTGAGCCCCCATGGCCATCATCAGCGCCACGATCGGGTCGATCCGCTCCGTGCTCCGTCGCTTGCTCGGCATCCACCCGCCCACCCGGTTCACCTCCCAGACCACGTTGCTCGCCGCCCAAGAGGCCACCGGATCGTCGCCGTGGGCCAGCATGGCCCGGCCGTTCACGATTCGGTCGAGCTCCTTCGCCGGCGGGTCCATCGACACGAAGGACTGCCCGAACTGCAGGATCGGGATCCCATGCACGTCCCGCAACGCCGTCACCGTCTCGTTCGCCCCGTACCGGTCGAAGGCCAGCTCGACCAGGTCGTAGTCGGCCACGGCCTCGACCACGTCGGCCCGGATGGCTCCGTAGTCGACCGACCGTTCGTCCGGGCCAGATCCGGTCAACCGAAGAGCCCCGGCCCGGGCCCAAGCCGTGTAGGGCACCCGATCGTTGCGCTCCCGGTCGGCCGCCGAGTCCCGCGGGCACCAGTGCCACCACAGCGCCGCACACTCGGACGGGAAGAACAGCGCCATCGAAGCCAGGTCCCGCGTGCTCGCCAGGTCCAGCCCGCCCCAGCACTTGCGACCCCGAAGGAACTCGCGGAGGGCGAGGAAGGACATCGAGCGCACGCCCCCCGATGCCCCCGAGGTGCACAGGCTCCACCGCTTCGTGTCGATCGCCGACACCTTCGCGTTCGTCCGGATGTTGAGGTTCGTGCGAAGGAACTCGTCCCGGTACCCGGGCGACGTCGCCGCCCGCGCCGACTCCTCCCGCAGCGCATCCTCCCGCACGGACACGCCCAAGTTCGGGTTCGCCTTGCGCCAGGTCGCCGGCGACGCGATGTCGTCGGTCGGATCGGCCTCGTAGATGATCGGCAGATAGTGCGGCGCCTGAATCACCCCGTCCCGAACCTGGCAGGCGTAGCGATAGACCTCGTTGCAGATCGACGGCCGCTCATAGTCCGAAGTCGTGATCACGCCGAACACGGGCGCCCGGCGCGAAGAGGTGCGCGTCTTGAGGACGTCGTACAGCGCCCGACTCTTGTGTGCGTGCAACTCGTCGACGAACACCCCGTTCGCATTCAGCCCGTGCTTGGTGTCCGCGTCGCTCGAGAGGGTCCGGAGCAGCCCCATGGTCGACGGGACCTCGATCGACTTCCACGCCCGGTAGACCTTGCAGATCCCGCCGGACTCCTCGCTCCACTCCGGATTGCGCGCCACATACCCGGCCGCCCAACGGAACAGCAGCGCCGCCTGATCCTTGTCGGCCGCCGCGAAGTAGACCTGCGCCCCCGGCTCCCCGTCACAGAGCAGTAGGTAGAGCGCAATCCCAGCCAACAAGGGGCTCTTACCGTTCTTGGCTGCCACGAACAACAAGAACTCCCGATAACGCCGAATCCCCTCCGGGCGCAGCCACCCAAACAGATTGACCACAAGCGCCGCCTGCCAGGGCTCCAGGACGAACGGCGTGTCGGCCCGGTCCCCCTCGATGAAGACCAGGTGATCGGCGAAGAAGCCAAGGGCCGTTCTTGCTAGCCCGACGTCAAACACGCAGTCCCCGGCATCCCGCCAAGGGTCGTACTGCGGGACGAAGCGCGCCAGCCGCTCGATCGCCGACGCACACTCGACGCACGGCTCATCCTCCAACCGACGCTCGCACCCGTTGACGTGCCGCAGCGCCGCGCGACCGGCCTCCACCACGGTCGGCTTCGGAACCCGCTCGCTCTCAGGACTCGTCGGGACACGCCCGGTCGTGCGCTTGCGACGCGCCGTCGGTCGACGTACGGCCACGCTACCCACTCGCCTTCTTCGCCTTGGCCCCCGGGATCACCTGCCACGGCTTCGGCTTCGGACGCTCCTTCGCCCCCGGGTCGGCCGGCACCACCGCGTTGAGACGAGCACGCGCGGCCGGCGAAAGCCCGAGCCGGTCGCCCAGCTGCCGGAGCTCGGCCGCGTACCCCATCTGCATCGCCACCTCCGGACGAGGTAGCAGACGCTCGTGCCCCTCGCGCGTCGTCTCGGCGTACGTCAGGCCGTCGCGCTCGAGCACATCCACGCATCGCCGCCAGTGCGCCCAGGTCGTGCACCACGTGGCCACGGCCGCCTGATCGACCAGCGAGAGCACGCCGAGGTCGACCAGCAGCGGCACGAGGTAGTCCCAGGCCGCCTGCGCCTCGGCCGGGAGCCATTTCGGGCGAACCGGAGCCTGCACGCCCGGCCTCGGCTCGTTCTTGCGCCCGATGGCCGTCGTCGACCCACGCGCCTCCAGCACGGCCGTCGGCGTCGGCTGCGGTCCTCGAGCGCCCATCAGCCGTCACTCCCCGGGTGGGGGA
>ERZ761594.158-NODE-158-length-31052-cov-28.657128_pt1 | contig 31052 bp, 34 predicted proteins | sample MGYA00511036_ERZ761594 | MGnify/ENA primary metagenome ERZ761594 (study PRJEB28899, sample SAMN03785561) | bioreactor sludge metagenome | biome: EBPR Sludge; feature: EBPR Bioreactor; material: 0.22µm filtered reactor supernatant | place: Saint Lucia: Queensland... | reverse complement strand
CGCACATAGCACAACAGGCGGCGAAACTCAAAAAAAGGGACTGTGGATGGGCAAGATCAGGAAGCGGCGAAAGAAGAACCCGCTGACATTCGGCAAGATCGAATTGCAGACGGAGTTTGTCGATAATCCATACTGGCGACCTGACCTTGAGGGCGAAGTCAGCATACCGCGCAAAATCCGCGCCGCGGTGAATGTGCGGGAAAGCGCAGTCGGGACCTTGGCCGCGCGAAAGCTGATCGACAAGGGGCAGGCGGAAGCGGCTCTGCGGTTCAGGAAGCATTGGGAGGCCATCGGCGGCGCGGGCGCGCAAGCGATCGACTATAGCCGGGACAAGGTTGACGGCGGCCAGATCGCCGACCCGATCGACGTTGCCCAGATGGCGGCGGCTCGTAAGCTGGCTGAGGCCGAGCATGTGCTGGGAGAACGAAACTACGAGCTGGTTCGCCGGGTGTGCGGGGAAGGGGCTGCGATGACGGAAATCTACACCGCGAAGCGCGACAGGCTGACTGCGACGGACAATCTGCGCACGTCGCTCGATGACTTGGCGAGGATATGGGGCATTGCCGTAAAGGCCTCCAGCAAGCCCGTCACGAAGTACCAGATGCCGTCCAAGCATGATTTGTCGCTCTATAGGGAGCGCACAACAAATGAGGACCGACGTGCAAAAAGGGATTGACTGCGGTAACCGAATAAGGCAGATAAATCACAAGCTGGCGCATTGCGCCGATGGCAGATTGCGGCCGCTCCAAAAAATCAGGACATCCCGTGCGACCCGAACCGCTCTACGCGGAGATCCCTAATTATATACGTGACAAAGCATGGCCGATTCGGTAAAAAAGACGGGACAGGCCGGCAATCTCACGACAGAGCAGCGTGAGGCGTTAGAGCGCGAAATCAGTAGGATGCTGTGGCACGCAGAGGACAAAGGGGAGTTATGGGCCGATGTGGCCCGTACCGTTGTCCAGCGCGTTTTGGATTGCGTAGTCGAGTCTCAGAACCTCGTTGGTGAGCATCTGGAAAAGGATTGAGTGCTCATCGATGTTTCGCAGGGAAGTTACCTTGCGCTCCATCTGGAGGTCTGTAGGCAGGTACTTTGTTTTCTGAAGGCGGAGCGGTCCAGCAGCTTCAAACTGGAGAACGTCCGTCACCACGCCGTGGACGATCCAGTTCCGCTCTTCGGACCCCGTCTTTATTCGTCGGACCAGTGCTAGGCCATCTTCCTTGAACGCCGCCAGATCGGCGCTCTTGAAGCATCGTTTGAGGTACTCCACCTTGCTCTTGATGGAGCGCGGGAACTCTGTCGGTGCGGGAACCTGGCGCTTGAAGAACGTGTAGGCAAGGGAGTCCACAGCCATCTCAAGGCCGCCCCAGCGTATCGTCATCTGGCCTACGGCAGTGTAGAGTTTCCGGAAGTTTTCAACGCGAGCGGCATCATCCATGGTCGAGACCGATCAAGAGAAATCCGAGGAAGACCGCTTCAACGAGACGCTGAAGCGGATGCTGAAGACGCCGCCGAAGCCTCATGACGCACCTCAAAAAGAGAAGCGGCAGGCCGAAGCCCGCCGCCCCCCGTTAGAACAACCACCTCACAAGAAGGGCGAGTAGTGAGACCACTAGCCCGACCTTGGGAGCCGAGAGTTCCAACTGTACGTTTATCGAAAGCCTCAACATCGGCTTTTGCCTCTGATCAGGCCTACGGCGCCGCAGGCTGTTAAACCCACGAAGTATTTTGTTCGCGCCCTGTGCTGGCGCTAGATCGGCCCAACCTAGGATTGAAGCCAACCATTCGGCAAGGCATTCTGTTTGAGAGAACGCCGAGCCATTAGCCCCCTGTACCGCAGGGGACACAGACCCCGGTATGGGTCTTGCTGGCGTGAGTGCCTTGGTCATCGGTCCAGCCTCACTGTGGCGATGATTGGCTCGCGTCAGCCGAGTTCAGAATAGCGATTTGCTACCCAGAGTCGAATCGCTGTTTCTTCCGCTTGTGGAGAAGTCTGCGCGCCTTCTGCTTAGGCGTGACCGGCTTCACCAATCCGCCGATAGGTGAGGCGCTTGCCTTCGATCATGGCGAGCAACTGGTCGTGACGCTCTGCATCGGTGACCTTGAGCGCGGTGCGGCGGTTGTACCTGAAATCGAACTCAGCGAGATAGCGGTGAAGATGGGCTTCGCCGCAATGCTGGTAGACGCCGACCATCCCACGCTTGAAGACGGAGAACACGTTCTCAATCGTGTTGGTATGAACGACCACCCCGCCTTCACGACGGGCATATTCGCCGCCTGAGTGCTTCACGGTGCGGTGCTTGGCGTATTCCTCGCCGGTCAGGGTGTAGAGGCGGCTTTCGTCGGTGTAGAGCGTGGACGTGCGGGGCACGTTACGCACCAACACTTCGCGAACGGTGTCCTTCGTGGCGTTGTTCAAATGGAACATGCGGGCTTTGCCGCCGCGCTCGACAAGACCGACGATGATACGCTTCTGCGCGCCGCCAGCCTTGCCCGACTTGGTAGGCTTCCAGTTCTTGCGGGCGCGAGGACGCGCATACTCACGGGGCGTCTCGCGCTTGCCGATGTAGGTTTCGTCGGCTTCCACGGTCTTTCCTTCGCCGCCAAGCGGGCCAGACGACTTCACGTCTTCTTTCATGGCCTCGCGGATGCGGTGCGCCATGAACCAAGCGGTCTTGTAGGTGACGCCCAACATGCGGTGGAGCTGGTGAGCGCTCATGCCCTTCTTGGATGAGGTCATCAGGAAGGTAGCCAGCATCCACTTGTTGAGCGAGATCTTGGAGCGCTCAAACACGGTGCCGACAGTCACGGTGAACTGCTCGCGGCACTCCATGCAGTTGTAGAGGCCGGGACGGTGGGCCTTGCCTTCCATCTTGGTGATGCGGTCGGCGCGAGCATTGCCGCAATGTGGGCAATTCGGGCCATGCGGCCAGCGCTGGGCTTCAAGATGCTCGCGGGCTGCATCGGCGTCTTGGAAGATCGGGCTGTCGAGTTTCATTGCGGTGTCCCCTATGCCCGCAATCTACGAAATCGGCCCGTACTTTGTCAAGTATATAATTAGGGGCCTTTTTGATTCTCACCATTCCCCGCCACTGCGGGAAACGAGATGCGAGGCAGAGGCGGTAGTGCACCGGGCAGCGTGAGCCCGCCGCCGGCACCTTCAAGGGCCTGGGACCGCCCTCGCAGCAAATCAGGACGATGGCTAACTCCCCCGCTTCACGCGGCGGTAATCATCCGGGTTGACGAACGTCCCGCGCCAGACGCCGCGTTTGTGGCGCTGGGCCTCGGATTGCTCTGGCAGATACCTGCCTCTGCTGTAGCGCCTGAAGTCAATCGCAAAGCCGTTGAGCACGAGCCACGCGTTGACTGACTTGCCATCGGCCCTGAGGCATTCGGCGACAACGCGCCCGTAGCGATCGGTATCGACCTGGCGGCAACTTGTCGGCCTCGACGCGGCGAGGAATGAGTCCAGAGCATCGGCACTGATACGGCCACATGGATAATCGCGGTCCTGCGCATCCCGGCAATACTGGCTGCTCTCAGGCGCGTCCACGCCGTCGAGACGGATGCGCGTTCCGTGGATGGAAATCGTGTCGCCGTCGATGACCGATGCCCTGCCCACGATGTCTCCCGCCATAGCAGGCGAGGTCAGCAGAAGCAGGGCGGCGAGGAAGAGTTTCACCCGGCGAGGATAGCACCTCCGCAAGGGAACCGGAATCCGGATCGTCCGGATAGGCGGCTGCGGCCGTCGCTTTCAGCGAAAAGGAAACTGATATGAACGAAGCTCAAGACTTCGGCTCGCTCGAATATCGAGTGAAGCCTGTGACGCGATACGTCATTACGCGGTACGAGGAAGGCGCGAACGGGTGCTCTGGCGGCGTTGCAACGCGCGGCGAGTACGAAAACGCGGACGTGGCATGGGAAGTAGCCTATGCGCTCTGCAAGCAAGAGCATGAACGGTACGGATATCCGGTAGGCGATAATCGGATTCGCTATCCGGAGCATCCGCACAGGCAGAATTGCTCTTCGGCAGCGTGAGCGTCATGACAGCGAAAGTCCTCAAGTTCGATCCCGTCGTTGTAGGCGAGGGCTTTCGCTTCGACCCTGATCAGATCCTCGAAGAGGCGAAGGGGCAGGGCTTCACGATCCTCGCTGTTCCGGCTGAGACGGAAGACGGCGAAATCTGGATCAGCGGCAGCGCCAATGCCGGCGAAACGCTCATCCTAATGGAGCGCGCCAAGCGTCAGATCGTGTTTGGCTGCGAGTAGGTAGAGGCACGACATGGCAGATCAAAACAATGCCGCGACGCCCTACACCGTCGCCGATCTGCCGACGATCGGCAACACGGACTGGTCGATCGTCATCCCGTCGATCTACATGCAGTTGTTTGGCCGCGCTCCGGTCCAGTGGGAGATCGACAAGCTTGTAGAAGACTTTGGCAAGAACAAGAACCCGTCCGAAGCGGCTATCCGGGCGGGCCTTCAGCGCACCCCGGAGCATGCGCTTTACCTCTCAAGCCAGCAGCCGAAGCAGATTGAAGACCAGCGCGCCTATCTGAACTCGCCCGAGTACATCGCTAGCCTGCTAGGCCCATCCAGGTCCGGTAACTGGCAGGATCAGGCCCGCGCCGCGAACTTCGGCATCAACGCCATGAACGGCGTGTTCTCCGATTACGCCAACCCGAACATGGCGACAGGCCAGCTTGGTGATCCCTATTCGCAGGGCAACCTGATGATCAACAGCATCCTTGGCCTGATCGACCAGCAGGTAAACCCGGTGACGTTGGAGGGCCTTATGGGCAACCTCGCCTCCGGGAAGTCGAACGGAAAGAGCAGCGACAACGCGAGTCGTCTCACGCCGAACCCGGAGGGCACAACGTTCTTCGAGCGGCTGGGACGGGCTTGAATCAAGGACTGGCCGCGAGATTCAATACTCGTTCGCAGGGATAGCGCGACGGCGCGAAAACTGGCCCGCACCAGCCAGCCTCCCTGCGATCCTCCAATGGTGCTGATAGGTGCAGGAATGGAATATCAGAAACTGCAAAGAGAGAGCCTCGCTGACCTCTTGGCCGGTGTAGAACCTTATGAAGCAAGGCTGAGGGCGTTGGCGTATGGGGAGATAGAGGTCGTCACCCATGTCCTTCATGCTAGTACTGGATATGCAGAATGGCGGCACGAGTTTCGTGACGTCGATGGGGGCCATGTTCCTAAGGACGTGGTGAACAATGAGTTGTTGGTGATTGACCATCTGTATGCCCGCGTTTGCGAGCGAGCTGCCAGAAAAATGCAAAAGTGGCGTCACTTCTGCGAAGCGCAAGAGGAAATTATTATTCCGCAGTATGGCCACCACAATCGGAATGGAATGGTTATACGAATGTTCAAAATCGGGGTCGACTATCGCGACAGGCTTTTGGGTCGCGCGTATCGCCGATTTAGCCATGCTTTCGGAAAACCGGAGACCGGCGTTCTCCTCACTGCTGCCAGCCGTCAGTGGACTAGCCTCTGATCGAGATGGAAGACATCACCGTGGATCGGCCTCGCGCGCCTTCGGGCGGACAATTCCGCCACGGGCAATCAGGGGAATACGGCGATCAAAACCGCAAGCGCTCATCCGCGCGGACGAGCGACAGGCAATACAAGGGCAGCGGTGCGTCCGCTGGGCGATGATATGCCAGCAGGCAGGCCAACAGATTATTCCGCCGCGATTGCAGACGAGTTTTGCCGGCGCGTCGCGGGAGGGCGCTCTGTTCTCGCTGTTTGCGGCGATACCGACATGCCATCCGACACTACCGTCTATCGCTGGCGTCAGGAAAAGCCCGAATTTCGGGACAAACTAACGTGTGCGAGAGACGATCGGCTTGAGGCCTACGCCGACCGCATGGATGCACTGGCGCGTCGGGTGATTGAAGACCTCGATCTCGACCCGCAGAGAGTAAACGCCGCAGTGAACGCCATAGACAAGGCCGCGCGGCTTCAATCGCCGAAGCAGCGTGTCGAGATTGGCGGCCCGAACGGCGGTCCTATCGAAATGCGCGAAGTCTCCGATCTGGACCGCGCCAAGGCCATGGCGTTCCTCGCGTCGAAGGCCAAGCGAGAAGTATCCGGCAAGGCTTGAGCCCTGTGGACGGGTTTGCTGACCTGAAAGCCCTTCTGGCTGAGATGTCGCCAGAGGATAAGGCAGACCTCGACAAGACGCTTGATAGGGAGTTGTCGCAAAAGTGGTTGCCGCAACCGGGGCCTCAGACTGAAGCTTTCTTTTCCGATGCCGATCTCTTACTCTATGGCGGAGCGGCGGGCGGCGGCAAATCCGACCTTCTGTGCGGCCTTGCGCTGACGCAGCATCGTCGTTCGGTTATTTTCCGCAGGCAATCGACCGATCTGGAGGGCTTCTGGGATCGTCTGCTGGAAATCAGCCCGAGCAACACCAAGTCGGACAGCAACAAGAAGCGTCTCGTTACGAACGACAACCGACTGATTGAGTGCGGGCATCTGGAAAACCCCGGCTCTGAATTGTCATGGCAAGGGCGTCCGCATGACTTCATCGGCTTCGATGAAGGCGCGCAGCTCACGGCGTACAAGGTCAACTTCGTGCTGGGTTGGCTCCGGTCTGCCGATGGATTGCGATGCAGAGCAGTAATTGGGTCCAACCCGCCAATTGGGGGCGACGGTCAATGGCTGGTCGAATGGTTTGCGCCATGGCTCGACCCGGCGTCCCCGAACCCCGCCAAGCCCGGCGAGCTACGGTGGGCCGTCACGGTAGGTGACAAGAACGAAATTCGCACCGTCTGGGTGGATGGACCCGGCAAGCATGTGATCAGCGGGGTCGAGTACGAAGCGCTGTCGCGCACATTCATTCCGTCGAAGCTGGATGACAATCTCTACCTTCGGGATACCGGGTATCGTGCGCAGATCAACGCGATGCCCGAGCCGCTTCGGTCTCAGCTCCTGCATGGCGACTTCATGGCGGGGCGGGAGGACGACCCGTATCAGGTCATCCCGACAGAATGGGTGTTGTTGGCGCAGGAGCGTTGGCGAAAGAGCGAGGGGAAGAAGCGCCTTCCCATGCTCAGCCTTGGCGTGGATGTGGCTCAGGGCGGCGGCGACAACACGGTGCTTGCCCCTCTCCACGGCTCGCGCTTCATGCCTTTGATCCGCGAGAAGGGCATCAACACGCCGGACGGGCCGGCCGTCGCCTTGATGATCCTGAACGCACGGAGAGATGAAAGCTCGATCACCATTGACCTTACGGGCGGGTGGGGCGGCTCTGCCCGCGATCACCTCAGGACGCATCACAAAATCGAAGCGCATCCTTTCGTTGCCTCGCAGGGCTCGGAAGCGCGAACGAAGGACAAGAAGCTCGAATTCCTGAACCTTCGGGCGGAAAGCTGGTGGAGATTGCGGGAAGCGCTTGACCCTTCGGGCGATCCGGACATCGAAATCCCGCCAGACCCACGTCTTCAGGCCCAACTCACGGCACCGAAATGGAAGCTCAAGGGCGTCAAGATTCAGGTCGAGATGAAGGACGACATTCGTAAGCGGCTCGGCTCGTCAACGGACGATGCCGATGCGCTCATCATGGCTTGGTACAATCGGGACAAAGCCCTCATTGAGCGCGAGGTCATGCCGGCGCGCAACAAGATATCGGTGGTCTGACCGCCGGCAGGTCCAATCCCTGCAAGGAAGCTGAATGGCAAAACGCTCCGGTCCCATGACGGACGGCGAGCTTCTGGCAATTGTTGATGCCCAGATCAACGACGCCGGGCAGTTCGCCGGTTCCGATCGCGACAAACATCGCGAATGGGCTCTCAAGTTCTTCGAGGGCAAGGTCGACTTCAAGAACGAGGAGGGCCGCTCCAGCTTTGTCAGCCGCGACGTGGCGGACACGCATGGATTTATCCTCCCCGGTCTTCTGCGGGTGTTTTTTTCGTCCGATAGGGTCGGCGTGTACGAGCCGACACGTCAGCACATGCGGGAGGTTATGGAGGTCGATGAAAAGACCGGACAGCCCCGCCGCGTCCGGAAGGACGTCTCGGAGCAAATGGCGGCTCAGGCGACGGACTATGTGAACTACGTCCTGACGCGTGAATGCAACGGGTATCGCCACATCCGGGACGCTTTTTCAGACGGGCTGCTGCTCGGCAACGGCTTGATGAAGCACTGGTGGGATTCGTCGGTCGAGTATTCCACAGAGGCGTTCACGGGCAAAAACGAGATTGAATATCTCTCCGTGGTCAACGGGCCGGACGTGGAAGAGGTCTCCGACCACGAAATATACCCGGACCCGAATTGGGTCATGCCTGCGGAGGCGCAGGCCATACTGCAAATGGCCGAAACGGAGCCAGCCCTTGTCATCCCGGAAGATGCGATCCCGCAGCCTCCGATGCTGCATGATTTCAAGATCAAACGGGTTGTGTCCACAGGAAGGCTGCGGATTTCGGCTCTGCCGAACGAGGAATTCCTGATCGAACGCCATGCCAAGGTGCTCGATGAAACAGCGCGCTTTTGCGCGCACGTACAGCGAAGGACGCGATCCGACCTCATCAAGGATGGGTATGACCGCGAGAAAATAGACGATCTGCCGGCGTTCCAGGGCTCGGACGACTTCGATGAATCCGATCTTCGTGAAGACGACGATTGGAACGACGGCGACAGCGCTCCTGACACATCGACAGAATTGGTCGATGTGTTCGAATGCTATGTGCTGGTCGATTATGATGGCGACGGCATAGCCGAGCGCCGCAAGGTGGTCGTGGCCGGCCATATCGGTGAGCGCGGGCTTCTGGCGAACGACGAGTGGGGCGACAAGCTTCCCTTTTCGGATATCGTTCCGGAGCCACGCCCGCATGCCTATCGCGGCCGAAGCCTTTACGACGAGATGGCCGACATCCAGCGGGTCAAGACGGTCGTCACCCGTGCCATGCTCGACAACACGTATCAGACGATCTACCCGCAGAAGATTGCCCGCAAGGATGCCATTGTCGCCTCGTCATGGGGGGAGGTCGTCAACCCGACATGGGGCGGCACGATTTGGGTGAACGATATGGCGGCCCTCAATTATGTCGAGGCGCCGAACATTGTTCCCCAGCTTGCCCCGGTTCTCGAATACATGGATCAGGTCGGAACGCGGCGAACCGGCGCGTCGGACAGGACGCAGACGCTTGGACTCGATGCGTTGCAAAACCAGACCGCGACTGCGGTGAATGCTGTGCAGTCGGCCATATTCGCCAAGACCGAGGAGTATGCGCGCAATATCGCGGAATTCGGGGGTCTCAGACGACTGTTCTCGTGCTGTCTGAAACTCATTGTCAAAAATCAGGACCGGCCGAAGCAGATCAGGCTGCGCGACGAGTGGGTTGAGATGGACCCCCGCGCATGGGACGCGGACATGGACGTCGTTATCAACGTCGGCCTTGGAACGGGCTCCCGTGACAGAGATGCCGCGATGCTTCAGGCTCTTCGCCAGTCCCAGAAGGAATACATTGCCGCGCTCGGCCCCTTCAATGAGTACGTCAATATCGGGAATCTGCTCGATACGGACAGGAAGCTTGCCGAGGCGACGGGAATTCGGAACGCTGAGCGCTTCTTTCCGGAACTGTCGCAGGATGAAATCGCCCGCATTCGCGAGGAGCAGTCGAAAAGACCTCCGCCGCCCGACCCCCGTATTGTCGCGCTCCAGCAGAAGACGCAGCTTGAGCGGCAGAAAGCGACCGGGGACATGCAGCGCAAAGCGATGGAAACCCGAGCCGATATCGAGCTTCAGCGCACGAAGGCCGCCGCCAATCTGCAATCCGAGCGCGAGCGCAACGCCATGGACTTGCAGGCGCAGCGCGAAAAGAACGCGATGGAAATTCAGGGTATGCGCGAACGCACCGCCGCTGAGATCGAACTCGACAGGCAGGCGCAGCAAGCCGATCTCGCTCTACGGCGCGAGGAAATGGCTTACGAAGCCGAGTTGACGGCGCAGAACAATCTGCTGGAAGCCATGAAGCCGTCGCCAAATCCTGATCTGAACATTCGCGGGCCGGGCTGATGGAAGACAGGGAAACACAGCTTCTTCTGACGCGCGAGAAGGCCCGCAAAGCCAAGGAAATCCTCGAAAGCGAGGTTATGGGCGAGGTGTTCAAGGCTATCGAGAATCAGGCTCTGGAGGCCGCTTTGCGCGTCAAGCCCGACGAGCATGAGCTGCGGAAGCACCACCTCGACAAGGTTGTCGTCATCCGCGAATTGGCGACTGAACTCGGCGCGCTTGTCGTCGCCGGAATGGTTGCGGATCGTCAGCCGCCCACATTGTAGGAATTCGAGGCCGAAGCCTCGCATCGTCCGCGCCACGATACGGCGTAACCCCACGAATGCGGTGCGTCCGCTCATAGGCTGGTCCGATCCCAGCCCGTGGAACCGATGGAAACTCCATGGAAAACGAAGTGCAAGCCGTCGAGCCTGCGGGCCATGACGGGAATACCCCCCTCGAAATGACGCTGGACGATGCCGTGGCACTGTCTGCGTCGCGCGTCGCGGAACAGGCGAGTCCTGCATCTGCGGAAACTCCCCAGCCGGCAGCGGCAGACGCGGCGGAAGCCGCTGAAGCAACCCCGGCAAGTGCTGAACCGGACCCATTCGATTGGGAACGCGTGCCGGGAACGGCGAAATTCCGTCTGCGCGACGGAACGATCGTATCGGCCGCCGAGATCAAGAAGAATTGGGACGATTTTCAGCAGCTACCGAAAACCAGACAGGAACTCGAAGCCGACAGGCATCGGGTCCATCAGGCGACGGTACAAAGCGCTCAATACGCACAGTATCTGAACAACACGCTGCCCGTGGTGGTTCACTACGCGCAGTCGATGATGCCTCAGCCACCGAAGCAGCCCGAGTATATCGAGGGCGATTTCGTCGGCAATCAGCAGAAGCAGATCGCTTACGAGCGAGACAGGGACCTGTACCAGCAGAAAGCGTGGGAGCTTCAGCAGCTCCAGCACGCGTTGCGGAATCAGCAGCAGAAGCAGTCTCAGGAACAAAGAGAAGCCTGGGACGCGCATGTGCGTTCTGAAGACGCGAAACTGCGTGAAGCGCGGCCGTATCTATCGAATGCGGCCAAGCAGGAACAGTTCATGAAGGATTTGCACGCCGTCGCGGCGTCGGTTGGCTTTCAGCCCGAAGACCTGCGGAGATTCGCGTCTGACCACCGCCTGATCCTTCTCTCCGAACTCGCGATCGAAGCGTTCAAGCTCAGGACCAATCCACCCCGCCCGGCCCAGCCGAAGCCCGCTGCGGCGTCGCCTGTGGCGCAGCCGGGACGCCGCGTGGATGGAGCCGAGGCATCACGGCAGGCACGTTCAGAAGTGCTCCAGCGAGCGCGAAAGCAGGGCGGTTTCGACAGCATCGAAGATGCCATCGCCGCCTTTGGTTCATCGAGACGCTAAAGGGGCTTTCCCATGTCTACCCAAGAAACGAATACGTTCGACACCTACGATGCCGTTGGCAATCGTGAGGAACTGCACGACGAAATCTCCCTCATCACGCCGAAAGAGACGCCGTTTCTTTCGATGCTGAAGGAAGTCAAGGTTTCTAGCCGCCACCCCGAGTGGCAGACCGATACGCTCGGATCGCCCGATCTCACCAACGAGGAGGTCGAAGGCTTCACCTACGAATATGACGAAACCGACCCTACGACGCGAGTGGGCACCTACACCCAGATCATGTCGAAGAGCGGCAAGGTCTCCGAGACGCAAGAGGCCGTCGACAAGGCCGGTCGCGACAAGGAGACCACGCGAGAGAAGTACAAGAAGGGTGTGGAACTGCGCATCGACATCGAGGCGCTGTTCCTGTCCAATCAGGCTTCACGCGCGGGCTCTTCGGCCGTTCCTCGCCGCACTGCCGGCTTCCGTGCGTGGTTGAAGTCCAACGACAGCATTGGTGGTGGCGGGGCCTCCGGCGGGTTCAATTCGTCCACCGGTGTTGTGGATGCCGCGACCAACGGCGCCCAGCGTGCCATGACCAAGACGCTTCTGGACGACACGATCCAGAGCACTTACGACAGCGGCGGCAACCCCGACTGCCTGATGCTTTCGCCCTACGCAAAGCGCATCTTCTCGACCTTCATGTCGGATACGGATGTTGCCCAGCAGCGCTACACGGCGTCGGCGAACAAGCAGTCGACCATCGTCGGCGCGGCGGACGCCTATCTTTCGGACTTCGGTCTGATCGACGTGGTTCCGAACCGCCAGATGAGCCGGGCCGGCGCTTCGGTGGCGCGCAACGCGTTCCTGATCGACCGCACGAAAGTTGCCAAAGGCTTTCTGCGCAAGATTCAGGATGACCCGGATGCGGCCAAGACGTCGGACGCAGAACGCTTCATCCTGAAGTGCGAAACGGCGCTGATCGTCCGCAACGAGGCGGCGCACGGCGTGATTGCCGACATCTACGGCATGACCGCCTCCAGCTAATCGCTGACGGGCGGTTTCGGCCGCCCGCTTTCCATCTTCGTTTCAAAGGAACAATTCCATGACTACTGAGAAAGCTGGCGCGTTCGGCGCGCAGGCGGCACAGCCGTCTTCAGGCTCCGTATCCCTCGTCGTGCGCGAGGTGGAGTACCCTCTGTTCAAGTTCGATTTCACACTCAGCGCGGCGCGCGTCGTTGTCACGGACGCGGCCGGCTCCGGCTCGTACGGGGCGCTGAAGCTCTTCGATTTCAAGGAGGGCGCGTTCAGCGTTCTTGGCTGCCGGCAGAGCTATACCGCCTTTGCCGAAGGATCGGCGCTGACCGGGGCTGCGGGCGATGCTGCATTCGACATTGGCATCGGCTCCGTTGCAAAGGCTGCGGCGGCGGACGGCGCGCTTGGTGGCGCAACCGACGACGATATCGGCGGCGAAATCGCTATCACGCTTTCGAGCGGCACCGGCACCGGCTCCCTGATTGAGGGGGCGAAGTCCACCGCCATCAACGGGACGGCGACGCCGGCCGACATCGTGCTCAACTGGTCGGGTTCCGCCGCGACCATCGATGCCAGTTCTTACATCGATGTCACCGGCACCGTCTCCATCATCGGCATGTGGATGGGCGATCACTGATCGATCCAGGATCGATCCTGACCGCGAGCTTTTTCATGAGGGCCGCTCATTCCGGGCGGCCCTTTCCAATTCAAGGAACACTCCATGACTGATGCAGATGAAAAGCGCGGCCCCGGCCGTCCGCGCAAGGAAAGTGCTGACGATGAGATGGCTGCGATCAAGACCGCGACCGATGTGGCGAAGAATATGGTGATCGCGGAATCTGCGTTCCCCGAGCCGGAGAAGCCGAAATTCGCAGGCGATACCGTTGGCGGCGAACCGTTGATGGAGGTTCAGCTTCTCAAGAACTACGCGCCGATCTGGATCGAAGACGATGCAGGCGAAATGATCAAGCAGGCTGGCGTGTTCAAGAAGCTCGCAGCGGGCGAAACCATCCGTCTCCCGAAGACTGAAGCGGCCCGTGCCCTGAAGCTCGGCATCGCACAGGTCACGGAACACACGTTCGCCTGATGGACGCGCCTGAACACGATCCGATTGCGGGTCTCTATCCGTTCGATTCCCGCCCGCCTGGCGACGGCTGGGAAATTCTTGCGGAAGACGTCTATTCGCGCGTCTGGATCAGGACGTTGCCTGAAGGTGGGGTTCAGACCTGCACTTACGAACGCGTTGGCCCTGTTCTCGACCGCAATCAGGAACTTCGTAGTAAACAGGACGGCGAGCGGTGGGGAGACGGCAAGATCGTCGCCTCCATCCCGCTCGACAAGTATTTCCGCGACATCGTTCCGGCCCGTAACAACGGCGACGAGAAATGGATTCGGAAGTACCTCAACGACGCTGACAACGCTTATCTCCGTACGAAGAGGGGGCGCATCTGATGGCGCTTTCCGATTTCTCCCAGATGCAGGCCGCTGTGGCCAAATGGGCGTGGAAGGAGGGGGACGCAAAGTTCCTCGCCGCGATTCCCGATTTCTTCGCGCTGGTCGAGAACATCGTGCAGTACGGAGAGCCCGGCGTCGAACCGCTCCGGGTCAGGGAGATGGAGAACACCGCGACTGTCACGTTGACGAATGGCGTCGGGCCGCTTCCAGATGATTATCTGGAGTTTCGTCAGGTGACGGACGGCAGCAACCCCAACCGATTGCTGGAGCCCGTCGACGGGTGGTATGGCGAAGAGGAATTCCCGTGGCAGGGATTGGGGCGGGCAGCCTACTTCGCGGTCAATGGAACGTCGATCAGGACTTATCCGAAGTCGGCCAGCAATCTGACGCTTGCCTACTACCAGAAAATCCCGGCGCTCACGCAAGCCGATCCAGTGAACTGGCTCCTGACCAAGGCCCCGAACGTCTATCTGTTCGGGGCCTTGATGCAGGCTGCGCCATATATGCGCGAGGATGAGCGTCTAGGCCTGTTCGGGCAAAGATTTGCTGCCGCGTTGAACGGGCTGCGGTCGTCAGACGGCATGGCGAAGGTGGCGCGCGCGGTGGCGAGACCGAGAGGCGTCACCCCATGATCATCACCGGCCTTTCCACGACGTTCACCGTTGCGGCCAACGCCTCGGAAAACGAGAAGAAGATCGCCCGCGAGGCAACGCAGGTCACGACACAGTTGCTGCGGCTCATTGAGCAGCAGAAATCGATCATCGATCAGCAAGAGCAGTTGCTTGCCTCGCAGGCTGCGACCATCGCGGACCATGAATCCCGCATCACGACGCTGGAGCCCTAAACATGGCAAATCCGTTCACGGGAGCGCTGCCTGTACAGAGCCAGGTTATCCGCACCGATGCAGAAATCATGGCTCAGGCAAAGCGTGATTATGAAGAGCAATACGCTCGCCAAATGGCCTCTTACCAACAGAAGCTGGCCGCGCAGGACGCGTCGCAGTCTGCCGCCGCGCAGACGCTTGTGGATCAGATCACCGCCATGGGCGGGCTTTCATGGAACCCGGTAGAGCGCTTCGCCTACGGTGAGTACGTCAACCCGGACACTCTTGCTCCGGGATCGTTCGATGAGAGCGGCAACTATGCTCAATACTACGCTCTGGACCCGACCGATACTCTGGGCAGCCGTGATTGGCGCAACGGCGGCACTCAATACGGCTCCATCGAAGGGGGTTCCAATTGGATTCCAACCGTGGATGAGGCGCGCGCGCTGCTGGATGCGTGGGCGGAAAATCCCCGGATGAATCTTACGCCGATGACAGGAACCTACCAGACGCCTCAGGACATTATCCGGAACGGGCTTGGAAACGACGTCGCGCCAGAGTGGGTGAATTATCTGGCGGCGCAGACGCAGTTCAAGGACCCGACGCAGGGGGATGCGCTTTACATGGGGGCGAGCAATGCCTCCAATTTTCTTGAGGGCGGCGGGCCAATAGACGTGTCGCTGAACGCGACATTGCAGCCTATGTCCGATCCGTTTCTCTACGGCCGATCCAGCACCCTGAATCCCGCAAGGGATGCTCTGGATTCACTGCTCGCGGGGGTCATCGGCCAGCAGCCGGCCGCTGCCTTGAGGCCGGATGGGATGAATGCGCGCTCTCTCCAGAATATATTCAACGTGGAGCGGCAGGCGCCGCAAAACCAGTGGGAACAGGTCGCGGCGGGGCTCCAGCAGAAGGCCGGCGAAAGAGCGCAGTCCGGCGAGATGCAGACGGACGCCTATAATCGTTACACTCTCGGCAACAATTACTTGGGCGGCATCATCAACGAAAACTATGCGCAGCCGTTCGGGGGCCGACTGGAAGGATACGACCAGAACAATCCTCTGTCTTATTTCGGATGGGACGGGTCGCGCATCGGCGGCCAGCAGGGCGGTATGTCGTATGCGCCGGCCGGCGCGCGGGCTGGCGGACCATTTAGCGGAAATGCGCAACGCGGTGGCTGGATGTCCGGGCAGCAGCAGCCATGGGGCAACTCTGGCTGGGGCGGCCCGTGGGGCGGCGGGCTCTAAACCATGTTCGAGACGATCAAGCTTTCGTTTCGTGCCGGCATCAACGCCGACGAGACGCCGCTCAAGGCTGAAGGCTGGTACGTCAGCGCCAACGGTGTCCGGTTCTGGCAAAACGGATGGGAGGTTATGGGTGGGTGGGAGCCGCTCACGCCCACTCCGTTTACCGGAGTGTGCCGCGGTGCATGCCAATGGAATAGTCCCGACAACGAGCCGCAGCTCCTGCTTGGCACGCAGGCAACGCTGGAGGCGTTTGACGGAACCAATCTGCGCGTTGTCACGCCGGCCCTGACGCATACCAGACTCCCATCGGGTGCCTTCAGTCAGGGGCCTGTCGGGTTCACAGTCGTCAACCATCCGGCTCACGGCATGCGTGCCGGCGACGTCGTGACGATTGCCAACGCGACGGGTACAGGCAAGAACGGCAACCGCACTGTCGTCGCTGTCATTGATCCAAATCATTACACCTTTGCAGGGAACCTGTCCGGCGGCAGCGGCGGCTCCATCGCTGAGGCCTATTCGCCCCTTCCCTCCGGCCCGCTGGACGCAAGTTCCGGGGCCTTCCCGAGAACATGGAGCATCGATCGCTTCGGCGAAATGGTCATCGCCAGTCCGAATGGCGGGAAACTCTTCGCCGGTTTCATCTCCAACGGCGCTCCTGCTTCTCTGATAGAGAACGGCAATTTTGCATCTGGCTTAACCGGGTGGGCCGCCGGAACCGGCTGGAGCAGTTCGGGAGGGGAGGCCTTCCATACCGGAACCACCCCCAGCAACCTTTCGCAGAACATTCGGGACGCCAAGGAGGGGCATGTTTTCCTGTTGGCGTTCGGCGGACGCAGCGTCACCAGTCTTTGCAACATGAGCGTATCGATCAACGCCGGAGCGACGCCGGGACTGATTGAGATCATTCCCTCTTTCCAGCCTCCCGTGGCGGGCACTTTGACGCCCTACACCCTCATGTTCGTGATGCCGGCGTTCCCGATCGATCTCGTTTTCAGCCGTCTCGACACGAATGGATCAAGAGAACTTCATCTTGACGATGTCACCCTGACAGAAGTGGAAATATCCCCCGTCGATCAGGCTCCCACATATAGCAACGCCGTCTTTGTCGATCCTCACAGCGTTGTCGTCGCGCTCGGAACGGTCGAGGCGGACGGCGACTTCAACCCCATGTGCGTCAGGAATTCGGCGATCGGCGATATACGGGTCTGGGTCCCCGATACGGACAACGTTGCGTCGGAAATGATCCTCTCCGGGGGTGGCTACCTGATGGCCGGGTGCCGCACGCGGGATCAAAACGTGATCTGGTCCGACACAGCCACTTTTGTCCAGCAATGGATAGGCAATGTCGGGGAGGCCTTTGCTTACCGTCAGGTTTCGGATCGCATTGGCCTCTATTCCCGTTTCGCGTCCGCCGAGGCGGATGGCCTGGTGTTGTTCATCGGCTCGGACGAAGATTTCAAGATGTTCGACGGCGCGCGCGTTGTGCCGCTCGATTGCCCTATCCGGAAAGACTTCTTCGACAACCTCAACAAGGCGCAGAAGTCGAAGATCAGCAGCTATTACTACGGCGCAAAGAGCGAGTGGCACATCTGCTATCCCCGGGGAGAGAGCACGGAAAACAGCCACAAGATCGTCTACAATCTGGCGGAAAAGCACTGGACCCACCACGAGATGGCCCGAACGACGGGCCTCGATACCGGCCCGTTCGGCTATCCGCTCGAATTCGCGACCAACGGTAAAATCTATAAGCACGAGTGCGGCACGCTGGCTGACGGCGAATACCGCACATGGCACCTGACGACCGGCTTTTCCGATATTCGAGACGGGTCGCGGCTCATGGCGATCAATCGTCACTGGATGGATATCAAGGACCAGATCGGCATGTTCCAGATCACGCACAGGCTCCGCGACACGGCGCGTGGAGACGTGATCGATCACGGGCCGCAGATCGTGGACACGGACACGCAGGAACTGTTCCTGATGGCGATGGGCCGTCAGTGGCAGATCCACTACCAGAACCACGACGACAGCGAATACCTCCGCATGGGCGTCGAAAGCGTCGATGCGAAGGAAACCGGGGCGCGACGCTGACCCCTTTCCGATAGTTCGGGATTCTCAGACATGGCCGATACACAGCAGACCGTGCAGAGCACGGCCTATGCCCCATGGACGCAGTCGTTGCAGCAGGCGCTCGCCGGCATCGCGTTCGGACAGAACATGGGGCAGTTGGGGACCTCTGGCTATTCCGTCGCCGGGTTCACGCCGGACCAGCTATACGGCATGGACCAGTACCGGAACATGTTCGGCCAGTTCGGGCCGGGCAACTCGTTCATGTCCGACATGACGGGCCTGTTCGGTGGCGGTCAGACCATGGGGCAGGCCACGGACGCCACGGCCGCGCAGCTTTCGCCTACCGACTATCTTCCTTTCATGTCGCAGTACGTCGAGAGCAACATCAACCCGACGATAGAGCGCCTTCGCCGGCAGGAGCAGGAAGGGCTGGCGGAGATAGCGGCGCGCGGCGCTTCACAGGCCGGGTTCGGCGGGTCTGGCCCCGCTTTGCAGGCCGCTCAGCTTCGCAGGGCAACGGGGGAGACCACGGCCAACACGGTCGGCTCGATGCTGACCGATGCCTACAACAATGCGAATACGCTGGCATCCGGCAATGTGGACCGCGAGCAGGCCGCCAACCTCCAGAACGCGGCGCAACGCACCAATGTCTCGATGTCGAACGCCAGCAACGCGCTTCAGGGCCTCGGGCTGATGAACTCGCTGGCGAACTCGGACTATGAGCGGCAGATGGGGCTTATCAGCGCATTGCTTGGCTCCGGCCAGCTTCAGCAGCAGCAGGCGCAGACCGCGATAGACGCGCCCTACGACGCGCTGGCGCGGATCGCGGCGTATATCCCGACCGTCTACAACTCGACACAGACCGCGACGTCACCCGACAACAGCCCTGGCGGATGGCAACAGGCTTTGGGGGCCGGCTTGACCATCGCGGGCATGGGGACCGGGAATGGCAGTACGGTGGGCGGCGACCTTCTCACCAAATTGCTTGGAGGCCTGTTCTGATGGGCGTTTATCTCGGCTATCCGCTCCCGGACGAAGCTCCCGTCCCGACGCCGAACCCGGGCAACGTGTTCACCGGCGCTCAGCCGCAACAGCAGCAGCCCGGCGGCTTTGCCGGGTTCCTCCAGAGCCCCGGTTTCGGCAACATTCTTCAGGCTATGGGCGCCAGCCTGATGTCCTCCCCGCGCAACGCGCCGCTGTCGAACTTCGGGCAGTTCCTGCCGCAGTTCCAGAGACAGTCGATGATGGAGCGGCAGGAGCGCCAACAGCTTGCGCAATCCGAACAGGAGCGCGCCGCACTGGAGCAGGCGCTTATCGCTTCGGGGATCGATCCGGCTCAGGCGAGGGCGCTGTCCGCCAACCCGCAGGCGGCAAAGCTGCAACTCGACGTCGCCGAGAACAGACGGCAGCGAGAGCAGGCGTCTGCCATCCAGAACAGCACCGTGAACTGGCTCATGCAGCGGCATGGACTATCGGACGAGGAGGCTATGCTCGTTGCCCAGAACAAGGAGGCGATGAACAATTATCTGAAGCCGGCCGAAGCAGCCAAGCCGACCGACGACATGAGGGAACTTGAAGCTATAAATCAGCAGCGGCTTGCCGCTGGTCTTGCCCCATATCGTCTGGACGAATGGATCACGGCCAGCAAGAAATCCGGGGCAACCACGGTCAATGTGGGCGGCGAGATGCCAGACGGCAATCTTCGCAAGAAACTGGATGAAAAGACTGGTGAATTGTGGTCGACCTATCAAGAGCAAGGGGCAACCTCTGCCGCCGCGTCCCAAGACATGGCCGCCCTTGACGAACTTATCAAAGTTGCTCCGCAGGGACCACTTACAGGGCGTGCGGCGGAGATGTTCCCGGGGTTTTCTTCGGCCGGCGATGCATTCCAGTCGATAGTCAAGCGATTGGCGCCAACGCTTCGTGCGCCTGGGTCAGGGTCGACCTCGGACATCGAATACGACGGCATGCTTCGTTCTCTCCCCGCGCTGCGAAATACGCCGGAAGCGAACGCAATGATTTCCGAACTTATGAAAGCGAAGGCGGCGATCAACATCGAGCGTTCTCGTATAGTCGATGCTTATGGTCGCGGGGAAATCGACGTATCTCAGGCTCGGACCATGATTGCCGATCTCGACAAGCGGTCAATCCTGACGCCCCGAATGCGACAGGTTCTCAATCAGATAGGAGGGGAAGCGGGGTCAACTACGACAGACGGTTGGCAGGACATGGGCGGCGGTGTCCGGATACGCCGCAAATAGACCGCTACGTTGGCTGACTGAGACATATGCCCTCTCCGTTTGCGCCCAAATACGCGTCAAACAAGCCTGATTTCGATTTGACCGCATTTGCCGCACTGCCATTGCTGGCGCGCTTTCCCGGTCTTGGCCTCCGCGCCGAATGAAGCCTGAAGGCGAACGGCGCGCTTGCCACAGAATTTGCAGACATCGGGCGGCCATGTGCCGCCAAGCATCTCTTCAAGCGCTGCAACACGCTTCTTCAGATCATCTACTTCGCTCGGAACTTCACCCAGCCGCTTCCAGATCGGAATGCGGTCCAAAACCTTAAGGGTTTCATCAACGATGCCCAAGCTTCCCTCCCGTCTTCACGCGATCATCGAAACGAAGAACGGCCAGATACAGATCAGCGGGCAGCGGCGCGCGAAAGACCACATCGGTTTGATTGTAGAACGTGGCGACACCGCGTCGGGCTGTCTGCTAACCCAGAAGCAGGCCGTCGAATTGGCTGGTTCTCTGCTGGCTCTGTCTGGCGCGTCCCCCATCCCCTCGCGGATTGAAGCATAAGCACCTCCCCGGAGTCGAGATATGCCAGTCTTTGAGATTGAGACACCGGCCGGCTCGTTCGAAGTGGAAGCCCCCGACGAAGCCACTGCGCTTAAGGCCGTGCAGCAGTTTGCGACGCCTCGCCGTGGTCACAATGCGCCAGAGTTCCAGCCGATTGGCGTGGAAGGGTATGACCCGGCCACCGGAGAGGTGACGAAGCCCAACGGCTCTGGCGTAGAGGCGGCACTATCGTCCACGCTGGAAGGCATCCCGGTCGCCGGCCCGATCCTTCAAAGCGGTGTTGAGAATGCAGCGGCGGGCATAGGCTCGGCGATCAGCGGCAAGCCGTTTTCACAGGTTCGCTCCGAAATGAGCGATATAGTGGACAAGTCGCAGGAGGATCATCCGTACATCACGGCCGCCGGAAATGTCGGCGGCGCTGTGCTCGGTACGATCCCGATGGTGATGGCTGCGCCGGGGGCGTTTGGCGTTGGCATGAGTTTGCCAGCGGCGACGGCGATGGGTGGTGTATCCGGAGCGGCGCTCGGCGGCGCTGATGCTGCGGTAAGGTCAGGTGGGGACGCTAAAGAGACCTTGAAGGGCGCTGCATGGGGCGGCGTGTTAGGCGCGGTAGCCCCTACAGCCGGCAAGCTCATCGGAAGCGCTGTTGGCTCCATCGCCAACCGTGTTCGCGGTCCTGGCATTCAGGCGCCCACAGGTGCGCAGCGAGCCATCGCCCGTGCGGCAGGCAGCGATGCCATTGATGACGTTGCCGCGCGGCTGACCGATGCCGGCGATGCGGCCATGCCGATGGACCTCGGGCCAAACCTTCAGCGGCAGGCTGGCGCTCTCGCGGCCACGCCGGGGAGGGGGCAGGAAATCATCCGCTCGGCGGTCGCACAGCGCCAGCAGGGGGCCGGATCGCGTATCATGTCCGCGCTGGATGATGCTCTTGGTGGCCCTATCGACACGCTCGCTGCTGCTGATGACATTATCGCCAAGCGGTCGGCGGCGGCGAAGCCTCTCTATGATGCGGCCTACAAGAAGCCCGTCCCGTTCACGCGTGAATTGGAAGACCTGCTGAAGCGGCCGACGATCAGCAAGGCTCTGTCTCGCGCTCAGACGCTGGCGGCCGACGAGGGTATTCCTTCGCCTCAGTGGTTCGCGAGCATCGCGGATGACGGCACGGTAGCGATCAAGAACGTGCCGGACGTGCGTCAACTGGACCTCACCAAGCGCGCCCTCGATGACATGATCAACGCCGCGCAGAGGAGCGGCAGCAACAACGAAGCCCGCATCTTCACCAATCTCAAGGAGCAGTTGGTCAAGATGGTGGATGATGCCGTTCCGGAATATGCGGCAGCTCGCAAGGCGTTCTCTGGCCCGGCGTCCATTCTCGACGCAATGGAGCAGGGCAGCACGCTCTTTTCGAGGCAGACGACGCCGGCACAGATACTTCGCGACTTGGGCAAGATGGACAAGGCGCAGCGTGAGGCGTTTCAGCAAGGCGCGCGGGCGCAAGTCGCCGACATCATGGGGACCGCGCGCAACGACGCGCTGGCGGCGCGCAATGCCTTCAGCAGCGGCTACAACAAGGAAAAGCTGGAGCTTGTTGTCGGCAAGGAAAAAGCGGGGAAACTGCTCCGGGCGATCGACAACGAAGCACTGTTCACCCGTACCCGTGACGTGGTGACCGGCAATTCGGAAACGGCGGCGCGGATTGCAGCGCAGCAGGAAGTTGGCGCTGGCGCAAAAAGCCCAGGCCTGTTCCGAAACGCGGCAAACATGCGCTTCGGCGATGTGGTGGCGGGCCTTGGCGACAAGGTGTTCGGATCGATGCGGACGGCCGCGCAGGACAAGCTGAATGAGGAACTGGCACGCATACTGACCAGCAGCGGTTCAATCGGCGAGGCGCTGAAGGTCTCTCAGGCCGCACAGGCGAGGGGAGAGATTACGGCTGCTCAGGCGAAGCTCATTGCCAACAGCATCCTTCAGGCGGCATCGCCGTCGCGGAATGCAATGGTGATTTCACCGTAGGTTTCTGGCGGTCTTTGATAGGAGGAAGATCATACCGAAGGCGAGGATGGCGCCAACGGCGACGCCGATGCCGAAATTCTCGTCAATCCCTGTTAGGAGCAAGTGCCAGCCGCCAAGAACTAGGCCAAGCAGGATCAGCGCAAGAGCGGCCCAGAACGGGCCGAGGGGTTCTTTCGTGGAGCGGTGTTCGATCTGTTTCACCAAGTCAGAAAATCTTTCGGAACCAGATATTGCGCTTAGGTCGCTTTTTCTCGCCTTTCAGCCACCCAACCAATTGTTCGAATTCGTGATAGAGCATCTGGTTTTCGGCTCGCTCACGCAAGGCGACAATGAACGGGGCAGCGCTCTTCCAGAAACGGATCGTACTCGATTTGCCCCATCGCTCATAAAGAGGGTAGTCGACAATGCCAAATTGAATGCCAACTGCGAGCAATTCGTATTCGTTCAGCGTCGTCCTGATCCACTGTACTTCTTGTGACGTCTCTTTTTCGGCTGCGGCGTATGGTGCCAAGCCAGAAGGGTCCTTCGAAAGTCGAATAAAATTCGACCGAGCTTCAATGACGTCACGGTCTGATTCTTGGCGAAAAATGAAATCGATCGTACTGCGGCGTCGAGCCGTGCCACGCTGGCTTAGAATGCCCCATATCGCTATCGCAGCAGCAACGATACCGGCAATGAAGAGAAGCCAACCTACAAAAAGGGCGGCGCCAACTTCTGGAGATGACGCCGCCCAAGGATTGATCGTCATGGGAACCTGAGGGTTAACCGAGTCCGCCCCAGCCTTCCCGGACGTGAACGAGTTCCAGAGTATCCATGGTCATCTCCTCGCTTACGGGTCAGATCATGCGACATGCGACATTAATGACGCATGAACGCTGCGGTTGCCCTAGACTTAGGACAAAATCCTAAGCCCATCAAGGGCTCCAGCTGCCGGGCGCTCGGCGGATTAGTCGCACACGCCGTTCTCGTCAGTAGGAACAACCATCGTCACGCCATCGAACACGATTTCGGCCTCGTCCCTCTCGATCAATGTTCGAGCGCTCCCGTCATCGCAGCTTATCAGAATTTCGGCCTGCATGGCGGGCCAGCTTGGGACCTTGCATACAACATCAGCGGCACCGTTTCGCTTTAAGGTGACGGTATCGTCTTCGGCCGAGACAACGGCGATTTCGCAACCCGCGTCAGCCCATGTCTTTGCGTGAACGCCAGAAACGGCGGCGAGAAGCCCTAGGGCAACAAGCATAGCGCGCATCGATTTCTCCTATTCTTTTCAGATCATAAGGCGGCGAATGTGGCAAAGGTAGCCCGATCCCTTGTGGATGTCGTGCTCGGCGAAGCCGTGTCCGGCACGCGCGCGCAGCGCTTTGAGGACATGAAGGCGATAGCGTCCGCCGTCGCCAACCGGGCGAATCGGGCGAACGTTTCCGTCAACGACGTGATCTCGGCAAAGGGCCAGTTCGACGCGTACGGGAAAGCGCTGCCACCCGGAGTAGAAGCCTTTCGGTCGCTCGCCGAACAAGCCATCGCTGAGGTCGAGCAATTCGGCCCGACGCATGCCGGTACGTTCTACGCCACGCCTTCCGCAACGAAGAACCTTCCTTCCGGGCTTCAGCCCGTCACCAAGACTGCCGGCCACGTCTATTTCGATGATCCGCAGAACCGCGCGATTGCAACCGCGCAGGGCTATGTCACGCCGGACAAGAACAAGGGGCTAGGATTAGCCGCTCTCGCGCCAAACGGCCTCATTGATAGAGCCCTAGCGCCGGTGAACGCCGCTGCTGACTTTACACAAGGCCTTTATTCTCGCTTTTCTCCCGTGGAGAGCATGAACGTCGCCCCGATGCCGTCAAACGCAGCGGCCGGCCTGCAATTCGCGCACGCAAACCAAACTAGCATCGCCCCGGGCTTGGAAGATGCGCTCATGGGTGTGTCCGCAGAGCTTGGGCAGCCGCTCGGCATCACCTCTGGCTACCGTTCTCCTGCTTATAATGCTGGCGTTGGAGGGGCGAGGAATAGCTATCACACGAAGGGCTTGGCCGCTGATATCGACATGACTGGAATGACGCCCGCGCAGCGTCAAGACCTTGTGAGTGAACTAACGCAGCGCGGCGCGGGCGGCCTGATCGCCTATTCCAGATCGCCGAACATGATGCATGTGGACATGCGCCCCCGCGATCCAGCGGCATCGCCTCACTTCATGTTCGACAAGACCGCAGCCCGAATGCCGAATGCGCCCGGCTGGTTCAAGGAAATGGCGGAGTACGGCGGCATCAAGACGCCGGATGTCGGCCCGGTTCCGCCGTCTCGAACAGATCCCACGCCAAGCCCGGCCAGACCAGACAACATGGCGTTCTCTGGTCCAAAGGGGCAGTTTAGCGTCTCAACGCCTTCCCCTGCACGTCCCGACAACTTCTCCGTTCCGGGTCAACTCGTCGGGCAGAAGGCCGGCAGTCTGAGCGATCTTTTCGGCATGGTCGCTTATGCTGCGCCGGCAAGCTTCGATCCATACGCCGATCTGGAATCGCGTCGTGCCAGCGCCTTCTCGGCAATGCCGGCAACCCCGACCGCATCGATCAATCCGGCATCGATTGCCCGCACGCCGTCGCTTACCGCGCCATCCGTGGCGAGCATCAGCCCTACTGCCATTTCGGCGTCGGCAACAGCGCCCAAGAGCCTCACGCCGTCCATCTCACCAACGACAGTAGCGCCTGTATCGGTAAAGAGCATGCCGGCGGCAATCGCCCGGCCGACGCGAACAGTTGCGCCGGTCGCGCGTCCTTCCACCGTGGCCGTAGCGCCTGTCTCCACACAGGCCCCGCGCGCCGCTCCATCGCCGTCCTTCAGCGCCTATGACGTCTATTCCGGCCGCGCGCCAACGGGGTTCCAGGCCCCGGCGACGGGCGGAAACCTCGTCAGCCGGGATCAGTTCGGAAATACCCATGTCACGAACAGCTTCGGCGTGACGACGGTCACGGACCCCACCGGCCGCCAGATGTCGACGGTGAACGATCCCATCGGCAAGGCCTTCGCGGAGCGCGCGCCGGGCGTCGTTGGCTCTCTGCTCGGGTCGGCGGTTGGCGGGCCTGTTGGGGGCATTCTCGGCGCTCTGGCGGGCAAGGCGGCGGCGGGGCAGTCCCTGGGCTTGCTGGACAAGATAACCGGCCGCCAGCCGTCCAGCCCGAGCACCAGCACCGGGCTTCTCGGCTTCCTCTCCGGTCTATTCGACCGTGACGGCTCGTCTGGCGGCGGCGGTAGTTCGAGCGGCGGGCGTGGCTCGTCCGGCTCAAGAGGTGGGCCGGCGGGGGCTGATCGCGACAACGCCGGGAATAACTGACCCTCATTCACATCGCAATCGGAGCATGAACCATGGCAACACTCAGTGTAGTCATCGCGCAAATTTACAATCCTCAGCAGGGTTACAAGAGCCCTGTCCCGAGTGCTGAGAGCTTTGGCGCGGAGGTGATAACCACAAGCGGCTCATCGCAGCAGGCGACGATATCGGGTGCGCAGGGTTCATTCGGGGCATTCTGGTGCCTGAGGGTGAGCGGCGGAGACGTGAAGATCAAGTTTGGGGACAACCCAACTGTTGGGGCCAGCGACTTCCACTGGTATCTGCATGACGGCGACCGGCTGGACCTCGCCGTCTCCTCCAATAGCCAAAAGCTCGCGGTCATCGACGCATGAGCGGGCTTCACTTCGGCCTCGGCCTCACCATGCAGCGCAGGGGTGGGAAGGCGTGGAAGCCGGCCGCTCTCTTTGCCAATGGGGAGGCGGGCGCATGGTATGAAGCGAAACCTCCATATCTTTTTCAAGATGTTCGAGCGTCGATCCCGGCCATTACGCACGGCGATGAAGTCCGGCTGATCCTTGATCGGCGTTACATCGAAGGTCCTCTCCCTACAGGACCAGAACTCGTCACGAATGGTGGTTTTACAGACGCTACGGGATGGACATTGTTTCAATCGGCGGGCGTATCCGGAGGCGCACTTAACGCAAACGGGAGCAACACGGGAGACTTAGCAACGCGCCTTGTGACGGGTCTGGTTGTCGGTCAGACCTACATGGTCGCCGTCGATATGACGGCTTACACGACGGGCTCCGCTCACATCTTAATCAGGAATGCGGCGAATTCCTCGACTATCGCGTCGAAGCTTTCAGTTGCCTCGGTCGGCACCCATGTTTTCCTATTTAAAGCCATCGAAACGAGCTGCCTGATTCGCGTCCAGTCCGGCAACAGCGGGAGCCAACTCTCCCTCGACAACATCTCGATCAAAATTGGTGTGCCAGGCGAGCATATGAGCATTCTCGCCACAGGCACTCCTGGCATTCTCAAGGATGTCGGGAACGGCCAGTTCTATGTTGATTGTTCGGCGGACGGTTGCGCGTTCAAGACCAACAACAATAAGATCATTCAGCTGCCTCTATACGTCGCTCTTGCCGCGAGTGTCCGCACCGAAAAAGATGTTGCACTGTTTGGCATCATTCTCGCCGCAACGGGCCTTTTCGGCCTTCGCGGCCACACGACGCTGAACCACATAAAGTCCTATCTTAGGAATTCCGCCGCAGGCGTTAGTTCGCCCGTCGTGAATGATCAGGTCGCGCCTGTGCGCGCCCCTTTGGTGGCTGATGCGCTGGCCATCATCGGGACAACGGATGTCATTGTTAACGGCGTGTCGGGGAACTATGCGTCGAATGCGTTCGACGCCGGCACTTCGGCGGCAGGTGCGGTCTACGGCATCAATATGGGGACGGCGACGGGCACATCGAACGGCAATCAGTTTTTCTATGGCGGCATTATCCTTCACGCGGACCCTGGGGCATCAAAGCGCGCTCAAACGGTGAAATATCTCCGTGCTCTTGTGGAGAGGCCGGCACTTTCTTCCGACTTCAACATCTTGGTGTTGGGCGATAGTACTGGAGACAAGGCCCCTGGTGGCGCAGGCGATCCAAATGGAGAATGGGTCTGGCGGTTTGGAGCCGAAAAGCTTGCTGCGGACGACCCGACAGCGTTTGTCGGCTATCGCTGCTATGACGAGCGCAACTATGGCTATAACCCCGAGATAGTGATTCAGGAGGGGACCGGCGGGCCAGCCTACCGCATCTACAATTGCAGCCAGTCTGGCCGCACCCCCCAGTGGCATACCGGCATCCATTTCAGGACCGGCATCGTCGATATCCCAAAGCCTTCCGCAATATGGTGGAACCATGGCCACAACATTGTTGCGATAGGCAGTTCTGTTGCCAGCTACAAAGGGCGCCTCATAGGCCCGATGGATCAGGTCAGGCTGCAATGGCCCGGCGTGCCGCATCTAGCGATATTGCAGAACCCTTGGCGCGACGGCACGCAGATGACCAGCCTCATCGAGGCTCTGGAGTATGTTTGCGCCCTGTACGGCGATATCGCAACGGTCAATGTTCACCAACACTACTTGGACAACTCCAAGCCCCCTGATTGGTATCTAGACAATGCCCACCCCAGCCTGCCGGCAGGTGTAAGCGAATGGATGCCGTTAATCGAGGCGGTCTGGGATGCCCAATGGCCTAGGGTGCCGGCGGCCGCGGCTTTTGTCGCATCGAAGGCGGATAACATGCTCGCCAATGGGAAGTTCGAACAATTCGCCAACGGAGTTCCTGTTGATTGGGCGCTTGTTGGAGACGGGTCGGTCAGCCAGGATGCTGCGATCAGGGACGGCGATGATCTCTACTCGATCAGAATCGTCAATGGAGAGACAGAGGCCACATTTCTAACACAGGCGCTAAGCGCGGTTCCTTACAGGGGACAGATGGTAACGCTAGCGGTGCGTCAGTACATCGTTGACCCGGAAAACATCTCGCCACTCCCTTATGCGCCAGCAGTGGCGCCGAACAGCGCGAACAACACGGCGGGTCAGATATCGGTCGGGTCGGACGGAACGGGAGGTGGTGCGACGGTCAATTGGGCCGGTGCAACACTGCTCGGGTCCAACGGCTGGCGGTGGATGGTGGCACAATATACAGTGCCGGTCGACGCTACGACGATCACGGTCGATCTCTATGCCAGTAGTATTGCTGGCGATGATGAAGGGACTGTCTGCTTTGGCAGGGCTGTTCTTGTCTCAGGTCAAGAGCCAAGGGACATGCACTAGTCTCGCCTTCAGTTCGTGCCTGACGAGCCAATCTAACCCTCGTCTCCCGCCACCATGGCAAACGCATAGACCGTCATGCAGAGCGTGATGAGCAACAGCGTCGTGAACATCTGATCCTCCACCGGTTCGCAGCTTAACGCGCGCTGGCGCGGATTGTTGCAAGCGTGAAGCGCGGGCCCGCCACCCTGTGAACAAGACGGCGGCCGGCATGCTCAGGTCCGCGCTCTCGCTCTGCACTGACCGAAATTCCCCGACAATCCTGAAAGGAAACCGTCATGGACCTGACCACGGGCGACACGCGCCTGATCGTAGAGACGTGCCTGAAGCATGGCCTGCTGCGCAACCAGGCGGCCTATGTGCTGGCGACCGTTCATCACGAGACCGGCGGTCGGATGAAGCCGATCAACGAGAACCTGAACTATTCGGCGACGCGGCTGCGCCAGGTGTTCCCGAAGTACTTCAGCGCGGCTGAGGCGAAGGCCTACGCGGGAAAGCCCGAGCGTATCGCCAACCGTGCCTACGCAAATCGCCTTGGGAACGGTCCGGAAAAGTCCGGTGACGGCTGGCGCTATCGTGGACGGGGTTACGTCCAGATCACCGGCCGGACGAACTATCGCAAGTTCGGCATCGAAGATGCTCCAGAGAATGCCCTGAAGCCTGGAGTCGCCGCCAACGTACTCGTGGAAGGCATGAAGGCCGGAAAGTTCACCGGCAAGAAGCTGGCGGACTTCATCTCAGATGATCGGACAAACTTTGAGAGCGCGCGTCAGATAGTCAACGCAATGGATCGCGCTGCCGACATCGCAGAGTATGCCGACGAATATGTGAGGCTTCTTCGCGCGGCGCGGTATGCCGAGAATGCCGCGCCTGTTCCCGCGCCTGCTGCCCCTCCTGAGCCCGTTTCCGGCCCGCTGAAGATAGACGCCATCCTGCATCGCGGCTCTCGTGGCGATTTCGTCGCGGAGCTTCAGGACAACCTCAACGCGATGGGCTTCGGCCCGGTCAATGTCGACGGCGACTTCGGCTATGCCACGGAACGGGCGGTGAAGGCGTTTCAGGCCGCCAATGGACTTAAGGCTGACGGCTGGGCCGGTCCCCGCACGCTGGAAGCCATCGGCAAGGCCATCAAGGACCGGGAGACAAAGCCGAAGCTGGATGCCGCCGCCTCTGTCGTGGATGACGCGGCGGGCAAGGGGGTTTCGAAGACGGAGGTCATCACGACCGTGACGGGCATCGGCGGCGTTGCGACCGTCGTCAAGGAAACGGCGGATTCGGTTCGAGATGGCGCGACCTCTCTCATGTCTCTCGGGCCATGGATACTGCTGGCCTTCGTGATTGCGGCCGGAGCCGGCTACGTCATCTGGGAACGCCGCAGGAAGCGCCTTGCCGCCAAGGCCGTGCAGGAGGTGCTGTGATGGTCAACGATCCTCAATTCGCGGCCGGCGCAGCCGTAATCCTCCTCGTTCCCATCATCCTGATCGCGGTAGCTGCCGCCATGGCGATATTCGGGGCCGGGTTCGTTCTCGGGTGGCTGTTCTGATGCTCTCCCTTCTCGACACGATCAAGCTCGGCGGGGCGGCGCTCGGCGGTTTCGCCTTCGGCTCCCTGATCTTCTACCAGATCGGCCACTGGAACGGCGAAGACTTCGGCCGCGAGGCTGAACGATCGGCTGCCCGCGAACGGGCAATGGACCTCATCAAGCAGCGGAGCGAAGACAATGAAGCGATATCCCGCCTCGATATGGCTGGTTTGTGTGTTGAGCTTGGCGGCGTCTGGGTGCCAGAGCGTTCCGAGTGCCGTTGAGGGCGCGGGCTTTGCCAAGCTGACGCCGAATGCAGGAACGCGGAACTACATCATCCAGAACGATGTGACATTCGCCCGGCAGGTCGCGGCACACAATCGCACCTGCGACCGGCTTCCAGCCTGCCTGAAGTAATCGAACCATCTCCATAGCAGTGCATTCGGGAAGGGCGGCATGGCCTCGAAGCTTGACGACATCTCAGAGGCAATCGGGGCGCTCAGGGCCGAGGTCAAGAACCTTGGCCAGAAGATAGACCGGGCCGACCAGAATGCGCTCGATA